>VYLR01000007.1_pt1 | contig 306957 bp, 250 predicted proteins | sample 5114291 | NCBI WGS metagenome assembly VYLR01 (sample SAMN12291774, study PRJNA351875) | freshwater metagenome | isolation source: freshwater lake | place: USA: Michigan, Lansing Lake | collected 2013-08-14 | reverse complement strand
GCCAATGGCCAAGGCAAGAAGGAATATGTTGGCCACGTAACACTAATGAAGTAAGTTATAGTTGTTCGTTTAGTTTGTAAACCTCTCTGTAAAAAACAGAGAGGTTTTTTTATGTTGAGAGATTTGAGGAGCATTAACCATTGAAAAAATTGCTAAGCTAAAACGTAGTTTACTGAAGTTATAATAAAGTACTTGTAATTTTTAGTTCAAAATCTTATATTTGATTAAGAACAACTAACTATTTGTAAACGTTTGTAAGCATTTACAATTGGCTATGTAGCGTGTATGAACACAATTTGTTGGATACACGCTATAAAGTAGCGAGTATGAGTAGTTATGCGGCATGCTATGACGACCCCTGCACAATTGACAATGTAGTTTGAATTAGACATTAATGGAAGAAGAAGTAAAACGACTTACACCAACTAAAGAAACATTAATAAGGCTTTTCGCTAAGGCAGGAAATAATTGTGCATTTGAAGATTGCCAACATAAACTCTTTGCGAATAATGGAACTTTCATAGCACAAGTTTGCCACATTGAAGCAGCACAGGAAGGCGGAGAAAGGTTTAGAAAAGAAATGAATAATGAACAAAGACGAAATGAGGAAAACCTCATTTTGCTTTGTCATGCTCATCATAAAATTACAGACAATGTTGACGAATACACAGTAGCAAAACTAAAAGAAATAAAGGCCAAACATGAATCCAAATTTGTTTCTGGTGGAGATAGTATCAATCTGACAGACGAAAAATATTCTGAAATAGTTTTCAAGTATGAAGAGGAATTTAAACGGCTTTATGAGATAATTACAAAGCTCGGACATTTCAGAAAACCTGAAAAAGAGTTCAAAGCATTTAAGGCAAACTACCGACCTTCGATTCAACAGTTTGAAGACAACTTAAATTACTTTGACACACAGGAACAAAAAGTAGTTACACAGTTTGCAGAGAATTTCAATTCCCAAAAAGTAAAGACCGCTTTAATTTTGGGTTTGCCATCATCAGGCAAGACAACACTTTCGTTAGGAATATCAAGAGAACTTTATAAACACGATTTTGAAGTTTACTATGTTGAACTAAATCACACTTTATCGAGCCGAGAAATCATTCAAGAGCTTGTAATCATCAATAAGAACAAGTCGTTAATTATCGTTGACGACATTCATAAAAACCTATCGTTAGCAATTGATATTTATTTGGAATTGGAGGACATGCAAAACATTTCAGCATTGTTCCTTTCACGAAAACTTAGCGAGGACTTCCAAAAGGATGATAGCGGAATTAATTTGTTTGATGAAATAGCAACAAGCTATGAGATGGTGTTATCAAACCCGACAGATAAGTTTCAAGGTATAATTCATTCATTTCAAAAACATTTCAATATTACACAGAGTGTTGGAGACATCAACAAAGTTTTGAAACTTGCTAACCAGAACATTTTAAAACTAAACTTGCTTCTGACCTTTTGGAAAGACAACCAAGACAAAAAACTTGACCAACTAACTGAGCAAGATTTTAACCGAGAATTATTTATTCGCTATCTTCAAAAAATTGAAGGAAATATTCAAGATATTATCCCCTATTGTTGTATTAACTCATACGGAATAGATTTTCATTTTCTTCAAGATAGAACACTTTGTGACAAACTACAAGTTGCAGGATTGATTTACGAAAGCGACACAAAAAACAAATTATACAGTTTTGGACATTCACAATTTGCTGAACTTATACTTGAATCTATTATTGAAAAGTTACCACAATTTGACTCCACAAAATACAAACAACAGGAAAATGAAATTAAGAAACTGGTAGTTGTAAAATATTTTAAACAATTTTCTGCTTCAAATCAAATTGCAATTGAATACCCAAAAAATACAGCAGCAATCTTTGCCGCATTGCATCAACAGAAAATTAAAGGAGTTATCCCTTCCTTACTTAATGACACTACTATTTCTGATAAAACGTTAAAGTATTTGCAGAGTGAAGAAATTGAACTTCCTGCGATAAAAGATTTTTTCAAGGCACTTCGCTTTTGTTACGTAACAAAATTTGAATACTTCTCAAAAGAGTTTCTTGAAAAGTCCGCTAAGTTCAAAGAGACTATTCTAAATGACAGAGATGGGTTCACAACTTTTTCGTTTCTTTTAATTAGTTGCTACAAGTGCAACTTATCCAAACAAGCAAGCAAACTCATTTCATTATTAACTAAGGAGGAACTTAAACAACTTATTCAAAATTCGCCAGTAAATTATACAACACATTCAGCACGCCTATTTAAAAATTACAATCCATCTTTCTGCAAACTTATTATTGAATCCCTATCGGAATCTGATTGGGCTGACAGTTTAATGAAAGCACCACCATTTATTACAGCAAACTCCCTTACTGAATTCAAAGAGATAAACAGGACAATGACACGGAACATTTTCCTATTGATGAATGAAGAAGAATTAGGAAAAAAGTTAAGTCGCTTAAAGTATTTCTATTTTGAGAAAGCTATAAGTGAATTAAAAGAAGTTGACCCCGATAAAGCAAAACTGCTTTTTGAATATTATAATGATGAAAAAATATTAATTGGGTTAGGAAAATGTAAATCTGCACAATTAGGGAAAGGACTTGCTAGTTTATTTCTTGTCAATCCAGATAGAGTTTCAAGAATATATTCTCAATTAAATTCTGTAGATATAGCTGTCCAGTTAAAACTCGAAACAGTAAAAAACGCAATGAGAATTCTTGCCGAACTGTTTAAAATTTCAGAATCAAAGACAACCGAAATTTTGCAAGCATACTTTATAGACTTTTCGCTTACAGACATTAAAGATATTGCTGACTATTTTACTCTTATCCACACCTTGGTCAATTTAAATTTTACTGATAGACAAAATATATTTTCAAAATTCACCTCTGAAATGCTTTTGCCTCTTTTCCGAAAAGCCACAGCAGAAAATTATTCCTCAGGATTATCCGCAACTAAACTTTTCAACCACGATTTGGCCAAGGTGATTTTTGCAAACACAGAAATAAATCTTAATGGAAATGAGATTGGCTTTTCTTCACTGGGTAATATTCTTTTGAAATTAAAATTGGTTGACCCAGTTCGCAGTAAAGAAGTTTTGAGAAACTGTGACAGAAACATTCTAGTTCGCAAAGCAACAGCTAACGACATAAACTTTGGCCAAATAATTAAATCAATTGAGGAAATAAAAGCCCTTGACCAAGGGCAGGCCATTGAGATATTTAATCTCGTTTCAAATGAAACGAAATATCAAGCAAAAATATACAAACTTTCGTTTGACTTATTGCTCCACACAATTGTTTCTATTCACAAAATCAGTCCAGAAATTGCGAAGGAAACTCTCACGAAATACACTAATCTGCATAAACACGACTTGAATAGTCAGAATATTTCATTTCAAATTTTCACACAAGGACTTGGTAAGTTGAGTAAGATTTCAAAACCTCTTTGCAACCAAATCATTGACAGGTTTTTTGACAAACTGAAAGACCAACTTCCTGGACTAAAGTTTCATGAACTTGCAACTGGACTAAGTGAGGTTGCGGAATTTGCTCCTGACAAAGCCAAACAGATGCTTGACAGTTGTTCTACAGAAATGCTTGTAAGTAAAGCGAAAGACACGAAATCAGTTACACTCAATGGTGCTATGGGAGAAATAAAAAAGTTTGACACAAAGAGATGGACGGAAATAAAACAGAAAATGTAATCGACATGAAAGAAGCACGACCGCATAACAGGCGTTTGGCAAAAAAGCGGGTTCAGTGCTTTAATGAAGCTTTGTGCTTCGTATCTACTTCAGTGCTGGCAGACAGTTTAGTGCTTCGAAATCCGCTTCTTCGCCAAGCGCCAAAACGTTACCAGCAATTTATGAAAAAGATAAACAAATCCATATCCAAAGAATATTTGCCAGTCAAAATATACCTTGACGACATTGAACAAATAGTCGCACTATTTGACGAGAATCAACTTAAATATACTATTGAGACAGAACAATATAAGTACGACAGTCTTTCTGAGTTAATTGACTCTGCACAAGAGAAAAAGATAAAGTCACTTGAGATAAAAACCTATCAGCCTTATATAACTATTGAGTTTCATAAGATGTGGGCAAAAGTTTACGTTTCCTCAGACGAAACATTTACAACAGGCATATTCCACAAAATAGATGCTATAATTAATAAATCGAAAAGATTAATGCCATTTATATATAGTTATTATTTTGTTTGGATAATGAATATAGTTCTTACTATAGAAGGCACATTAAATAAAAATGGAAAATTATTCCCTGAGTACATAGATACTACCATTTCTACAGTTTGGTTATTATGGCTTGCTAGAATATTGTATGTGCGAATGGTAACTCACTCATCGATTCAATTAATAAAAAAGGAACACATTACAAATTTCTTTCAGCGAAAAAGAGATGATTTAATTTTAGCCGTACTCTCAGCACTAGTTGGAGTAGTATTTGGAGTGGTAGCGACAATATTGACAACAAAATATTTGAATTAAGAACAACAGATGGTAACAACATATACCAGAAATTTAATATGAAGACACTAACATTAATCCTAATCTTATTCTCATCTAACATAATATTTGGACAGAATTCCATAGAGTATATTCGTAGTAATGAATTAGAAAAAATCAAAATAGATGTGAATGATTTTAAAAAATTAGTTTCGTCTATAGAATATTATTGTGACAAAAAGACGAATGATTCAACGAACACATCAATCTACCCAACGATAATTTGTAATATTACTAGTAAATCTAAAGCTTTAACTTTATCTAGTTTTAAGCAAATATCAAATTGGAATATTGATAATGAAACATACGACAAAGTGTCTTTCTATTATTCCTATCCAAACAAACCTATTTCTCAAATAGAAATACATTTTTCTTATTACGGCAGAAACATAACAATAAAAGGACTAGATGAGAAAAAAGTTGAGGCGCTATATCGTGACTTAAACGAGCAACTAGCTTATCGAAAAATCTTATTTAGTAAAATTGAAATAGGTATTATAATTTCAATTTTTATGTATTTACTATTTATGTTTAGTGTCTATTTAATGCCAACATCCTTTAATCTGATTTATAAGGGCGAAAGAAAAAAGAGTACTATATTTATTTTCTTATTAACTCTTTCTTATTTTATATTTTACTCTTTCTATTTATATTCAGATATGAGTGTAAGAAATTTCTTTCCTGGCTTTGAATTAACACCTGACAATTTATCTTGGATTGATAGAAATACAAACTTACTTGGATTTATAGGTTTTATTATAACTTTAATTACAATTATATTCGGCTTTTTAAAATGGATATTTAAGGCTAAGTCGACAAATTAGAATTAATTAAACTGCTGGTAACAGCACCTTTGCCTAATGCGGGCTGACACCAAAGCTTTTGCAAATAAGGTCGCTTCGCGAAAGACAGTTATTTTTCTTTGCAAAAGTCCATTAAACATTGTATCATTGTTAGGAGCATTTCGGTAGACAGCGGTTTCAAACCGCACTAGGCAAAGCTCCAAAACGTTAAGTTTTCAGAGATTATTCACTCAAAAACGAATCTTTAACTTTTTGTTTCGGGTGAAACTTAAATCAAAACGCTTTATTAATTCCAAGAACCCATCTGAATTGAACATAGTTTGTTTCTTCAAACGGTAAACGATTTATAAATAATGGCGCATCAAAACGAATGGTTAATGGTTTAATGTCATACAAGGGTCCCCAACGTACGATGCTCAATGCAATACCTGCCCCGGCATCTGCCATTACATCGCTCATTACATTGGCTTTACCCGGAGTGTTGGTGTTAATAATGCCTGCATCGGCAAATAAATAAGGATTTAGTTTAATGCTGTTCTTTAAAAATTTAGGATTTACTTTTTTGAATAATTTTCCAAATTCAATTTCTGTATTAAACGCTGCCCCTGTTATACCTTTGTAGTTATAGCTTTGTGTACCATCTGCATTTGTTTGTGCCAGTAAATAACCGGAATAACCTCTTAAACCAAGGCCACCACCTGCATGAAAATGATTGGTAACATTTCCAAAACCACCCCAGTTGGGAGGAATAATGCCCATGCTTCGGGTATACTTGTTATCCATTAACTCCTCGTTATTTGCGCCTGCAACATAAAGCATACTCTCGCTTGGTAAATTTTTACCGAAACCAATTTGCGCAAATACTCTGGTGTTAATATCAACGCGCCCTAAATTATTTTTATTAATGGTAGTAATACTTGCCGCACTGTAATCAAAATCATTTGTAAAGGCACTGCTGCGTAAATTAATGTTAATGTTACCGGTTCCTCGTTTGTATTTGTATAGATGATCCATTCCAACATGAACAGCTGAGTTTAATTGTCTGTAACTCCATTCATTGTAATTAATCAAATACACTAAATCCTGAGGCATATCGCGCCACATAGCTTTTAAGTGTGCATAATACCTGCTTTTATCGTTGTTGCTTTTCTTTTCGAAACCAAGGGTACCACCATCTAAGCCATCTAAGCTTTTTAATTGTAAATACACATTTGATTTTTTTATGTACTTATTAAGATTGGTTTTGTAATTAAATAAAAAACTGATTTTGTTGTAATCATTAATACCAAATGTTTTATCAGTAATTGGTTGAATTAAGTTTTTATTAATACTGCTATCCATGTAACTTCTGCCTACACCGGTGCTTACCCATACACCTAAATCAAAATTATGTTTAATCGCTAAATAATCACCTCGTAAAAAAGCACCCATTTTAATCCCGTCGTAGCCATTATACCATAGGCTTGGTCTGATGCGCAGATCATATTGTTTCCAATTGGGAGGGTTGTAAATGTGATGATCAAAACGCAGATTTATTTTTTTACGTTTAATGTTATTGGTCATGTCAACGTCTGCCATTCTGTATGAAGGATCTATGATGACGTTTTTAATTGAACTTCCAATGTTTACCGTAGCGGTGTAAGTTGGTTTTAATTTTGGTCCCCATCCAATCCAACGTGGTAATGTGTTTGCTTTGGTTGGCTTTTCAAACCACGTATTTGGAATATAATAATGATGTGCACTGTCGTTTTTATCAATCACTACAAAATCAACAGGCATTTGCATACTACCTTTACGCTTAAAGGTGATGGTGTAATTTCCGTTCTTAATATTTTTTATTCTTCCAATTTTATAGTCAATTGTTTTAGAAGTTTCTATCCATTGATCAAAAAACCAATTAAGATCGATGCCGGTATAACCAATAATGGAATTTCTAAAATCTTCGGGGTAGGGGTGAGCAAATTTCCACTGATTGAAATAGTGTTGCATGGCCTTATCAAATAAGGCTCTTCCGAGCACATATTCTAAATTCTTAAGCATGGTAGCAGCTTTTGTATATACTTGCCCATAGCCTCCACCATGACGAATTCCGCCATTAAAGTCGTCACTATGCGTATTTAAAGTAGCTTCTTCGCCACGCGTTACATTTGTTACATAATAGCTGTTGTATATTTCATTGTCAATCACACGCTGTGGTTCGGTAAAGCGTGCAGCATATTTGTTTTTTGGTGTTCCTTCAATTTCAATTGGGCCATCAATAAACTGATAAGTATCTGCGGTATAAAACTGTGTAAACCCTTCATCTAAAAATGCACGGTAATTTTCGTTACTACCTACCATTCCCATAAACCAGTTATGTGTCATTTCATGAACAAATAAACTTCTGTATCCCGGGTCAGTTCCGCCACATAAAGTTAACATCGGATATTCCATTCCGTCTTGCGCATCGGCACAAATCATTTTTGGATAATGGTAAGGGCCGATGTTATAAGAGTTTACGTCAATTACTTTTGCAATATAGGAAGCTGCATTATACCAGCCCGCTGCATGAGGCTCCTGAACAAGTGCAATGCATCTTACGCCATTGGCATTAACTTCGCCAATGCGGTAATTTGGGTCAGCAGTATATGCAGCATCATGAACATTAATGGCACTGAACTTCCATGTTTTTTTACTTCCGTCTTTAGCAATTACAACAGACGGTGGTGAATTAAAAGGTTTTTTAAGGAAATTACTAATGTCCAATTTTTTTCTTAAATCTTCCGGTAACATCTCCGACTCGTTTGTCATTACGCCTGTACCATCAGCAACATAATTGTTTGGTAAGGTTAACTCCACATGAAATGAACCATAATCACCATAAAACTCATGATCCATGTGTTGATCGGTATTCCAACCAAACTTAGCATCAATCACTGTAACACGCGGATACCAGTGAACAATATCATAGTGCTTACTTCCGAATGAATTAAACAACTTCATGCGGTTGCGGATGGCTTCTTTATCAAAATAGGTTTTAAAATTAATGGTAAAGGTGGCCTGTTCTCCCGGTTTTAATGGCTTTGCGAGATAGACTTTTAAAATGGTATTATCCAATTCAGTTTTAAGGTCTTGGTTATTCATTTGAATACGTTCCACTTCGGTACCTTTACCGGCATCACGGTATTTACTGAATTTTAAATTATACTTGTTGTTTTTGTATAAATCAGCAGCATAAGAGTTTTTAGTTTGTGCATTACTGTATAAATGAAAATAAACGTAGCTGAGGGTATAGGGTGAGTTATTCCAATAGGTAAGTTCTTCTTCTCCGCTAATAATATCGGTGCTATCGTTTAAGTTGGCTTTGATGTTATAATGTACATCCTGTTGCCAGTAACCTTCAAATGGTTTACGGTTTTTCCAATAAAGTGGATTGGTAACGCTTCGGTAATCTAAATATTCTGTTTGTGCAACATAAAAGTTACAAATTAAAAGACTCAAAAAAAGGTAACGTGTGCCCATTATTAATAACGTGTAAAATCAAGTCTAATTTACACTTATTTTAGGTTGGAACGCAATAAAATTTGACTTATTCCACAATCAACTTTTGGGTGTAGGTTAATAAATAACTACAGTACCCAAAGAGCTTAAGCTACCTCATCAACACCATTTTTCCAAATTCTTTCACAAAAAACCTATCGGCTTCACTGGCTTTTTTATCTATATCACTTCCATTTAATTTGGTAATTACTTTGTATAAGTAAATTCCATTGGCAAGCCTATCGCCAAAATTATCTCTTCCATCCCAAGCATACTGTGTGATGTTTCTTCCAATTTTTAATTCACCTAATTCTGCTCTGGTAATTTCTTTTACTAATTTACCACTCACCGTCATAATTTGTATGGTAAAAACTTCAGGTATTTCACTGCCGGTTAGTGTAAACACAAAGCGCGTGCTGTTATTGAATGGATTAGGATAATTCAAAATCTGAGTTATGCTGGGTTGATTGTTAACCTCAAAATCAATGGTGTAGTCGTTAAATCCACTTTTGTTGTTACTGCGGTCTTTCGCTTTAATTTGTAAACTGTATTTACCATCCACTGTTAGTTGAGGCTGATAGTTAATCGAGCAGCTGTTTTTTGGTAGATTAGCCGGTGTAAATTGTAGGTTGTTTGCAAAAAATAGTCTGTTAAAGCTGTTTTGATCAGGTCGTTTTAAGCGTACTTCAAAGCTTGCTGTGTCGTTTAACTCCAAAAATTTATTTTCGTCTTTAAGTGTAATCAATATTTTCGGTTTAGCCGAAACTAAATCTCCATTTAAGATGCGATAGCCGTCAAAAGTCACATCTAATAATGGATTGGTAATGTCGCGATCTACCGTAAAATTGTAACGCCCAATATTATTGAATTGATGTTGCTCCGTTTGATATTTGGAATTGTAATTAGGGTTAACGTAAATCCAGAATTTGTTTTTTCCAACTAATTGATAGGTGTTAAGTTTAACAGTATCTAGAAAAATATCACCGGGTGAAAATAATTTGCGTTTTAGTTTTTGTTGCTGAACAATTTTGTTTTGCTGATTATCTTCCAACCAATAAGTAACTACCAGACTGTCTGTAAATGTTTTTTTACCAATGTTTTCAATCGGAAAAACAAATGTGGTAACATCACCTTCCTGTAAATTTGTGTTCAAGGCTTGAAACCCTTTTTTAGGATTAATGGCGCATTCCGGTGCTTCGTCATACAATACCTGCCAGCGCTTTAACTGAGGCGAAGTGCTATTGATTTTATCTTTTGTAAATGCAATTAAGCGAAGGTAAGGGTGAAGACTAGCATTTATATAAGCACCTAAATTTAAAATATCAGCACTGTCTTTCGGAAAAGTTTGAAGAGTATCCACTTGTCCGTTTTTTTGAATACCGATTAATTTTAACATGGTGGTATCACCCGGATTTGTTTCAAGCGCACCAACACGCCAATGTAAACTATTCCATTTATAACTTGGCCCAATTGTTTCACTTAAAATATAGCCACTGTTCCACTTCGTGGTAATTGAATCTTTTAATTGGATGACAGATGATTTTAGCGTACCCCAAACCTCCTTGGCTTGACCAATAGCCATACCTTTTTTTCCGAATAAAATATAAGGCACTGTATCATTTACATTTCTAATATTACCCGCACCATAACTTTCGAACGCATTAAATAAACTATTGCTGTAGAAACGTTTTTGTGCATCCAGTAACGTATAGGCAAGTATGTAAGTATTGTTAGGTAATGTGGTTAAAAAATTCTGTAAACTGGTTTGCCAACCACCAAAACCACAGTAATTGCTACTACCGAATGAATACACACTTAAAATTTGATTACTAACACAAACGCAGTTACTGTAGGTACCCGGTCCTGAAGCAGGCCAGTTAACACTAACAACTTCGTGCGGTATACCGGAAATTGAATCGAATACAGCTATGTTCCAACCGTTAGGTGCGCAGCCCCAACTACTCATAGTCAGGTTATTGTAAAACCAATTGATACTTATACCTTCTAAAAATGGAGGCACACCATTTCTACATTGTATACTGTGTTTGTTATTTTCAAACACAAATTTTCGCAGACTTCTTTTAAACTGCGTAAATTGATACGTGTTGTTTTTAAACTGAAAAAAATGAGCTTGACCCCAACCGCTTTTATTAGCGATGGTTTGGAAGCTACTTTCTCTCCAATTAAATTTATCGCTTAGCGTTAAACTATCCTTACTCACTCGCCAGTAATAAACAGTGCTATCTCTATAAGGTAAATTTACATTCCATTCAACAACACCGCCAATGCTAGGTATTACGGTGTTACTAATCGGGTTGATAAACGTATCAGTTGTATCTAATTGAAATCTATAATTAAAGTTTGGTGCAAACGGATCGCTGGTGCTGGCTTTTAAGGTGATGGTATTACTTAATGGAACAACAGCATACTTGTATGGATAAACAGGAATAATGTCGCCACCACTAATCAAAATGTCTATAGTGCCAATGGTACTGTTGTTGTTCTTGGTCACCTCAGTGTTTTCATTAAAGTAATCCAGTGTTACTTTAAACTTATTTAAACCAACGCCTTTGTTAAAATCAATGGCTGTAAATACTTTTAAGCTGTCTTTATAAAATGGCGCTTTAACACGTTTAAGTATTGTTGTTGAATCGTTGTTCGGAAATGTTCGAGTAATTCTCACAAAGAAACTGTCGGCTACTGCCTTGCCAAGATTTTTATGTTTGATTAAAATACCAATCGAGTCCGGATACACTGCTGTAGATAAATTAACATCATTGTTCTTAATGCTATAGTCAGGTAAACTACCACAGGTAATTTTAAGAGCAGGGTCACCATTTAACGCCATGTCAAGGGCAGTAAACTGAGTTAACTCATCCCCAGCAAATGTTGCATTAGTTATGGCCTCTTGCATCATATCGCCAATACCTTGGTTGTAACGTGTTGCAGTTAATGATTTGTAAAAATTCCAGGTAAAATTATGTAAAGCATAAGGGAAGCCTAGAGAAGAGGTTGCAATAAACGCAATACTTCCTTTTTGTTTAGTGTAGGTATATCGCTCAGAAACACTTCTTCTGCCAAAAACATACATGTTGCCGGAGTAACATGAGTTAGAAATTAATAAAGGATATTTGCCAACATTGTTATATACGGATGGGTCATCAATTGCTTGATCAAATCCTTGTTCAGAACCATGTCCGAAAAAATTAATAATGGAAGCACCATTGTTGATTGTTTTAATAATGCTGTCGCTAATATTTGTTTGAATAGGTGCTGTTGTGTTTTTTTGATAAGTATATACTTCACCGCCAATTAAGGTGTCTTTAAATAAGTTTTCGTAAGTACTCATATAACCGGCAATTAAATTTGTTAAGGTTGGATTATCACCCCCAACAAAATGCAAACCTCTTTTTTTCCAATCAGCGAGTCCGGTGGCTTCATGTTCTTGGACTTTTTGCAAGTAATCAAGTGCTTCTGTATTATTAATTGCCGGGAAACGTCCTATGGGAATTTCCGGTCTGGATGCATTTGTGCTAGAGCTTATTCCGGCCACTAATAAAGCGTCTGAACTAGGTATACCCATTGTTGGAATAAAATTTTGGGCTTGATATGCTGCAGACAAATCTTCTTTTTTAATGCCTTTTCCTAATAAGAAAACGTATTTAGGACGACTCGGTAAACTATCTATTAGGTAGCGTACAAAATTTTTAATGGCTACCGGATGTTTATTGGTTCCGTAAGCAAATTGCTCATATAGTTCATCTATGTTGGCATCAATTACCTGATAACTTCCACCGGCTATGCTTTGGCGATATTGCTTATAGGCCAATGCAGCGGGTTTTGTAATGTTATGATAAATTAAAACATAGGGATTAGTAGCACTTGTATTTTTGAAATTAGAGAATGGATTATTTTGATTCACATTGACTAATTGTGTAACTAGCTTAACTGCATCCTGATTTGCAACGACTATTTTTTTATTATTAAGTGCGTTAGGTACAATAAATCTTAGTTGATTACTTGAATGAAGAACCGCAGGAATTTTTTTAGCGTTTGTAACATCATAACACATCACCAAGGTGTTAGTTGCTGCGAAGTTTAGAAAATTATAGTACTGTTTGCTTCCTGTTGTTCCGTTATGTGAAATAAGTTCCTGATAATTGGCCGCACTAAGATTAAGTTCTTGAGGATAGGTATAACTTATATAGTGCAACATGCTACTATTGTTAAAAGCTGCAAAGGATGGGTTAGCTACTGAACGAATAAAAAGTTGACTTGTTGAGCTAAAGTTTTGATTGTTTACTGTGAAGGTTTGAAGAAATGGTTGATAGCTAAAAAAAGTTGTGTCTTTTAATGTGATTGAACTTGCACTCTGATTAATATATCCTGTTTCAATTTGATGATCGAGTTGACCGGTATTCTCTTTACTAAATCCTGCAAAAGCATATGATAAGTATGTTGGCAAGGGAGTTGTTGTGTAAATATTTAATGAATTAAAATTGGTGTAAACTAATGCACCTTTATTAAATCGTAATCCATAACCTTCATTTTGAGTATACCTTGGATCGCTAGCAGAGAATGGATAGTGATTAACTGCGTTATAAGAGTCAATTGGTTTAAAAACTTTATTTGAATAAATATAATTAGCTGCAGGATAGCTGGCCCAAGTTGTATCGGTTTCAACAGTGTAACGAGAATTATTGATTGATGTGTTGGTAGTTAAAAACGCATAAACGGTATCATTAAAAATAAACTGGTAACGGTTAGGTAAATAGGTGATGTTGGTGTAAATAAGTGAATCAAGATTCGCATCCTGAATATTTAAATAGAATTGAAGAAAATCTCCGTTGTTTATTTTATTATCACTTTCACCTTTTATGTAGAGTGCTTGTTCCTTACCTGCAAAGAAAAGCTGAAAATTCTTTGGGTTAAGTGTACTGAGGTTAAATCTGCTTGCCAAAGTGGAAGAATCAATTTGGTAAATACCAGATGAAGTAATTGGAAATTTAAAATAGGTTTGATTTGTTTTTACCCAAGCGTTGTATGCCTGAGCAGATGTTTTTGTGGTGAAGAATAGTAAAGCAATAAAAATGAATAACAATCTGCCTTTTACGTGCTTCATGCTTAAGTATTCAAAAGTAGTTTTTGATACTTCAGCAATTAAATTAGCTCGATTAATGGCTTTGCGGGTAATCATTTTTTCATCTTGTCAATACTTATTTTAAGAGAGAAAATATGTGAATACAAGGCAATTGATCGGTCACCAATATCAGTTAGGGCATAATCCAAACTAAACAGTTTGTAATTTAAGCCAAGTCCAAAATTAAATTGACTGGTTGTGATGTATTGTGTTGCCGCCGGGTTTAATTGCTTTTGGATATTGCCAAATCCACCCCTTAAATAAATCAGATTTTGATAGCCTAATTCTAAACCAATGGCAGGCTCCATACTCCAGGTATTTGTTTTTACAACGGTGTTGCGTTTTCCGTCAAAAGTATTAATTGCATTAATTTCAGTTAACACAGAAAATTTATCTTTAAAAAAGCGGTATTCTTTTGCTGCACCTAATATTATCTTTGGAGCGGTAATCTCAACATTCGAATTAGGAACTTCATTGCCTGTAGATTGAAGTGTAGCGATATCCTTTTCACTAAGGTTATAACTCCATGCATTATAGGTTCCTGTAATATCTCTTCCCATAGCAGCAAACCTAAAATCTTTGTATTCATAATTAGCTCCAACATCTAAACCAAAGCCCCAGGCACCACCAAAACTTCCTAAACGTCTTCTGATTAATTTAAAATTCCCTCCAATATCAACTCCTTTTAGTTGTTGAATTTTTCGGGCATAACTAAAAATACTTGCAAAGTCCACAGCATTAAATGTGGTAATACGGTTGTAATCTATATTTCCGTTCGCGTCAATTAAGTCAAGGGTATTTGGAATATTATCTACACCAAATCGTAGTAAACTGATACCACCGGTACTAATACTGTCAATTTTTAAGGATGCACCTAAGTAATCATATTTCGCAATACCGGCAAAATATTCTGCATGCATTAAACCTACATCAAGATTGTTTTTTTGTTGCAATAAGCCTGCTGGATTCCAGTAACCGGCGTAAACACCTGAAACACTGGCAATGTTGGCATTTGCCATTGCAAGAGACCTGGCACCAACACCAATGTTTAAAAATTCATTACTGTATTTTCTAACTTGCGCAGAGAACGAGTGGAAAATTAAAGTACATGCTATGATTAAAATCTTACGCATTTTGTATTCACTAAAGTTACAAAATTAAACGTAAAAAGTTGTATTTTATTTTAGGTTAGGCTAATTTTTATCGAATAACAATTACATGCCCTTTGAAATTATTTTCAGAGCCGTCAATGCTTGAGTTCACCTTAACTTTCCAGTAGTAAACATTTCGCATATTGCTATTGTCTGAATCACCATCAGCAGTCCAGCCTTCATCTGGGTTAGATGTTTTAAAAATACGCTGGCCCCAACGGTTATATACTTCAAGGGAATAACTTCCTTCTTTCCATCCTGTGCCGGTTGGCTTTAATACATCGTTTAAATTATCGTTGTTTGGTGTAATGGCATTAGGGACCCAAACAGTAAGTGGTTCTTCAATACAAATGGTTCTGTTTACCGTATCTCTGCAGTTGTTAGACGAAATTCCAATTAGTTTATATTTTTTGCATTCAACCTCATTAAAGCTGGTAAAAAAATTAGTTTTAGTACTAATAAGTTGATTCATTTCATTAAGCCAATAATAGTTTTGTGCATCACCCTCGGCTATAAAAGTAACGTTATCTGAATTTAAAATGGTAAGTTGTTTTGGCTCTGTTGCGATAGAAATAATAGGCTTTGGAAGTACATTTATAGATGATGTATAGGTGAAATTTGTTTTGCAGTTATTTGAATCAGTTACACTTAATTTTAGGTTATATAGACCGGCCTTTTCATAACAATAATTCACTTGGTTACCTGTCATTTCTATAGGCTTGTCTCCAAAATTCCAAATGGCATTGGTACTTTTCAAGGTTGTGTTTTTAAATTCAGTGCAAAAAGGTTCGCAACCGTTTTGAGAATTAACAATAAAAGTTGGGATAATTTTAGGGTGTAAATTGATGTTAATAATCTTTATTGCCTTTGGGCTTCCACAACCATCTGTTACTTCTAAAGTGTATGTTGGAATGCTTATATTTTCTACAAAAATGGATGGTGTTGTTTGATTACCGGGCAGCCAGTTGTATGAATAACTTCCGTTACCACCTGTAACTGTAGGATTGATTTGTGCTGTGGTGCCTGGACATATGCCGGAGTTACTTGAATTGATGCTGATTTGAATCATAGGGTTAACATTCACCGTTACAACGTAAGCAGGTAAAGTACAACCATTGGCATCATATACATTTAAACTATAGGCTGTTGTAACATTTGGGTTAACACTAATTACCGGCCCAATTAAATTACCCGGCTGCCATTGATAGGTGTAATTTCCTGCACCGCCTTGTGCGAAACCTTGTATAGACGTTGATTGACCGATGCAAATATTTTGAGGTGATGACGCAGAAAAAGAATACACTGCGGGTTGAGTTAAGTTTAGTGTTGTGGTTGCGGGACAACCTAATGCATCAATAACTTTAATAATTTTAAAACCGGCGCATAAATTCCCAACCGGGTTTATGTTTGTGGTTGTTGAGCCTGAAACACTGTATGTTATTGGTGCTACAGCATTTTGTACATTTAAATTAACGGCTCCATTGCAATTATTATAACACAAAACGGGTGTGAAATTCACAACACTTACACTAACGGTGCTTAGGTTTCCAATAAATAAATTAGAACTGTCTTTACAATTATTAATGTCTTTTACAACTAAAGTGTAAATCCCCGAACTTAAATTAGGAATAATGTTTCCGGTTGAACCAATTGGGAACAGAGTGAATTGATAAGGCGCGGAACCGCCGGTAACTTGAATGGTAGCAGCTCCATCTGCAGCACTACAATTTTCTGATTGTGTAATCGGACTTACTGTTAATGCGTTTAGTGACGTAATGGTAACCAAACTTTTTGTTACACAAGCACTCCCATCCTTGACAGTTATGGTGTAGATACCTGGTGCTACATTACTGATTTGTGGCGACGTAACGCTTCCGTTTGGATTCCAAGTATACGTAAATGGCGCCGGAGCATTTGATACAGCAACTGTTGCAGAGGCATCTGTTTTTCCGGGGCATGTTGCAGGAGTGATAGAACTGGAAATAATTGGTTGTGGTGATTGCAGAATATTGATCGTATTATTGACAACGCAGCTATAAGAGTCTTTGGTTGTTATTGTGGCGATTCCCGCTGAAACACTATTGGCGGTTGAACCAGCTGCAGGAATTCCATTTACGGAATAGGTATAAGGCGATAATCCTCCGGTAGAGGTTAATACAGCGGAGGTGGTGCCGCCAAAACAAGTAATAAATGTGTTGTTTGTAGTTGAGTTAATTTGGGTTGGTCCTGAAATGCTGAAGGTTGTTGAGTAGCCACAACTTAATGCATCTGTAAATGAAATGGTGTAGTTACCAACACCAATAGGACCTGACGATTGGGCGCTACTGCCGTTACTCCAGGTATAACTCATTGGAGGAGTAAAATTACTGCTTGGCAAAATAATTGCCTGTCCGTTATTTGTTCCAAAGCAGGTTACTTGTGTAGAGGTTAAAACTGCGCCTGATGTGGTATAAGGATTAACAACGGTATAAGGATTTGTAAAGGAACACGTACTTGTAAGTAAAATAACGTTGTAATTACCTACCGGTAAATTAGCGAGGGTGCCTGAGTTGGCACTGGTAAAAACTGTTGCTAGGGTAGTGGTATTGGAAGGGTTTGTAACCATTACCGTATAAGGCCCTGTAGCAAAAGAAATACTAAAGTTCGTAGTAGCGAGGTTTATGGCACAATTAAATGTAGAGGTTGGCGCAATGAAGCAGGATTGTGCCTTTAATTGATTGAAAATCAGAAGAATTCCAAAAATAAGGTTAATGTAATTTTGCTTCATTACACAGTAAAGTTAAGGCTTTTTTCAAGTAAAAATTTCCTTTTTTTTATCTGGTTAGATTTAATGTATAAATGGCAAATATATATTTTAGTCGAAATGATAGAAAGTTCTTTAATAATTGTTAAGATAATATAAAATAATTCTTATTATATTTGTAGAAATAGTATATATGAAATCAATAATTTTTTGGTTTATTATTTTTTCATCTATTAATTTAATTAGTCAGAATGTAACTGTTGCTATTTCAACGGATTGCATAGATGAAAAAGTTATAAGCTTGATCAATGACCATATAAAGCAGCAACCTCAAGTTAAAGCCTCATTGTTTTGCTCCAATCACAAAATTTTTTTAATTCGCGTGGCTCTTAATGAAGTTCAAATAAAAGACCAATTTCTTAATAATATTATGGCAGCTTTTAATCAATATCAATTTAATTATAAAGACTTAACTGATCCAAATTTTATAGATCATTGTCTCGTAGATAATGATGTTGATATAAAAGAAAAAATTAAATTAAATGAATAAAATTTTAATTTTATTGGTTTTTATAGGCTTGAGTACTTTTGCTTTTGCTCAAAACACGTGTGCAACAGCTATAGTTATCAATCAGGCTGCCCTGCCTTTCAATTCCGGATCACAAACTACCTGTGGAACGGGTAATGACTATGGGGTAGGAACAGGTGCCTGTAATTCTACCTATGGGGGAGGAGAAGATTACGTTTATCAATTAAATGTTACGAGCGCGCCTGTTAATATTAATTTTAATTTGGGTGGTACTGGTACCTGGAAAATAATGCAAGTATATGCTGCTTGTCCTTCTCCGGTTGGTTCACCGGCGAATTGTTTGTATAATATCACAACAGGAGGTGGTTCAACTGCTACTGGTAATTTTAATTTTACAACAAACGGCACCTATTTTATTGTAATAGACACATGGCCTTCGCCAGCGTGTGGTAATTTTCAACTTCAACTCTCAGTAATTGTTCCACCTACCTGTCCCGGGGGTTTAGGAACAGGTGTTGTAAATGTTGCTTCTTTGCCATTTTCGCAAACTGGACAAACAACATGTGGTCAAATTAATAATTTAACCGCAGCTAATATACCTGTAATTTGTGGAAGTTCAAGCTATTATGGTGGTGAGGATGTTGTATACACTTTTACTCCAACAAGTAGTGGATTGACCAACATAAACGTAACATCAAGTGGTAGTTGGGTAGGAATTATGCTCTATAGCGGATGCCCTTTTAATACAGGTGCTTGTGTTGCGAATGCTCAAGGTTCAGCAGGTAATCAGTCAATATGTGCGACAGTTAGTGCTGGACAAACATATTATTTGATTATCGATTCTTGGCCAGCGCCAACATGTAATCCTTTTAATATTAGTATATCAGCTCCTTCAGCTTGCTCCGGTTCAATTCCATCAACAACGGCAGCAGCATCTCCTACATCAGCTTGTGGAACACTTATTACTAATTTATCCCTTAGTCCTGCAGTTGGGTTATGTGGTGTTTCGTTTCAATGGCAATCCGCGCCTGCCTTGGCTGGTCCCTACACCAACATACTTGGAGCAACCAATGCCTCTCAATCAGCAACCACTACCGTTTCCGTTTTTTATCGATGTGTATTAACTTGCGGAGCTTCAACACTTGCAAGCGCTCCCGTTCAAACCAGCGTTTCCCCAAATCCGACGGTTTCTTGCTCTTTATCAACTTATACCGCTGCTCCAATAACTTATAGTTTTGAAGCTTTTACAGGCACAGCTTTACCAACAACTGATGATATTTTATTTAATTCAATAACAATGTTTGGTTTCCCGATCTGTTATGGCGGGTCACAGTATTGGGGCGGTTATGTTGCGAGCAACTCTTCCTTTGTTTTTGCTGGAGTACCTTGCTTCCCAAATATTGGTTTTGGAACAATGGCAGCACCAGGAATTGGGACCGGTTGGTCGATTACAAATCCTGCGCCCGTTATTAATACGTCTATTCCGAGAAATGCTATTCTTGGCCCTTGGCAAGACATTGATCCTAGTATAGGAGGAACTATGCGATATTACACTGCAGGAGTAGCACCAAATAGAAGATTTGTTGTTTCCTACGAAAACATTCCTATGTTTTCATGTGGTACTTCAAGCCCTGCAATCTATTTTACTGGTCAAATAAAGATATATGAGACAACAAATATTATTGAAATCCATATAGGTAATAAAGGAGTTTGCTCTGGTTGGAACAATGGACAGGCGGTAATGGGATTGCATAGTTATGATGGTACTATTTACATTCCGCCGGTTAATATGACTGCGCATAATGCCACGGCAGGACCTCCATACAATCAATGGTCGATGACAAATACAGCTTATCGTTTTAATTCACCTTGTGCTTCTTCGGGTGGACCATGTGCAGTGCTTCCTATAGGTTTTATTAGTTTTACAGGAGAAAATCAAGAAAACAAAAATCATTTGAATTGGAAAGTTGAAGGTAACGCTAACTTCAGTCGATTCGTTATTGAACGAAGTCTTGATGGAATTAATTTCAGTGAAATTGCAACCGTTAGTACTTCATCAAAATTGGAATACAATTACGATGATGATAGTTTTAAACCATTTGTTATCAACTATTATAGAATCTCTGGAATAGGTAAAAACAATGAAATGTCTAAAACTGCTATCGTTCCTGTTGGTAGTAAATCTGATGATTTTGAAATTGGAAATTTATTTCCAAATCCAACTGAAAAAGGCTTTGCTGTTCAAATAAATTCAAAATTGGTGCAGCCAATGCAAATGACCATTTGTAATGCATTAGGAGTTGAAGTTCATAAGGAAATGATTACCAGTCAACTAGGTTACAGTACACATCAGTTTAAAACGAATAACTTACCTGCAGGCTTATACATCGTTAAATTTCATAACAAGGAAAACCAAAAATTGAATGAGCAAAAGCTTGTTATTGGTAAGGGCCAATAGTATTTGTTAACATTTCCTTTAAAAAATCACTTTCGCTTGCCTTTAATTCAGCATGGCAGCCTTATATTTGCAGTCTGTAGAATAATATGGACAATAATATACTTTTTGAAGGATTTGATGGAGAGAACGACCATAGAGACGTGGATAACATAACCCATGTTAGTGGGATGTTTAAGAATTGGTTCATTGATTATGCCAGTTACGTAATTTTAGAGCGCGCCGTGCCGGCTATGGAAGATGGTCTTAAACCAGTTCAAAGACGCATTTTGCATAGTATGTGGGAGTTGGAAGATGGGCGCTACAACAAAGTTGCCAATTTAATTGGTAACACAATGAAATACCATCCACATGGTGATGCCAGTATTGGTGATGCATTAGTTTCAATAGGACAAAAGGATCTTTTAATTGATTGCCAGGGTAACTGGGGTAACATCTTAACCGGAGATAGTGCTGCTGCACCACGTTATATTGAAGCACGATTAAGCAAACTTGCTAAAGATATTTTGTTTAACCCAAAAACAACTAATTGGGGGTTAAGTTACGATGGAAGAAATAAGGAACCAATTACACTTCCTGTTAAATTTCCGCTTTTACTCGCTCAGGGCGTTGAAGGGATAGCAGTGGGTTTGGCATGTAAAATTTTACCGCATAATTTTAACGAGTTAATTGATGCTTCCATTCAGATTTTAAAAGGAAAAAAGGTCAGCATTTATCCTGATTTTCAAACAGGAGGTATTGCAGATTGCAGCGATTATAAAGATGGTTTACGCGGTGGTAAAATAAAAATCAGAGCACGTATTAAAGAATTAAATACGAAAACATTAGTAATTTCTGAAATACCTTTTGGTACCACTACAGGTTCTTTAATTGATAGCATATTAGCGGCCAACGACAAAGGGAAAATTAAAATTAAAAAGGTTGAGGATAATACAAGTGAGAATGTTGAAATTTTAATTCACCTTCAACCAGGAATTAGTCCTGATAAAACAATAGATGCATTGTATGCATTCACGAACTGTGAAATGAGCATTTCGCCGAATGCTTGTATTATTGAAAATGAAAAACCAAAGTTTATTGGGGTGAGTGAAATACTTAAGATTTCGACTCACAACACTTTAAACTTGCTTAAAAAAGAGCTTGAGATTGAGAAATTTGAATTGGAAGAAAAATGGCATTTCTCATCACTCGAAAAAATATTCATTAAAGAAGAAATGTACATTGATTTTAAAAAGTACACTTCTAAAGAAACCTTATTTGAGTATTTATATGAGCGTTTTAAGCCATTTAAGAAAAAGTTCTTACGTGATGTTAATGATGACGATTTGCAGCGTTTAACTCAGATACCAATGATCAGAATTACCAGATTTGACAGCATAAAAGCTGAGGAGGTAATGAAAGAGTTGGATGCTAGAATTGCAGAGGTTAAGAATCATCTCGAAAATTTGACTGATTTTGCAATTGAATATTTTAAGAGTTTAAAGAAAAAGTACGGTGAAGGGAAAGAACGCAAAACAGAAACCAAACAATTAGAAACTATCATTGCAACTCAGGTAGTTTTAGCAAACGAAAAATTATTTTTCAATAAATCAGAAGGATTTGTTGGAACAAGTTTGAAGAAGGATGAATTTTTGTTTGAATGTAGCGATATCGATGACATCATTGCCTTTACCAAAGAAGGGAAAATGAAGGTGTTTAAAGTAGCTGATAAAGTCTTTGTTGGGAAAGACATTATTCACGTTGCAATATTTAAGAAAAACGATGAACGTACCACTTATAATATGATTTATCGCGACGGGCCAAAAGGAATAACATTTATGAAGCGCTATAATGTGGTGGGTGTTACAAGAGATAAGGAGTACGATTTAACCAAAGGAACCAAAGATAGCTTGGTATATTGGTTTACAGCCAATCCTAATGCCGAAACTGATAAGGTTATCGTTCATTTAAGACAGGTAACCGGATTGAGAAAGCTGGAACTTGATGTTGATTTTAACGAGATGGAAATTAAGGCTCGTTCGGCCGTTGGAAATATTGTAACAAAATATACAGTAAATAAAGTTTCTTTAAAAGAGAAAGGTGTTTCTACATTGGCGGGAGAAGATTACTGGTTTGATGATAACACGCATCGCTTAAATAAAGAAGAACGCGGAACTTATTTAGGGAAGTTTAGTGGTGAAGACAAAATATTAACCATTACAGCTAAAGGTTTTTATCGCCTTTACAATTATGATTTACTGAATCATTTTGATGAGGATATTATTTTAATTGAAAAGTTTATACCACACCAAATTATTTCATGTATTTATTTTGACGGTGTAAGCAAATGTTATTTCACAAAACGTTTCGAACCAGAGAATCTAACAACAAAAACATTAATTGTTACCGAGGATGAGGCAAGCAGAATTGAATTAATCACAGTTCAAATTAACCCAGTAATTGAAGTTAAATTTACGAAGGAAAAAGGTGTTCAGTTACCGGATGAAACAATTAATTTAGTTGAATTTAGTCCCTTGATTAACCTCAAAGCAAAAGGCAAAAAATTAAGCAGCTATAAAGTAAAAGAAATTAATTTAAAAGAACCTGAGGAGATTAAAGCTGCCCGCGCCTTTTTAAAGGACGATGAAGAACGCACAGGTTTATCACCGATGGAGTTGCACAGACGTGCCATGGAAAAATTAAATAACAAAGATTTGTTGGATGGAGACGGACAAATTACGTTTGATTTTTAATAGATAATGTATAAGCATAAAAAAAGCCGCATAAGCGGCTTTTTTTGTTTGATAAGATTTATTATTTACCACCTTGAGCGGTTTTCATTTTTTCTTTAAAAACTTTGTAATTAGTTACTTTGTAACCTGCAGTATCCACGGCAAAAGTCTTGTCATCAAGCGCAGCTGTTAGAACTTCATTTGCTTTGTTGGTTACAGTCATTGTTACACCCATTTGATTTTGTTTGTAAGTTGTTTCCAAAGGAAAGCCGGTTAAACCTTCTAAATTTGGACCCATACCTCTACCACTTTTAGTAGTTGGTTTTTTAATTTTATCAGTAAACCAAACAATGGCTGTATCTTGTTTACCATCTTTTTTAGTGTTGTAAACAAAGGCTTTGGTTGCCTCAAAACCGGCAATCATTTTTTTGTCAGTTGTTACTACTATTTTTGGTTTAGGTTTGTTTTTGTCTTCTTTAGCAGCAGCCTCTTTTTCTTCCGCCTCAGATTCAGCTTTAGTCATATAAAACCCTGATTTTTCACCCATTACTTCCTGTAACATAAAGGTTTTTTCGCCATCATTAGCTACAGTCATGTTATACATCATACTGGATAATTCCATTTTCATTTTGTCACCTTTGATGTAAGTTGTTGATTCCATTTCTCCGAAAGCTGCTTGTTCGGCAGGTAAACCTTCTACCGAAACTGCGGATTTAATTGTGTAATTATCTTGAGCGATAGCTAATGAGCTTATAGCTAAAGATGCAATTGTGATGATTGTTTTCATTTTAGTTTTTAAATAATAAAGTCAAATATAATGCCAATTAATTAGTGGATAGTGTTAAAATAACATAAACCCAGTAATTTGAATTTTGTTTAGTTGAATTATTAGCAATGTGGCTTTGCGAGTTTATTGCAGATTATCAAAAAACTTCTTCATATCGGCCCCGCTTACAATTTTCATTTTGTCAGGAATTTCAAACGCACTATCATCTATTTCGATGTTGTTTACTTTTTTAGCCGAAAAGTGCATTTCTAAGCCCATTTTTTTTATGCGGTAATCTAGCAAAATACCTTTTACTTGACTGTAAGGAGTAAGTGCATTACAATCTTCTTTTCCTAAATCTTTGGTGTACCAAGCATCAAAACTCACATTAGGTTCACTAACTTTGGTAACCTTTAATTTGTAACACTTATAACCGGCAATTTTTTTTGTCTCATTTGTTTCTTCAATTTTTAACTGATAACTCTTGTTATTTTCAAGGATCTCTTTTTCGGTTTCAATACAAGCTTGATTAATATCCATAAACTTAACCGTTTGGCTAAGGGTTTTTGCTTGGTTATCACCAATAATTGCAGTATTGAACATACCCATTGTGCTCATTTCAATTGCAAATTTATCTTCTTTAAATTTTAAGGTCGCTGAACTAGGCGCTAATCCATAAAGCGGATGGGTTTCATCAACGCCTTTAGTGTCAAAAAGAATTTCACCTTCGTTTTTATTTCCTAACCCAACATTTTTGCAAGACAAGTTAAAGAGTAAAAGTACGCAAAGACCTATATAAACTAGTTTGTTCAATCTTAAATAAAAGGCTAAAATAATACTTTAATTTTAATTTGCAAATGATTAAACTTACCTCACTATGGAATTAACAGTTAAGGAATAATTACCGTAATTAACTATTAGCTGATGCCGCAATTATTTCAAAAAAGTCATTTGCTTTAAGACTTGCACCTCCAATTAATCCTCCATCAACATTTGGGCAGGAAAATAATGTTTTTGCATTCGTTGAATTACAACTTCCTCCATAAAGAATAGAGGTGTTTTCGGCGATTGTATCATTGGTCATTTTCGCAAGAGATTGCCTCAGAGATAAGTGTACTTCTTCAACTTGTTCAGGGCTTGCGTTTAAGCCTGTGCCAATTGCCCATACTGGCTCGTAGGCTATAACAACGTTTTCAAAGTTTCCTAATTCTATGCTATCAACCAAAACCTTTAATTGGGAATTAAGAATCGATAAAAAATCTTCATTTTGCCTCTGCTCTTTGGTTTCGCCAATACAAAAAATTACTTTAAGAGAATTTTGAAGTGACTGTTTAACTTTATTAGATAAAATAGTATCACTTTCGTTAAAGTACTGCCTTCTTTCGCTATGGCCAATTAATACATAAGTACATCCTAGAGAATTTAACATGCTCGCACTAATTTCTCCTGTGTAGGCTCCGTTTGAAAATTGACTAACGTTTTGAGCGCCAACATTAAAATGACCCTTTTGTTGAAGAAAACGATCTAAGTAAATAAAAGGGGGAAAAATGATTTTAACCGGTTGATTATTGGAAACGTTTAATTTTTCCAAGGCTTCATACAATTCATTCGCCTCTGAAGAAGATAGGTTCATTTTCCAATTACCGGCAATTATTTTCTTTCTCATTTTACTTGAATCTAACGCGTGGATCTAATATTCCATAAACGATATCTACAATAATGTTGATGATAACAAATATTGTAGCAAAAATTAAGGTTGCGCCCATTACTATTGGGAGATCGTTTTTACTTAATGCCTCTACAACCTCGTATCCAATACCTTTCCAACTAAATACCCTTTCAACAAATACAGCACCTGCCATTAAGCCTGCAAACCAACCACTTATTGCAGTAACAACTGGGTTTAAGGCATTTTTTAAGGCATGTTTAATAATAATTACCTTGGTGCTTAATCCTTTCGCTTTTGCCGTACGTATGTAATCCTGAGTTAAAACGTCTAATAAAGAACTTCTGGTTAACTGAATTACAATACTTAAGGGTCTCAGTCCAAGGGTAATAGCTGGTAGTATTAAGTTTTTTATGGAGATAACTTCTTCACCCGTCCAATCATCAATTTCAAACAAACTGCCAGATGGGTTTAACCCTGTGTATTGGGATAATATGAAGCCGAATAACCATGCAATTATCAATCCGGTTAAATAACTTGGTGCACTCATACCAATAGTTGTTGCTAATACAAATACAGATTTATCCAACCATGAATTTTTCTTAATGGCACATACAATTCCTAAAAAGATACCAATACATGAAGCAATAACAATTGAGCTAAAGGCTAATACTGCCGTTTCCGGCAGCGTATCAATAATAATATCCGAAACTGGTCGTTTGGTTATGTAACTTTTTCTTAGATACGGAATTTTTAGAACCATTGTGCTGTTAGCCCCTGTTTTAAATAGCGGAATCCAACTGTATTTGGAAGGATTAAGGTACCAAAAATCCTTGTCATTCGTTTTATGCCACGAGAGCGGAGAAAGGTCGTTAAGATAATTAATGTATTGTTCCGCAAGCGGTCTGTTTATTCCTAAATCCTTATGAACTGCTTCTACAGCCTCTTTATTGGCTCGTTGACCTAACATTACCGTTGCCGGATCTCCGGGAAGTACGTTGAATAGAAAAAAGATAACGGTAATAACTCCAAAAAGAACCACAATACCATATCCTATTTTCTGTAAAACAAACTTAATCACTGTAACTCAGCAAAAAACAAGAGCGAATATAATTAATTAAAACAAATTACCGTTAAATTTAGATAAAGTTTAAATTTGTAAAGACGATTGAGAGAAATCCTACATAAATTAACTGTTTTGCCACTGATTTTAGGTCTTTTAACCTTCAAACTATCCGCGCAAAAAATAGGACTCGTTTTAAGTGGAGGTGGAGCTTCGGGTTTAGTGCATGTTGGTGTAATTAAAGCATTGGAAGAGGATAGTATTCCGGTTGATTGTATTACTGGCACTTCTATCGGAGGTTTAATTGGAGCATACTATGCTTGTGGGTATTCGCCTCAGCAAATTGAAAAAATTGTAAAGGCTGAATTTTTTAAGAATGTTACCAAGGGCGATTTGCCGGTTAAGTATGATTATCTTATTAAAAAGCGTGAAGATTTTGCGACATGGTTAACATTTAAAATCAATCCTAAACAACCATATCTTAAAAATTTGCCAACTAATGTCATCAATTCGGTTCCGATTGATTATTATTTGATGGAAAATTTCACCGGGTTTTCAAGTTACAACTACAATAATTTTGACAGTTTATTTATTCCTTTTCGATGCGTTGCCGCCAATGTAGAGGACAAGCAATCAATTGTATTTCGTTCCGGCAGCCTTTCAACTGCTCTTAGAGCAAGCATGAGTTACCCGTTTTACTTAAGGCCAATTATGGTTGATGGTAAATTATTGTTTGATGGGGGTTTATACAACAATTTTCCGGTTGAAGTATTAAATAAAGAGTTTAACCCTGATTACGTTATAGGCTGCAACGTAGGTGAAGTAAACAGTTCACCAGATGAAGATGATTTGTACTTACAGTTAAGGCATTTAATGACAACTAAAGCAAACTTTTCTCCACTCGGCGAAAAAGGTATGTTAATTGAGCCTTGGAGCGACGTTTCTTTATTAAATTTTGATGGCGCAAAACGATTAATTGACAGTGGTTATTATGCAACAAAAAGAAAAATCGCTGAAATAAAAAAACATACTCAGTGCAGAATAAATACCACAGAATTTAATCAACGCAGAAGCCGTTTTGCAGACAAGAGCAAATTAGAAAATGTAATTTTTAATAATGTTATTATAAAAGGCTTTAATCAAAAGCAAGTTAAGTTTATTGAGTCCAGTTTGTTTTATAAAAAAAAGCCATTTACCTTAAATCAACTTAAAACACGTTATTTCAAATTATTAAGTGATGATAAGTTTAAAACACTTTTTCCAAATGCTGTGTTGGATACTTCTAACATGTTTCATACACTCGTTCTTAACGGCAAACAAGAAAAACCTTTTTATTTAGATGCTGGGGCAATTTTGTCTAACCGTCCTATCAGCGAAGCTTTCGCAGCACTTCAGTATAATTATTTGGGAAGAATAGGCTTCAGTGCCTATATCAATGGATATCTCGGCAAACTTCACTCGAGCTCCTTGGCTAAATTACGATTCGATTTTCCGGGCAAGTATCCTTTTTACATCGAGCCTTCTGCGTCCTATTCCCGCTGGGATTATTTCAGCAGCAGTGTTTTGTTTTACGATTTTTTAAAACCAGCGTATTTGATACAAGAAGACCGTTATGCGGAAGTTAAATTAGGCTTACCGGTTGGCAACATCTCTAAATTCAGTCTTCATGGAGGTTATTTTGAGCAAAGCACTTCATACTATCAAACTGATATATTTACAAAATTAGACACTGTAGATAAGACTTATTTTGATAGTTGGTATGCACAAGCGAACTACAACATCAACACACTGAACAGAAAAATGTATGCCAACGAGGGTTTTATGTTAAATGCCAGAGCAAGGATACTGCAAGGATTTGAAAGTTATTATCCTGGCAATACTAGCGTAGATACTGTTTCCTTTAGAAATGAATTTACGCCTGAATGGATTCAACTTAAACTAACAGTAGAAAATTACATTAGAACAATTAAGAAAGTTAGAATTGGTTTGTTTGGCGAAGGTGTTTACACGACTCAAACATTTTTTAATAATTATCAGGCAACGATTTTATCAGCACCTGCCTTTAATCCTATACCGGAAAGTGTAACGTTTTTCATCGATAGATATCGTGCACATCAATATCTGGCAGCTGGTTTAAAATTGATTACAACGCCATTCAAAAATTTTGATATTCGATTGGAGGCTTATGCGTTTCAGCCAATCACAACGATTCTGAAAACAGAAAACGGAAAATCAAAATACAGTAGCCCTTTTTTATACCGCTATGGTATTGGCTCAGCAAGCCTTGTATATTCTACCCCGGTTGGTCCAATTTGTTTAGGTGTTAATTATTATGACCAATACGAAACCCCGTTTTCAGTATTTTTTCATTTTGGTTATTTAATTTTCAATAAGCGTTCAACTGACTAAAAATTTAACTTTTTAAATTGAAAAAGATTCTTTTGATTTCTGATTCTCATGCGTGGCTAGATGAAAAATTAATTAAGCACATTAAGAATTGTGATGAAGTTTGGCACGCTGGCGATATTGGAAATATTAACTTTTGTAATAACATGGAAAACTTAAAGCCGCTCAGAGCAGTTTACGGAAATATTGATGGGCAGGACATTCGAGCAAAATTTAGAGAAAATGAATGTTTTAGTTGTGAGGATGTAAAAGTTGTGATGACGCATATTGGTGGATCTCCGGGAAAATATCCAACAAGGGTAAAAGAACTCCTCATGGTTCAAAAGCCGGATTTATACATAACGGGCCACTCTCACATTTTAAAGGTAATTTATGACAAACAATTTCAACTATTACATTTAAACCCTGGAGCCTGTGGAATACAAGGATTTCATCAGGTGAAAACTGCATTACGATTTGAAATAGATGGTAAAGAAATTAAAAATTTAGAAATAGTTGAGTTTGGAAAACGAAACGAGCAAAGTAAAAATGTAAATTTGTAAGGTATGGCAGAATTAAGTGTTCCTTTTTTTACGAACGAAGCGCTTGCGAGATTTGTATCGTCTCAGGGAAAAGTGGTTGCAAGAGTGATTTGTCATTTATGGCAAAATGTAAGTAACCCAAACGAACCGGTTGAGATAATTGACAACATGGAGTTACACTTTGCTGATGGGCAAAAACTGACAATAAGTTGTAATGAAACTGGCGACGGCTTGGATGCTATTGATTTTAATTATAATCAAGCCAAAGCGGAGTTAAATGAAAACTTTGGAGGAAAAATTAGGTTATTCGCTGTTGACGCATCACAAACAAAAATGTGGGCAGATGTTATTGGAAAGCAATTAATTGAAGTTAAACTGGTTAAACAGGATGAGTTTTATAAAGCTGATGCGCTTGCTCTCAATTTCGGCGAAGAAAAAAGGGAAATAGCCATTTCGCCTTTAGACGGTTTAATAATTGATTTTTACGAAGAATAAAAATTAGTTATTTTTACCAGCAAACAACAAACAATTAAATCGTAAATCTGCACTTTGGTGCAATAATAAAACTAACTAATGAAGAATGTTACTGTAATCGGGAGTGGAACAATGGGGAATGGTATCGCTCACACCTTCGCTCAATTTGGCTTTAAAGTTAATTTAGTAGATATCAGCGAACCAGCTTTACAAAAAGCAATCGCAACCATTACCAAAAATCTAGATAGACAACTTCAAAAAGGCGCTATTACCGAAGAAGTTAAGCAGTCAACACTTTCAAACATTACAACTTACACTGACCTTTCCGTTGGTGCAAAAGAAGCTGATTTAGTTGTAGAAGCAGCAAGCGAAAATATTGACATTAAACTTAAATTGTTTAAGCAGTTAGATGAAATTTGTAAACCTTCTGCTATCTTGGCATCCAACACTTCTTCAATTTCCATAACACAAATCGCTGCAGTTACAAAGCGTGCTGATAAAGTTATTGGTATGCACTTTATGAACCCTGTGCCTGTTATGAAATTGGTGGAGGTGATTAGAGGATACAATACAAGTAATGAAGTTTGTTCAGCCGTAATGGAAATGAGCAAAACATTAAATAAGATACCGGTTGAAGTAAATGATTACCCTGGCTTTGTTGCTAATAAAATTTTAATGCCGATGATAAATGAGGCTATTATTACACTTTATGAAGGGGTAGCAGGCGTTTCTGAAATAGATACGGTTATGAAATTAGGAATGGCTCATCCTATGGGACCATTGCAATTGGCTGACTTTATTGGTTTAGATGTCTGCTTAAGTATTTTGCGAGTGTTACAAGACGGATTTGGTAACCCTAAATACGCGCCTTGTCCGCTTCTAGTTAACATGGTTACAGCTGGCCATTTAGGTGTAAAATCTGGTAAAGGTTTTTACGACTACACTTCTGGTAGCAAAGAATTGGTATTAGCAGATCGCTTCAAAAAATAATATTGTCAGAGGTTTACAAAAATATTTTAACGATTGAATATCCTAACATTCCAACTGCAGGGGTATATTATTTTAATACCAACAGTGGTTTAAGATACGAGGTTAGATTTGGAAGATTACAGGATAATATTTTGCATGCCAACATTGTTTTTGGTGTGGTAAACGATGAGTTCGAAGGAGAAGAATATGTTGAAACCAACCGCGGCGAAGTTTTTCAGGTAATGAACACGATTGTAGAGATTGTAAAAAATTACATGAAAGAGCATCCCAAAGTGAGTGTTTATGAGTTTAACGCAGTTGGCCGTGAAAATGAGGATGAGGGAAAGGAAAACGCCAGAATGAGCCTATATAAAAGGTTTTTGCCTAAAATCTTTGGCAAAGAATGGTCTTTTAAGATAAAAGGGAATTTTGCCCTCGTTACAAAGCAGTTTCTAAAGTAAATTTTCATTAAATTCGCTCTTCTTTTTTAAAGTAATGAGCAAGTACCCCGAATACAAAAAGTTAGATTTATCTCAAATCTCTAAGGATATTTTAGAGTTTTGGAAAAAGGATAATACTTTTCAAAAATCAATTTCTACTCGCCCAAGTAGCAAACCTTGGGTATTTTACGAAGGCCCGCCTAGCGCCAATGGTATGCCCGGCATTCATCACGTAATGGCACGAAGCATTAAAGATATTTTTTGCCGTTTTAAAACCCTACAGGGTTACCAGGTTAATCGTAAGGCTGGCTGGGATACTCATGGCTTACCAATTGAATTGGGAGTTGAAAAAACCTTAGGCATTACAAAAGAAGATATTGGAAACCCTAAAAGTCCAAAATTCATTAGCGTTGAAGATTATAACAAAGCATGCCGCAAGGAGGTAATGAAATATACTGATAAGTGGGAAGAAGTAACTGCACAGATGGGTTATTGGGTAGATATGAGCGACCCATACATTACCTATGATAACAAGTATATTGAGAGTGTTTGGTACTTACTAAAGGATTTGTATAACAAGAACTTATTATACAAGGGTTACACCATACAACCGTTTTCACCTGCTGCCGGTACTGGTCTTTCAAGCGCAGAATTAAACCAACCTGGTTGTTATAAAAATGTAAAAGATAGAACTGCTACTGTACAATTTAAAGTAAATAAAAATTCAATAGGAAAAATTCCAAAAGTAGAAGGTGACATTTACTTTTTAGCATGGACAACTACGCCTTGGACATTACCATCAAACACTGCTTTAGCAGTTGGAAAAGCTATTGATTATGTTTTAGTTGAAACGTTCAATCCTTTCACCGGAACTAAGCAAGTTGTTATCTTGGCTAAAGAATTATTAAATAAATATTTTCCGGAAAAAAATGCTGAACTCAATTTTGATGATTTTAAAACCGGCGACAAAAATATCCCATTTAGAATTATTGCAACAGTTACCGGTTCAGATTTAGAAGGTATTCAATACGAACAGTTATTGCCTTTTACAAAACCTGAAGGAAAAGCCTTCCAAGTATTGTGTGGCGATTTTGTTACAACCACTGATGGTACAGGTATTGTTCACATAGCACCAAGTTTTGGTGCAGACGATTACCGCGTAGCTAAAGAAAATGGCATTGATGCTTTAACCTTAGTTGACAGACGAGGTAAATTTTTACCTGAAGTTAAAGATGATATATTTTTATTTGGAGAAGAGTACGTTAAAGAAGCTTATTTAAGTGAAATTGAAAAGGAAACTGAGTATAAGAAGCAGAAACAAGTTTTAGAAGCTGCTGGTAAAATAAAAGATTTAAAAGTTTATTTGAGTGTTGATGAGCGTATTGTTTTAAAACTTCAGGAAGAAGGTAAATTATTTAAAAAAGAAACATACGAGCATAGTTACCCGCATTGTTGGAGAACCGATAAGCCAGTATTATACTATCCCTTGGATAGCTGGTTCGTAAAGGTTGCCGATAACAGAGAAAAGTTAGTTCAGCTTAATAAACAAATTAATTGGAAGCCTGAAGCTACCGGTACTGGACGTTTTGGTAACTGGTTAGAAAATGCTTTGGATTGGAATTTATCCCGTTCACGTTTTTGGGGTATCCCTTTACCTATCTGGACAAGTGAAGATAAAACTGAAATGATATGTGTTGGCAGTGCCGAAGAGTTAAAAAAAGAAATTGACAATGCGGTAGCTAAAGGGTTTATGAAAACAAATCCTTTGCAGAATTTTTCACCAAATAATTTTACTACCGAAAACTATAATACGTTTGATTTACATAAGCCTTATGCTGATGAAATTGTTTTAGAGCGTAATGGTAAAAAATTAAACCGTGAAAGTGATTTAATTGATGTGTGGTTTGACAGTGGCGCTATGCCTTACGCACAGTTACATTATCCTTTTGAGAATAAAGACTTAGTTGAAAAAAACGCTGCCTATCCGGCTGATTTTATTGCAGAAGGGGTGGATCAAACACGTGGCTGGTTCTATACATTACATGTTATCGGAGCTTTGTGCTTTAATTCTATAGCTTACAAAAACGTAGTTAGTAATGGATTGGTATTGGATAAAAATGGAAACAAAATGAGTAAGCGTTTAGGTAACGCTGTTGATCCTTTTGAAACCATTGATAAATACGGAGCTGATGCTACACGTTGGTACATGATTAGTAACGCAGCACCTTGGGACAATTTGAAATTTGACATTGATGGTATTGCTGAGGTACAACGTAAACTGTTTGGAACGCTTTATAATACCTATGGTTTTTATTCATTATATGCTAATGTTGATGGTTTTGTAGTTGATGAAAAAAATCAAATTCCGGTTGAAAAAAGAGTTGAATTAGATCGTTGGATTATTTCTGAACTTCAAACATTGATTGAAAATGTAACAGAGGCATACGAATTATTTGAGCCGCACCGTGCCGCTCGTTTCATTGAGGATTTTGTTGACGAACATTTAAGTAACTGGTATGTGCGTTTAAGCCGTCGTCGTTTTTGGAAAGGCGAAATGAGCGATGATAAAAAAGCTGCTTACGAAACCTTACATACTTGTTTAACAACTGTCGCCCAATTAATGAGTCCAATTGCACCATTTTTCGCTGATTGGATGTATCAGAATCTGAGTATTAGCTCAAATTCAGTACACTTAACTGAATTAGTAAAAGCAAATAAAAAGCATCAGGATAAAGGGCTGGAAGAAAGAATGGAATTAGCTCAAAAAATTTCTTCTATGATTCTGTCAATCCGCAAAAAGGAGAATTTAAAGGTTCGTCAGCCATTACAACGCATCCAGATCCCCGTTTTATCTAATGATGTGAAAGAAAAAATCGAAGCGGTAAAGGAACTAATTTTGAGTGAAGTGAATGTGAAAGACCTTGAGTTTGTTACCGAAGAACAGGTACAGATTGTTAAAAATCTCAAGTTAAATTTTAAAACCTTGGGTAAAAAATGCGGACAACACATGAAAGCTGTTCAAGCATTTGCTCAAACAAATCCTAATGAGATCATTAACGGTATTGAGCGAAATTCTGCCTATACGATTCAACTTGAAGGTGCAAGTATTGTGCTTGAACCTGAGGATGTTGAGATTATTCCGGTTGACATTCCGGGTTGGAAAGTTGCCAATAGCGGCTCCTTAACTGTGGCCTTGGATGTAACGATTAGCGAATCCTTAAAGCACGAAGGTTTGGCCCGGGAGGTGGTTAATAGAATCCAAAACTACCGAAAAGACAATGGTTTTGAGGTTACTGATAAAATTTTTGTCAAAATTCAACAAAATGAGTTGTTGGACCAAGCAATACAAACAAATTTAAGTTATATTTGTAATGAAACCTTAACCCAAAACTTGCAATTAGTTACTAATTTAGAACCCTCAACCGCAAGTACTTTGGAAGTTGATGAACTTATTAAAACATTAATGACAATTGAAAAGTTAAATTGATAGATTATGGCGAAGAAGAAAGATAAAAAACCAGTAAAAAAAGCTGCGCCAAAGGCAAAGCCGGCAGCAAAAAAAACAAAGCCAGCTGCTAAGGCAAAGCCAGCACCTAAAAAGGCAGCAAAAGTTGTAAAAAAGGCAGCTAAACCTGCTCCAAAGAAAGCAGCTAAACCAGCACCTAAAAAGGTTGCGAAACCTGCTCCAAATAAGGCTGCAAAGCCTGCCAAAGTAGTTGCTAAAAAAGTTAATAAACCAGTAAAAGCTGAAAAAATTAAATCAAAACCTGTTGCAGTGAAAGCTGTAAAAGAGGTCTCTAAAAAAGCCGGAAAGCCAATTGACGCAATTGCGAAAAAAGGTAAAGATAAAAAAGCAGGAAAATCAGCTAAAGTTAAAAAAGGTAAAGCGTCTTCAGATGATGAAGATAATGAAGATTTTGAAGATGCGGAAGAGGAGGATGATGAAGATGTTGATGTGAAGGATGATTATGAGAAAAACGATGAAGAGGATGGAGAAGTAGAATTAGAAGGAGGTGATTTGGAAGGTGCAATGATGGATTTAGAAGGTGGTGGACCGGATATTGACGACGATGATGAGGAAGTTCCCGAAAAACGTGGTCGTGGAAGAAGAAAAAAGAATGAAGGTAAATCATCTGGTGGAAGCATGGAAGCTTATATCAGAAATAGGCCATTACAAATCGATATCAATAAACCACTTATTAAAAAAAGTAATGTGGAAGCGCCAAAACCTTTTGTTAATACAAAGGATAATCGCTCAAGATATACTGATAAGGAGTTACAGGAATTTAAAGAACTAATTTTAGTTAAGTTAAAAGAGGCCCAAACAGATTATGATTTACTTAAGCAAACATTAAGTAATGAAGATGATCATGGAACGGATGACACATCACCAACTTTTAAATTATTAGAAGATGGAAGTGATGTAATGAGTAAGGAAGAAACAGCACAATTAGCTCAAAGGCAGGAAAAGTACATTATCAATTTGAAAAACGCTTTAGTACGCATCGAAAATAAATCTTACGGGATATGCAGAGTAACAGGCAAATTAATACCTAAAGAACGCTTGCGTTCGGTACCTCATGCAACTTTAGGAATTGATGCCAAATTGAATCAAAACAATTAATAGTTCTATTACTAAATTTTAAAAAGTCTATCTTTAGTAATTCTTAAAGATAGACTTTTCTGTATTAAAATGTTTCAGAAGATTAAAATACCGTTACTAACCATCTTGATTGTTTTATTTGTCGATCAGTTTGTAAAAATCTACATTAAACTTAATTATCCCCTTGGTGAGGTTGGTAGAATTGGAGATTGGTGCGTTTTACATTTTACTGAAAACCCAGGGATGGCTTGGGGACTGGAGTTTGGAGGTTCTTTCGGTAAACTTTCTTTGAGTATATTAAGAATTTTAGCTTGCATCGGTGGTATTTTTTATATCCGTCATATGATAAGAAAGGGCGAACACAAAGGATTTATTTTTTGTGTCTCGCTAATATTAGCCGGTGCAATGGGAAATATTTTAGATAGTATTTTTTATGGTTTAATATTTGATAAAGGAACCATTTTTAATCCTGAGTTTCAGGCTTATATTCCTTATGATGGAATTGCAAATTTTTCATCTACCGGCTACACGTCAACTATGTATGGTTGTGTAGTTGATATGTTTTATTTTCCGTTGGTTGAAGGTCATTTTCCGGATTGGTTTCCGGTATGGGGTGGAGAAGAGTTTATTTTCTTCAGACCTATTTTTAATATTGCTGACGTTTCAATTTCAATGGGTGTTATATTGATTATTATTTTTCAGAAAAGATTCGCGAAAAAAGACATCGAACCTGTTGCCGCTTCTACAAATGAGTCTGAACAGAATAATGATATTAATTTAAACACTAATGCAGATTAATTGTTAGGTTAGCAGATATTTCATCCATGAGCAAACAAGCAATATTATTGGTAAACGTTGGAACTCCTGATTCTCCAAGCCCCGGAAAAGTAGGTAAATATTTAACACAGTTTTTAAATGATAAACGTGTAATTGATATTCCGGCCATTTTAAGATTCATATTAGTTAACTTAATCATCGTTCCTTTCCGAAGTTTTAAATCTGCTAAATTATACAGTCATATATGGACTAAGGAAGGTTCGCCGCTTTTATTGCATAGCAATGACTTTAAAACTAAATTACAAAAAGAACTCGGTGACCAATTTTTGGTTGAAATTGCCATGCGTTACCAAAGTCCGAGTATTAAAAGTGCTTTAGAAAAAATCAGGCAACAACGACCGGAAAAGATTCACATTGTTCCAATGTATCCACAGTATGCCAGCTCAAGCACCGGTACAACTATTGAAGAAATTTTTGATCAGATAAAACGCTGGGAAATAATCCCATCTATCAACGTAGTAAGTAAATTTTATGACCATCCTAAGTTCATAGAATCATTGATTTCTGCAGCGAGACAATACAAGTTGGAGGATTACGACTATTATATTTTCTCTTACCACGGATTACCGGAAAGACAAATTTTGAAAGGAAGTAAGCATTATGGTCGAAATACCTGTCAAATGGGAGCTTGTTGCAATTCAATAACGAAGAATAACCGTTATTGCTACAGAGCCAATTGTTTTGAAACTACCCGTCAAATGGTTAAAGCACTTGGTATTAAAGAAGGAACTTTTGAAACCTCATTTCAAAGCAGGTTAGATAATAAATGGCTCAAGCCATACAGCGATAAGGTAATACAGGAGTTAGGTGAAAAAGGGATTAAGAAGATACTTGTTTTTAGTCCTGCATTTGTTGCCGATTGTTTAGAGACTATTCATGAAATTGGTACAGAATACGATGAGTTATTTAAAGAGTATGGAGGAGAAAAGATTACCCTAGTGAAAAGTTTAAACGACAATGATGAATGGGTAAAAGCTTTTAAAGAAATTGTTCTGAATTAGTATCAGCAAAGAATTGCTATTCTATTAGTGTAATGGTATTTTTTAGGTTGTAAGTTTTACCATCAAACCCGGTTGCTTTTACAATAATAAAATAGGTTCCGGCAGAACATTTTAAACCGCTGGTAGTATATCCATCCCATTTGCCGCCAATCCTATCCCAACTGTGTATTAATGTCCCAAAGCGATTATAAATCGTTACGTCAATTTCCTTAATACCTTTTAAGATGGGTTTGTAAATGTCGTTAACACCATCTTCATTTGGCGTAAAAATATTTGGTAAAGTTATACTGCTGAAATCATCAATTGTAAAGCTATAAGAACTTGTATCATTGCAGCCAAAACTGCCTAAGGCAATAAGAGTAGTGCTATATGCACCACCAACGCTATAGGTTTTACTTGTGTTAAATGTGTTGTCAGGCCCAAAACTATTAAACAACCATTGAACACCTGTGTAATTATTACTAAAATTAGTAAGTACCAATTCGCTCGGAAAACCAACCGTGGTAAGGCTCGCATTAAATGATGCTTTTGCGGATTGAATAGCTACTATGGTTTGAGAACTTATGCTAAAACTAGCTGAATTGGCAACTTGTAATGAGATAATTGCCGTACCGGGTCTTATGAGTTGAACCTGAACAGTTGGAGCATCTATAGCGCTTAAAAATACAGCAGCATTGCTTGGGTTAACAGACCATGAATAGGAAGTAGGCGCATTGCTGGTAACACTTGTAAATGAGATAAGCCTTTGTGTGCAAATAGTACCTGAAGTTGTGCCAATTGTGGCAGTAGGCACCTGAGAAAATAGGCTTAATGAAAAAAGAAAAATAATTATAAAAAAATGACCTCTCATTTTAATACTATAAAGATAATAAAAAATCTATAGTATTAACGTTATCTGCAAAATCATTAATCCTTGGGCACTGTGTTTGTCCAAACTTGGTAAATCCAGTTCCTATGATGCATTGCAGTTTATCTGAATTATCCATTAGGTAGTTTGTCACATCCTCCGAATTGCGATAAAACTGATAATACAAAGTCCCTACGGGCGAAAAGAGTGAATCATTTTCCTTTATCATCAAAAAGTTATTATCTAAAAATTTGTGATTTTCTAACAAGTAAATGGCTTTATGATAATCGTAATTATTAGCGTACTTTTTGTTGTTGATTACTTCGCTGTAATCCATTAAACTCTCGAAGAATAAGTTAAATGAATAACCTTCTGGAACAAGGAGCTTTGTTACATTCCTACAACCTAAACCATAATATGTAAAGATGTCTTTACCAAGATCTCTTAAATCATCCTTGGTTTCATTACCTGATAATACAGCCAGAGACGTTCTATTTTTTCTGATAATGTGAGGATATTTTCCAAAGTACTTTTCAAAATACAGTGCAGAATTGTTGCTACCTGTTGCAATTACCGCATCAAACTCATTAACTAAACCTTCCGCGAAAAATACCGAATCTTCGAAGGAGGCTTCGTAATGAACCAGTAATTTCATTAAAAAAGGAATTAAAACTTTGTCATCACTTGATAATTTGATAATAGCTTTATTATTAGTTAGTAAAACGCAAAGAATATCATGGAAAGCAACCATTGGGATGTTTCCGGCACATATTATCAGTATTTTTTTACTGCTTTTTGATTCGGCTCCAATTTTAACCAACTCAGCCTCTTTTAGGAAGTCTGAAATCCCTTCTAAGGCCAGTTTAACATTATCTTCTGTGAACCAATTGTTTTGTAAATAGGCCTGTTTAATAAGCGTTTCGAGGCCATTGTGCAGGTGTTTTTCGTCTTCGAGGGGGGAATTTTTTAAAAATCTGTTAATAAATTCACCAGCGTGAACTAAGCCAGTAGTTCTTTGTTTTAAATTCATGAAAAATGCACGTATATTTGCACAAAATTAATTGAATCGATCAAAATGGCAATAAAAATCACCGATGAATGTATAAATTGTGGGGCTTGCGAGCCTGAATGTCCTAATAATGCAATCTATGAAGGTGGGGCTGAATGGCGTTTTGCGGATGGTACCGGAGTTAAAGGAACCTATAAGGGACATAATTCGGGGGCTGAAGTTGATTCAGATGAGCCTCAGGTACCAAAGCACATGGATGTGTATTACATTGTTACCGATAAATGTACTGAATGTAAAGGTTTTCATGATGAGCCTCAGTGTGCTGCTGTTTGTCCGGTTGATTGCTGTGTGAAGGATGATGATAATGTTGAGACCGATGAACAATTATTGGCTAAAAAGGCCTCCTTGCATATTTAAACAGCAAAGTTTTCTTTTTTTATTTAACAGGTTTAATAAACTGAACATTACGTTTTAAGCCTTTGTACTTGGTTCGTTTAATGGAGGAGTGTTTAAATAGAATTTTAAAACCTTCCTCAGAAAGTTCTTCCCATTCAGCATTTGTTAATTCAAGTTTAGAGCTATTATCTTTAAATAATGGTTCCTTGTGTGGTTCGCTGAATCTGTTCCATGGGCAAACATCCTGACAAACATCGCATCCAAATACCCAATTATCCATTTTTGATGAGAAGGTTTGTGGAATTTCGTTTTTTAATTCGATGGTAAGGTAACTAATACATTTGCTGCCATCTACTACATATGGTTCAACAATGGCTTCGGTTGGGCATGCGTCAATGCACTTGGTGCAAGTACCGCAGTAATCCGGAATGCCTTCGTCTGTTTTTAATTTAACATCAACAATTAGTTCAGCAAGAAAAAAAAACGATCCTTTAGATTTTGTGATTAAATTACTGTTTTTCCCTATCCAACCGAGTCCTGCTTTTTTTGCCCAAACTTTTTCAAGAACAGGTGCACTGTCAACAAACGCTCTCCCTGAAATATCACCAATTTGGGTTTTTAATTCAGATAAAAAGGTATTGAGTTTTTCTTTGATTACTTCATGATAATCATTTCCAAACGCATATTTGCTTATTTTATAGTTTGGATTTTGGTTTTGTTGTTCTGGATAATAATTGTAAAGCAATGAAATAACTGATTTGGCGCCTGGTACAAGCAGTGTAGGGTCTAGACGTTTGTCAAAATAGTTTTCCATGTAGGCCATTTCTCCATTCTGATTTTTCTTTAACCAATTTTCTAATCGTGGTGCTTCTTCTTCAAGAAATTCGGCTTTACTGATTCCGCAAAAATCGAAACCTAATTTTTTTGCTGTTGTTTTAACAAGCAAGGAATATTTTTCGGTTACTGATTGCAATTACTATTCTGGCTAAACAGGTTTTATTGGTAAAGGTATTTTATTTTCGTTTAAGTTCTAGTGATAAGAAAGAAATGCCGATTGAAAGGTGAGTTAATTAATCAAATAATAAGCAGTTAAAGAAGAGTTTTATTCTACTAAAACAATAAAGCCCCGCTTGTTAGCGAGGCTTTACTCAATTAATGCAGCATATTACTTATTAAGTACTTTGCTGGTTTTAGCTTTACCGTTTTCCTTAATAGTAACTAAAATTAGTTGTTGTCCTTCAGGAACTTTGTAGTAATGTTTAGAAGTAGATACCGAAAGGATTTGGTTTGGAATTAATACCTGACCTAAAATATTACTTACTTGGAATTCAACATCAGTAAATTCGTTGTAGTTGAACATTACAAATAAGCCATTTTCATCTTTACTGAAGAAGTAATTGTTTTGGTCTTTAGACTTAGTTTCAATACCAACAGTAGAAGGAGAAGATTGATATTCATAAATGATAATGTTTTGTGTAGCAGTAGCTGTATCTAAACAAGCTCCGTTATTCGCTTTTAAGGTCATAGTATAAAAACCTGCATCGTTAAATAAATGAGTAGCTTGATAAGTAGAAACCGGGTTACTTCCATCGTTTACGCTCCACTCATATCCTGAAGCATTAGTTGAAAGATTGTAGAATGTTACAGGTACATTGTTTCCTGCATAAGCAGTAGTTGTATTAGCAGACATCATTGCAACCGGTAAAGGTGTAATTGAATTTAATACAAAGTTGCCGCGAGCGTTATCACAAGTACCGGTTTTACTGATGTCTACAAAATAACTTCCAACAGGAACATTACTTAACACATCACTTGTGTTTATGTTAGTGGTATTTTTAATAATGTTATGGTTAGCATCTTTCCACGTATAATTCCATGGACCAGCACCTACACCTGAAGCGGTGATTGAACCGTTTGCTAATTTAGTACAAGTAGGATCAGTATAATTCGAGGTTAAGTTCTTTTGGTTTAATGTAATGATTAATTCGAATTGCGGTGCTGTAGCGTTACTAGATACGTTAACTGAGTAAGCCCCGCTTCTTAAATTATGAGAAACATTATTAGTAATGTCACGAAGTGTAACACATGAACCTGCAGGAAGTTTATTTAAATTAACCGGGTTAAATGTATAAACACCAGTGTATCCTGTTTCTAAAATCAATGGAATAGAAACTGTTCCTGTTAATGTTGGTAAACCTGTTCTTAATAAGTTCATGCTTCCTAATTTTGCATAGAAACGCGGAGTAGAAGCTAATTGCCCAGGGAAAGATGGACATTCACCAATGTCATAGCCGTTTGTGAATGAATTTCCGAAGGTAAAATAAGCTTGGGTGAAGAAGTTTTTTGGAACAATGTTACTAGTAACATTGATTAAAAAATCATCGTAAAAATAGTTACCAGACGAAGCAGATCTTAAAATAGCTGTGTTATCTGCTGTTGCAGATTTCCAGCTTTCATCAGGTGATAGGTTTGCACCTACAGCGTTTGTTGCTTGAACCATAAATGCTTGACCTGTCGGGATGATAGCTCCTCCCGTGAAAGGAATGTTAGAGTCTGTATCAGGGTCATAACCAATCATAGTAGCAGTGTTAAAGTTAGATCCGGTAATTTGGTTTGCAACAATTGGAGATGGAAAAGGATTAGCTACTAAATTCCAACCATTTTCTGTACTAACACCACCTGTTAAGGTTAGATTGATATTGCCTGATGAATTTTTGGTGTTAACGGCACCGGTTAAAGGAATTGTTATAGCATTTGTGCTTGGAAAGCCATCGCCTAAATAAACCCAGTAACCAGTTTTAGAATCGATAGCTTTAGAAGAAGGCGCAACACCAAGTTCGATGTAATGAGAAGGATCAGCTGCATTACCTGCTATTGTTGTTTCATCATATTCATAAACAGAGGTGAAGTTAACACCACCAACATCCCATCCGTCAGGGCAAACTGAGCAAGTAATCGCAAACACACTGTTCCAAGCAGCCATGTTATTTCCATTAACACCACCTGAACATAAATTAACCCAACCAGTTAAACCGGCAGGCTTGAATACTTCAACGGTAACATTTCCGCTTAAAGTTCCTGATCCGCCAATAATACCTATTCTTCCTTTATTAGTTGCATTCGCTTTTAAAGTTAAATTACCACCGGTGTTAATGGTCCCAACGGTTGGAGTAATAGAGCCATAAGCTTCAATAGCGTTACCAAAGGTTAAGTTAGCAGCATTTCTGTTTAATGTAATATCTCTGATAGAACGAGTAGCGGCTGAAGATTGACTGAAGAATAAACTATTTGTAATGCTTCCAGCTCCACCAATAGTTAAAGAGGACGCAGTGGTACCAACTAAAGCACCATTTGCTGCTGAAGTTGGATTAGTAATATTGCCATTCAACGTTAAATGATTATTGTTTAAACTAATTTGTCCGTTACTGTGATTATAGGTGTTGCTCACGGTTAAATTGGAACCTAAAGTAAAGCTACCACCGGCTGTACGATTAACCGTTAAATTACGAACAGTTAAAGTTGTAGCACCTGTCCCAAACGTTAGTGTGCCTAAAGCCCCAGTACCGCCTATGTTAAGTCCAGAATTACCAGTTAATATTAAACCTCCACCTGAAACTGTGCCAGTTAACGTTAGGGTAACGAGAGAGCTATTATTCATTAGAAGGTTAGAACTATTAATTGCTAAATTACCATTGATGGACATGCTACCACCTGGCTGACGAACTCCACCACCTGAGCAGATTACGTTAAAATGTGACGTTGCAGGAATAGAAATTGTTCCACTTGCCTGTGCATAGTCAATCGTACTTCCTGTACTATAAGATAAATTACTTAATGGGTAAACTGTATTTTGCAATACTAAAGTAGCTAAATTAGAAACACCTAAAGTGGCTGTTCCGGTTGTAAATAAAGTATGTGTTGTTGGAATAGTTACACTGATTGCGGAGGTTCCTGTTCCTATCACTAAACGACTTGATGTCCCACCAATGGTCCAACTGGTTCCTAACATGTTGTTTAAATTTGCAGTAGCAGTATTTATTAAATAAAAGGTCTGGCCGTTTGCCGTGAAATTAGCAGGATTAGCACCTGTTCCGTTTGTATTTGCACCCCATGAGGTTAAAACATCTAAAGGACCTGACCCATTGTAATAGTATATTGGCGAAACTATTCCGGCAACCTGAATATCATCAAAACCTGCATACGAACTACTGTTTGATCCATTATAGGACCAGCGTAATTTAACATTGGCTTTATTTTCAAAAGCCACAGGGATAGCAACAGAAATGCTTGACCACGTATCATTGGTTGGAACATTAGTAAAAGGAATGGCTGTACTTGTCGCAAAATTATCATCAGATATTAATAAAGTAACTGCAGGACTTGAAGCATCGAAGCGAATTCCATTCCAACTTAAAGTCATGCTGCTTACACCTAAAGTTGAAAATGCATTCGTTGTTACAGCTTCATTTGGATTACTGCTTCCGTCGCCAAATGCCAGTAAATTGCCACCACTTGTACCGAAAACGGTACATACAGGGATTCCTCCACCGCAACAATCGCTTGGGTCAGTTTGCCACTCACTTAAACTTTGCACCCATCCAGCCGGCAACACAGTTGGCACGGTTGAATTGAAATTTTCAGAGTATATAACTTGAGATGTTAGCTTTATTGTAACTAACATAATCATAAATAAAGTTGAATAAATTTTCTTCATACCTTGTAATTTTTTGAATAAAAATAAGGTAAATAACAATAAATGTCAATTATTTTAGTCGAAATGTATAAAAACTTAAAAATACAGGCCGTAAAGCACCTAAACTGAACAATTTTAGGATTTTAGACCACGCTTATTACGACGTAATTGGCGTTTTGCCAGTCTTTTTTGTCGCTTTAATTCTTTGCGGTCTCCTTTTGCCATCCTGGCACTTGGTTTATTTTTAGCTTTTGCATCAACATAAGGGTTATAAGCTTCACGTTTACTGCGCCATTTGCGCCAAACTCTTTTGCGTTCACGTTTTTGTTTAAACATTTCGTTTTGCTGTGCGCTGGTATTAGCGGCAAAAGCAAACAAAAAGAGAAGTAAGGTAAGTCTAATAATTCCTTTTTTCATGAGTTATATAATCAAACAAATATTAACCGGTTACAGCTTTATTTGCCTTTAAATACAGGTTTTCTTTTCTCTAGAAATGCTGTAACGCCTTCATTGTAATCGTAGCTTTTTGCCGCAATTACTTGCTCATTACCTTCCTGTTTAAGTTGTTCGCTTAAATCTGAAGTAAAGCTTTTATTTAATAATTTTTTTGTTTGAGCTATTGCTGCAGTTGGCATTTGAGCAATGGTTTCACTAAATTTTTGTGCTTCATTCATTAAATTTTCCGGATTAACTAATTTGTAAACCAAGCCGTGTTTAAGCGCATCTTCTGCACTTAGTTTATCACCTGTAAACATTAATGCAGTTGCTAAATGATGTCCAATAATTCGAGGTAAAAAGAACGTTCCACCGCTATCCGGAATCAATCCAATTTTACTGAATGCCTGAATAAAACTGGCTGTTTCAGAGGCCAAAACAATATCGCAGGCAATGGCTATGTTTGCTCCGGCGCCTGCAGCAACACCATTAACAGCAGCAATAACAGGTTTATTAAGTTCTCTTATTTTTAAAATAATAGGATTGTAATGTTCCTCAACAATTCGTTGAATGCCCGGCCCATTGGCGTCCATAGCCTCTGACAGGTCCTGTCCGGCACAAAATGCTTTGCCTTCGCCGGTTAAAATAACTGCTCTTACCTTGTCATTGCTATTAGCCTCATTTAATTTTTCAATCAGGGCTAAAGCCATAGGGCGGTTAAAGCTATTGAACTTATCAGGACGATTTAATTTTAAAAGTAATACGCCATTTTCAAGTTTTGATTCAATTAAATTCATGTTTATTAATATATTTTGTAAAGTGTGGGTTTGCTTGGTGTTGCATCGTTTTCAAATGGTGCTATCTGAAAATTTAAAAGGTAAGTACCATCCTCAATTTCATTTGGTACATAAATAAATTCTGTAATCGTTTTGTGCATTTGCGTATTGCCGGGATATTGCCAAAACTCATGATGAGCCTCTAACTTTCCTTCATCTAATTCTCTATCAATACTTGGCATGTCAATTAGAATATGTTCTACTCCAATTTCATTTAACCAGGTAATTGCCTCTTTAAGAATGTATGGTGGGTTTGTATTACTGTATTGCATGGTAAGTTTAGTTTTACCATTACTCAAGGTTCTTATAACAAGTGCTTCACATGTTTTTGGATCTGAAATAACTTGTTTGAGCTGTTTTTGTGTTATCACATAATCGCCATTCTCTAACTGTTCCGGTAAAATGGTAATTACTTCTGCTATAAAGAAAAAACGACTGAATGTTTGATTGATACTATATTGTTCCTTGCTGATGTGGCCAACACATTCAGTATGCGTACCATTACCATGGGGATTAAATGCAATGTTTCTGAAATTAACACTACCACCTTTATTGACATCACCTATCCAGGTTCCATTTTCAACAGGAGTAATTTTTACGGGCTCAACATACCAGGCGCTTGCTGCATTTGGATTGTTGCTTAACGGCATTGATATATCAATAGGCTTGTAGAAATCTACCTTATAATCTTTGCCTTTATGAAAAATACTAGCAATCATTTTTAAACGGCAACAGCGGCTTTAATATGTGGATGTGGATTATAGTCCGTTAATTCGAAATCTTCAAATTTGAAATCAAAAATAGAATTCACATTCTGATTAATTTTCATTTTTGGTAAAGGTCTGAAATCTCTGGTTAATTGTAATTTGGCTTGCTCCAGATGATTGCTATATAAATGTGCATCGCCAAGTGTGTGAATAAATTCTCCGGGTTTTAAATTACAAACTTGTGCAACCATTAATACCAATAAGGCATAGGAAGCAATATTAAAGGGTACTCCTAAAAAAATATCGGCACTGCGTTGATATAACTGACAACTTAATTTACTATCGGCAACATAAAACTGAAAAAATGCATGGCAAGGTGGTAATTTCATTTGATTGATATCTGCAACATTCCAGGCACTAACAATTAGACGTCTTGAATCCGGATTTTTTTTAATCATGTCAATTACCTGAGTGATCTGATCAATTTTTCCACCATCAGGGGTTGGCCAACTGCGCCATTGATAGCCATATACCGGACCCAGATTCCCTTTTTCATCAGCCCATTCGTCCCATATGCTCACGCCGTTTTCTTTCAGGTAAGCAATATTTGTGGAGCCTTGTAAGAACCACAACAATTCATGAATAATACTTTTAGTGTGTAGTTTTTTTGTTGTTAGTAATGGAAAGCCTTCAGACAAATCAAAGCGCATTTGGTAACCAAAAACGCTAATAGTGCCTGTTCCTGTGCGGTCTGTTTTTGTAGCGCCTACATTTAAAACATGTTGCATTAAGTCATGGTACTGTTTCATTTTATATTAATTATTTCGTTTTTAAATCCGGTTTGGTTGAAAGCATTCCACTTAACCATTTTTTTATATCCTTTAATTCTTCTCCACAAATATTGTGAGCCATTTTATAAAAAGTGCATTTAGAATTAGTTAATTGTTTTTCTTTAATTAGTTTTTCAATTTTTTCAGCCTCTTCAAATTTGATTACATTATCAGAATAGCCATGCGCAAAATGCATTTTTACTTTATTAATGTTTTGCCAATTGATGGGTTGTTTTAAAGATGCTTGTGTTTCCGGCATTAAACGGCCACTTAAAGCAATAATTCCTTTTATTTTAGTTGGATTGGTGAATGCAATGTCGGTACTTAAAATTGCACCTTGACTGAATCCGAAAAGGACAACTGAGTTACTATCCAGATTAAAAGTTTTGCAAGCATTGCTGATAAAACTTAAAATTAATTTTTTGCTTTCAATCACTTTTTTGTAATCGTATTTTAAAGTTCCGTCTTTTAAAATTTCAAGCGGATACCAGCAGAAACCGGATTCTGATAATGGCAAAGGCGCTCTTAAACTAAACACAGCATATCGGTTGTCGAAACTTTTGTGCATTTCAAACAAATCGGTTTCGTTACTGCCATAACCATGCAACATAATTAAAACCGGCGCTTTATCTTTTTTGTTATCCGGTAAATGATAGGTGTAAGTTAAGCTGGTGTTAACGCTTTGAGCTACTGTTAATCCAATAACTAAACAAAGTATAAATGTGATTAATCTTTTCATTAACGCCCGCGTCTTTTTTTATGATCAATAAATTTTGGTTTGTTTTCAGTACTTTCAGAATCAATTAACTCGTAAGTTAATTGCTTTTTAATTAGGTCGGCCTCTTTAACTTTAATGGTAACACTGTCGCCCAGGGCATAAATCTTTTTGGTGTTTTTGCCAATGTATCTGTAGTTATCTTCATCAAAGATAAAATGGTCTCCTTTTAGTTCTCTGGTTCTTACCATCCCTTCACACTTATTTTCTGTTACTTCAATGTAAATTCCCCATTCAGTTACACCACTGATAACCCCTGCAAATTCCTTCCCAATTTTATCACTCATAAACTCAACCTGTTTGTACTTGATGGATGCGCGCTCTGCCTCAGCCGCCAACCTTTCCATATCGCTACTGTGTGTACAAAGAAATTCAAGTTCATCTTTATTACTATAAGTTTTATTTTCAAGTCTTGCTTCCAATAATCTGTGTAACATCACATCTGGATATCTACGGATCGGAGATGTAAAATGAGAGTAAAACTCGAAGCCTAAACCATAGTGACCAACGTTTTTGGTTGAGTAATATGCTTTTGGCATACTTCTTACCGCAAGGAGTTCAATCATGTTTTGCTCCTTTTTTTGTTTAACATCAACTAAGAGTTTGTTAATGGCCTGCGCGTTTTTTAATTTGTTACCAAGATTCATCACGTGTCCAAATCTTGCAGCAAAGCCACTTAACTCATTCATTTTTTCTTCAGTTGGCACATCGTGAATACGATATACACAAAGCGCATTGCCTGAATCAGATTTATTTTTTTTGTTTGATGTGTTGCTTCCTGATGATGGTTTACTTAAAAACTCTGATACTTTTCTGTTGGCAAGCAACATAAAATCTTCAATCAGTTTATGAGCATCTTTTTGTGTTTTGAAAAAAACTCCTAAAGGTTTCCCTTTTTCATCCAGGTTAAATTTAACTTCTGCTTTATCAAAAGTGATAGAACCTTTTTTTAACCGATCGGCTCGAAGTTTTTTAGCTAGTTTATCAAGTGTAAGTATTTCATTTTTAAAATCACCTTCGGCCCCTTCAATAATTTCCTGAACTTCTTCGTAAGTAAATCGCCTGTCGCTATTAATAACTGTTCGGGCAAACTGTTGCGAAACAACTTGTGCATTTTCATCTAATTCAAAAATAGCAGCAAAGCAATATTTTTCTTCTTTAGGACGAAGAGAGCAAACAAAATTACTTAGTACTTCAGGTAACATTGGTATGCAACGGTCAACTAAATAAACACTTGTAGCTCTATTCACAGCTTCTTTGTCAAGCGGTGTATTTGGTTTTAAATAATGTGTAACATCTGCAATGTGCACGCCAACTTCCCAGTTTCCATTAGCTAGTTTTTGAAGAGACAATGCATCGTCAAAATCTTTCGCATCTACCGGGTCAATTGTAAAAGTTGTAATCTCCCTGTAATCTTTGCGTTTTTTTATTTCAGATTCTGTTATTTCAGTTGGAATTTTTTTTGCTTCGTATTCAATTGCATCCGGAAATTTATCAGGCAATCCATATTCAGCCATGATAGCATTCATTTCGCTTTGATGTTCGCCCGGATAACCAAGAACACTGAGCACCTGACCTGTAGGATTTTGTTCGCCTTGTTTCCAGTCTTTTAGTTTAAACTTAACTTTTTGTCCGTCTTTAGCGCCGTTGATGTCGCTACTTCTGATAAAAAAATCGACATGCAACTTGTTACTATCCGGAATGATGAATGCAAATTTTGGATTTACTTTAATTGTTCCAACAAATTCAGTTCGGGCTCTCTTAATCACCTCAACAACTTCTCCTTCACGCCTGAAACCTTTCCCGCTTCTTTTGGGTAGTAAGTATACTTTTACTAGGTCTCCCTGAAAGGCATCTTTTGTTTTTTTTGCGGGGATAAAAATATCTGGTTCGTTTTCGTTATAAACAACAAATGCAGTTGCCTGACTTGTAAAATCAATTGTTCCTGTAATGTAGTGTTTGGTTTCTTTTATCTGAAATTTACCAATTTCTTTTTCCAAAACGAATCCTTGTTCTTTTAAGGATGTTAAAACTTCAATTAACTGCAAGCGCTCATTGTCGGTATTAATTTCCATGGCGGCTCCCAATTGTTTGTAATTGAAAGTTTTGCTTGCGTTATGCTTGAGGAAATCTAAAACTTCTTCGAATAAAAAGCGCTGCGGTTTTTTGTTTTTAGACATATGCTAAATATACCACAATGCAATAGAACAAAAAGAAGCGTTTATTAACAAAAAATTAGTTGTTAATGAAATCAACAACAGATTTTATGGCTTTTTCATTGGCATGGTTAGGTTTTAACACCTCTTTAGGATTGGCCAAGCCTGTTCCTGAAAAATATTGGTGGTCCAGGTCATCGAACAAAACAGGTTTAAAGTTTGAATTGCCTTTCATGCCCTCCAACCATAAGTTATATTCTTTCATGGTCACATTGTAATCTCTTCCTCCTTGTACCAACAAAATTGGCATTTTAAGCGTTTTAGCAACTGCTAAATTGTTTAAATTTTTATCGGTTACCCAGTATCTGGCAGAAGTTCCGGGCAATGTAATTTTGCTCTTTACATTATAATCCGGACTCATAATTTTATCCTTTAACCATTTGAATTGGTTAATCTGAGTTTGTTCCTGCTCATCAATTTTACCATCAATTTTACTTATATATTCAATTTGCTCAGGTAAAATTTCAATTAGCGGTCTTACAGGTGGAGCCAACATGATGAGCTTATTAACCGTTGTTTTTGTTGCAATAATTGGCGCACATTTTGCTCCAAGGCTATGACCAATTAAGCATACCTTACTGCTATCAACACCAGTCTGAAGTTTTAATAATTTAATGGCAGCAACAGCATCGTCTATGGTTTCTGAATAATAATCAACAGTGTCGGATCTAAAGGAGGTGCTTGTTTGATAAACATAGGTGCGTTTATCGTAAACTAAAACTGAAATTCCCTTTTGCAACATGGGTACAATAAAATCTAGAAATAGCTTGTTAGGACCAATACTTTGATGGCGGTCAGTAGGGCCACTACCTTGCACCATTACAACACCTGGTGTTTTTTTGGCACCAATCGGCTGATACAGATATCCAGGTAAGGTAACAAATGGATTAGTCTCAACACTAATATCTTTTCGTGTATAGGCTTTAAAAGAATTTGGGTTTTCATAAAACTTTTGGTTCTGAAAGGTATCAATGCTGAAATTGGAAATACGTTGAGCCTGGTCAAACAAAATATACCAAGTTGATTTACCCTTAGCGGTTTTAATATAGGTGTAACTTGCCATTTTACAACCTTGTGTATCCACTTCTGTTCTTTCAATTGCTGTTATATTGCCATAGTTTTTTGTAAAATCGCCAAGGGTTTTATCAACCATAGCCTCTAAAGCCTTCCCAAATCGGGTTGAGTCAAAAAAAGTACTATTCTTATTTGGCTCATTACGTTTGAAATTACCAATGAATTTTTTTGTTAATTTTTTATAGGGATGCATCTCAGTTTCTTCTGATTGCGCCAAAATGAGATTACCAAAGCAAAGACCTATTAATAGTAGGGTATAAAAATGTTTTTTAGTCATGCTGTTAATTGTGATAAAAGGTTGTTATCTTTAAAGTCCGAATTTACAAATTTAATGATACCTAAAAACACCGTTGACACCATTTTAGAGACTGCCAGAGTTGAGGAGGTAATAGGTGATTTTATTACGTTAAAAAAACGTGGTGCTAATTTGTTAGGCTTATGTCCTTTCCATGGTGAGAAGACACCTTCCTTCACTGTATCTCCGGCTAAGAATATTTATAAGTGCTTTGGTTGTGGTAAAGCAGGTTCACCGGTTAATTTTGTGATGGATCAACTTACGCTCAGTTATCCAGAGGCGTTAAAGTGGTTAGCCAAAAAATATGGAATTGAAGTAATAGAAAAAGAACTTACTACAGAGGAGAAAGAAGCTCAGACCGAACGCGAGAGCATGTACATTGTGATGAGTTTTGCACAACGTTATTTCACCAAACAAATGAATGAAACGGATGAGGGGCGATCGGTTGGTTTAGGTTATTTTCTTCAAAGGCAAATCCCAAATAGTTTAATAGAAAAGTTTGGATTAGGGTATAGTTTAGAAAACCGAAGACAATTTACAGATGATGCAATTCAAGCAGGGTACCAACCAAAATATTTAGTTAGTACCGGCATGAGCATATTATCAAATTCTTATGTTGAAGGGGAGGAGATGACCGCTAAACATGTATTTGATAGATATGCCGGAAGGGTTATGTTTCCTATACATGATGTAGGGGGGCGTGTTGTTGGTTTTGGAGGCAGAACCTTAAGCAGCGATAAAAAAATTGCTAAATACATTAACAGTCCTGAAACAGATATTTACAATAAAAGTAAAGTATTGTATGGGTTGTGGTTTGCAAAAAGCGCTATTCAAAAAAACGATAAATGCTTTTTAGTTGAAGGTTACATGGATGTTATAGCCATGCATCAGGCAGGATTTGAAAATGTTGTAGCAAGTAGTGGAACATCATTAACAGTAGAACAAATTAAAGCAATACACCGTTACACAACAAATGTTGTGGTATTATATGATGGTGATGAGGCCGGACAAAAAGCAAGCGCAAGAGCCATACCAATGTTATTGGAGGAAGGGATGAATGTGAGGTTGTTGTATTTTCCTAATAATGATGACCCGGACAGTTACTACAGAAAAGTTACACATGATGAGTTTGCGGAGTATGTAAATTCAAAAACAGAAGACTTTTTATATTATACAGCAAATAAGTTAAATGAAGATAGTAGTGGAGACCCAATTAAGAAAGCAAGTGTAATAAAGAACATTGTAAGCAGCATTGCTTTAATTCCTGATAATATTATCAGAAGTATTTATGTAAAAGAATGTTCTCGGATAATGGAAATTGATGAGCCTGTATTGTTAGCTGAAACCAATAAGATAAGAGTAAGCGCAAAGAAGCAGGCTGCAAAAAACACCGAGGGTGAAATAGTACAACCTACAATCGAAGGCAATGAAGTTAATACAGAGGAACCAATTCAGGAGGAGCCTGTGTCAGTTTTTGAAGCCGAAGAAAAAGAATTGTTGAGACTTCTTTTAGCATATGGAAATGCGTATGTTACCATTGAAGCGGAGGATGAAAATTTGGAAAAGTTTGACCTTGAAATCACATTAGGTGAATACATTTTCTTTGAATTAATGCGTGATGCCATCAAATTCGAAAACCCAATTTACTCCACAATTTATGATGAATATGTAAATGAGTTAAGTCAGCAGCGTTTGCCGAACCTAACCCATTTTTCAAATCATCCTGACCCTTTAATCAGCAGTTTTGTTGTTAACAATGTACACTCTAATTATGAGTTGAGTAACAAGTGGAAGCTTTATGGTGTGCTAGTTCCAAATGAAATACAACTTTTAAAAAAGTTAACACAGAGCACGCTGTTTAGTTACAAAGCACGTAAGCTAAACGTGTTAATCAATGAAAGTAATGAGTTGCTTAAAATAAATAACCATGATATGGTTGAAATTATTTTAAAGGAGTTAAACACATTAAATACAATGAAGCAACGAGTTAACAAATTGTTAGGACGAGTTGTGATTAAGTAAATGTTAAAGCAATAATTTTGGTGCGTAAGAAATTATTCAGTAGCGAATTTTCTCTTATGAAAAGTTTTATTACCTCTTGTACGTTTTTTGCTTCTTTCAGCATTTTGGCGAGCCAAGATACTTTCGTTGGATTTACGCCCCTTTGTGCGCGTTCTTCTGAATAAAAAACGATTTTCGTTACGACTTCTTGTATTACTTTTTGTTGAATGATAAACCCAAGCCGGTTGTTTTTTATGAAACATCCTTTGAAAAATATTACCCCTTGAGCCTTTTGCAAAGGCGTTGGCATTTCCTCTGCTTTTGCTTTTTCCTAAAAATTTTGAACCTCCTCTTCGCTGATTTCTGTGCTCACGTTTTCTACCACCACTTTGAGCAATTAAATCCATTGAACCTAAAAGTCCAAAAAGAAGAATGAATATAGTAAAATACCTTTTCAATTGTAATACCACAATAATAGTGATTTTTCGCTTAATTACCTTGCCGTTCAACCAATTTTATAAGCATTTTGCACAAAGATTTAAACATTTCTGGCTTAATAAAGGCCGTTTTCACCAACTTTTTGAGGCTTTAAATCGTATAATAAACGTTAACTTTATACGTTATCATTAAGTATAGATTGAAGTTGTTAAAGAACATACTCTGTTTTCTTATTGTCTTTAGTGCAAATGCTCAGTTATCACCTCCTGCATTAAAGTGTTTGGAGGTACTAGGTAATGGAGATTGCAAACTAACCTGGGTTCCACCTTCCGATCCCGGCTCCACATTTCATTCCATTGATGTTTATGCGTCTATTAGCCAATTTAGTGGTTATACAAAAGTAGGAACCGTAAATTCTAATCTATTAAACAGTTTTACGCACGTTGGAGCGAGTGTAAATGTTCAGAGTAAATTTTATTATCTAATTACGAATTCAGGACCTACCGGTAATCTTGCTTCTGTTTCTTCAGATACTTTAAAATCACTTTTTTTGAATATCGTTTCGGCAAGCCAAGCCATTAATTTGGTTTATAATTCACTAAAAGCTCCAAAATTAACAAGTACGGCAAATACTTACACTATTTCCAAAGAATTCCCGGCTGGTATTTGGAATACCTTTGCGGTTACTCCCAACTTAAACTACTTTGATACCATAAGTGTTTGCAGTGCCAGTTTAAATTATGTGGTAAGTATTTCTGATATTAATGGTTGCGTGTCCACAAGCAATTTAAAGGGAGGTGTTTTTAAAGACACCAAAGAACCAAACGAAGTTTTTATTGATTCAATTAGTGTTTTGCCTAATGGCCAAACTATTATTGCCTGGAAAGTACCTTATGACAAGGATGTTGTAAAATATAAAATATACAGGGGCTTAGGCGGAATCGTTTCTGCAATTGATTCTGTTATGGGTAGACTTAACACCAGTTATATTTATACAACCACCGCTGCTAATAATGATCCGGTAGAATTATTTAATTCCGCAATTGATAGTTGCAACAACATTGGTGTGTTTACCAACAATCCACCATACACAACCATGCATTTAAAAACAGTTTATGATAGTTGTGCTTACTCAACAAAATTAAATTGGAACTCATACAATAAGATGCCGGGTGGATTATTGGAGTACAGAGTTTATTATTCAATTAACGGAGCTGCCTTTAATTTGATCGGCTCCACTACCGGTAATAATTTTACACACAACAATGTAATGCCAAGTTCTAATATCTGTTACTTTATAAGAGCCATTAATAATTCAAAAACAATTACCTCTTCTTCAAACAGAGTTTGTTTTTTCACAAACCAAATTTTAGCACCATCGTTTGTTTACATTAAAACATCAACCGTTCAAGATAAATCCACTATTCAGGTAAAAGTATTTACAGATACAACTAAAAAATTTACTGGCTTGGATTTATTAAGAAGTGAGGATGGTATTAATTATACAGTTGTTGGAAATCTTGCCTTTAATGGCACACCGGATTATATATTTAAAGATGGGGATGTTTCTGCCAATGAGCGTTTTTATTATTACAAAGCAGTTGTGCGCGATGGTTGTGGCAATAACCGAACACAGAGCCAGGTATCTAAAACTATTTTGTTGAAGGTGGTAGACAATCAGGATGCTTTTTTTACCAAGGTTTTAACCTGGACGCATTACAAAGGTTTTAGCGGTGGAGTTAGTGGTTACAATATTTACCGTATACTCAACGAACAAGCTAGCCCGATTATTTATGCCTATAAGGGCCCTGCAGATAGTACGTTTATAGATAATGTTCAGGATGAGGCCCCGAATGGAAGTAAAGTAGAGTATATGGTGGAAGCAGTGGAAGGAATCGGTAATATTTATAGTTTATTTGAAACCAGCAAATCAAATAAAAGGGACATTTATCAGGAAGGAGAATTGTTTGTGCCAAATGCTTTTTCTCCAAAAGGTGTAAACAAAACCTGGTTGCCGGTTACGCATTTTATAGATAAAAACGAATACAAAGTTAATGTGTTTGATCGTTGGGGAAAAGTTGTGTTTTCCACAACCGATTACAAGCAGGCTTGGACAGGCGATAATCAGCCAAGTGGAATTTATGTTTATTTAATACAGTACAAAAACAGCCGTGGCGAGTACAGAGAAAGTAAAGGAACTGTTTTGTTGGTAGAGTAGTGTAACATTTTTGCAAAAATGAATTATAACAGCATGCGTATTTTTTTTCTCGTTTTCTTTTCTGTTGTTTCTATTCATTTGTTTGCACAATTGCCGGATTCAGTATTATTTAAATTTAAGCAGGTTGAGCAAGAATTAAAGGTTGCGCAAAAAACATTTTTAAGCAGGAAAGAAAGTGAACGGATTGAAGGCAATAAAAAATTTATGGCCATTTGGGAAAAAGTTATTCAAGATCCCAATTGTTTGCAGTACCCATTTGATAGCATAGTAGAGGTATCTAAATTATCACCAAAGAATAAAAAATTTAAATTGATTACCTGGAATCTACCTTTAGACAATGGTAACCATGCGTTTTTTGGTTATTTGTTGGTAGACAACAGTAAGGTTATTAAAAAAGGTTTATTTAAGAAAGAGGTTATTCAGGAATACGAATTTTTTAGACTGTTAGATCGTTCAAGTGCTGTAAATAATCCTGAAACGTACATTGGATCATCAGAAAAATGGTTTGGGATGCTGTATACATCATTAATAGAGTGTGATGACTATTACACATTAATTGGTTGGGATGGAAATGATAAATTAGTTCAACGAAAGTTTATTGATGTATTGTATTTTAAAACAGACGGAACACCTGTGTTTGGAAAAGATGTTTTTAAAATTCCAAGAAAAAATCCTCGCCGTTTAATGTTTCAATACAGCACAGAGGTGAGTATGAGTATTAAATACAACGAGAAACTTAATAAAATTGTATATAGCCATTTGGCACCAAAAAGTGTTGGCGAGGTATTGGAAGGGCAATACCAATATTACGGACCAGATGGTAGTTTTGATGCATTGGATTTTAAAAAAGGAAAATGGGTTCCGTTAGAAGATGTAGATGCCAGAAATGACAAAAACAAATATGATAAAGCAGAAGCACCGGATCCGGATGATGCTAAGCCAATTTATAAGCCAAAGTAAAGTGCTTATTTATTCAAAAAAGCCTCAGTTGCTTTTCTTACGCTACCATGTTTTATTAATAGTTCTTTTGCCTTTTCGTAATCGCTGAGGTTTGTATTTCGCATAACCATCTTAGTACCTCTGTCAATTAACTTATGGTTACTCAACTGCATATCAACCATCTTATTTCCTTTTACTCTTCCAAGTTGTATCATGGTGGTAGTAGAGATCATGTTAAGAATTAATTTTTGAGCCGTGCCACTTTTCATTCGTGTGCTACCCGTTACAAACTCAGGACCAACTACTACTTCAATCGGAAAAGCACTAACAGCTGCAATTTTACTTTGGTTGTTACATACTATGCAGCCGGTAACGATATTATTTTGATTGCATTTTTCTATTGCGCCAACTACGTAAGGTGTACTTCCTGATGCTGCTATACCAATCACAATATCCTTATCATTAATATTGTGTGCTTGCAAATCTATCCAGCCCTGGTTTAAGTCATCCTCAGCAAATTCAACTGCTTTACGGATGGCTTCGTCTCCGCCTGCAATTAAGCCAATTACAATACCATGATCAATTCCGTACGTTGGTGGGCATTCACTGGCATCTACAATACCTAATCGTCCGCTTGTACCAGCACCCATATAAAATAAACGACCACCGGCTTTTAGTTTAATTACAACCTGTTCAATTAGTTTTGTGATTTGTGGCAGTACTTTTTGAATGGCCAATGGTACCGATTGGTCCTCTTTGTTCATGTTTAAAAGCAGTTCTTCAACTGACATTTTATCAAGGTCATTGTAATTTGAATCTGCTTCTGTAGTTCTCATGTGCAAAGAATAGTAAATTAGTTAATGCTGATTTCAAAAGGTAAACGAGCTTGCACTCCTTTACTTTTAACCACAGTTTTTAATTTCATTAAAAGTGGATAAGCTTCACCGAAATGTAATTTCATGATTCTATTTTCAACATCCATTTCCTTTTTACCAAGCCATTTATCAAATGGGTTCGTTATTTTCGGGAAATCTACTACTTTAAAATTGTCTACTTTGGCTTTCTTTGCAGCATAAGCAATTGCTTTTTCTAATCCTCCTAATTCGTCAACCAATTTTATTTTTAAGGCATCGCTTCCGCTCCAAACACGCCCTTGCCCAATACTATCTACATCAGCTTGTTTCATGCCTCTTCCTTCGGCAACACGTTTTGTAAAAACATCATAAACTTTTTCTACTCCACTTTGGATGTAGTCGTATTCAGTTTTACTTACTGGTCTAAATGTACTTCCTAAATCACTATGCTGATTAGTGTTAACTGAATCAATATGAATGTATAATTTTTCTTCAACTATCTTTTGAAAGTTAGGCATCATGCCAAATACTCCAATACTCCCGGTAATGGTGTTGGGTTGTGCAAAAATGTAATCGGCAGCACAGCTGATATAGTATCCGCCACTAGCTGCTAAGTCACCCATACTTACAATAACAGGTTTTTGTTTTTTTGCTAATGTTACTTCTCTCCAGATAACATCACTTGCTAATGCAGAACCTCCTGGAGAATTAACACGTAAAACAATCGCTTTAATTTTTTCATCACTGCGCGCATCTTTAATTGCTTTTGCAATTCTGTCGCTGCCAATGGTTTCATCATCACCTTGACCACTTTCAATACTGCCAATGGCGTAAACTACAGCAATTTTATCCGTACTTTTTGATTTTGATTTTTCCGAATAACTGGCTAATGAAATAAAATTTGGTTTGTCTGTGGCGTTTGTTTTTTTCGCTAGTTCGCTCAGCACTTCGTCTTCGTATGCAGTGGCATCAATTAATTTACCTACGGCATCTTCAGGAAATTGAATGCTTAAATTATTGGCCCAGATTTGTAAATTCGGTATAGAAACTTTACGTTGCTCGGAAATGCCTTTAAGCATACTTTCCCAGATACTGTTTAAAAAAGTTTCTGTTTGATAACGATTAGCATCACTCATTTTTTCAACCATAAAAGGCTCCACTGCACTTTTGAATTTCCCGTGTCTAAAAATCTGAACATCCAATCCTACTTTATCAAACATTTTTTTGAAAAACATAATTGATGTAGAAAGACCTTTCCATTCCATGCCACCCTGCGGGTTAAGAAAAATTTTACTCGAAGCAGAGGCTAAATAATACTCTCTTTGTCCATACATTTCTCCATAACTGTAAATGAATTTACCTGACGATTTAAAATCAATTAAAGCGTTTCTGAGTTCTTCGGTAGTTGCAAATCCTGCTTGTAACGATTTAAAGTATAAGTAAATACCTTTAATATTATCATCGGTTTTAGCTGCATTAATTTTATCAATTAATTTATTTAAGCCTCTGCTATCTTGATCATTTCCGCCAAGAGGCGATATTTTTTTTAGCTCTTTTAAAGGATCGTCTTCTAAATCTCTGTCAACTATTGCACCATCAATGGTTAATTTTAAAATTGAATTGTTTTTAACGGAAACTTCCGTTTCTTCTTTATCCTCAACTTTTGAAATACTTGATTTAACTATTCCGATTAAAACAACTACAACTAAAACGGTTGAGAGAATAATCCCTAAAATTGATCCGAAAAATGCACCAAAGAATTGTTTCATATAATTTTTAACTCTAAATTTAGTGCGAAATTAAGTAAAATTACAGAAGTTTAGAGCATGTATCGGGCATTTCTTTGTTTAGGAACTAATTTGGGAAACAGGCAATTTAACCTGATTGAATGTATTAATTTAATTGAAAAGAAAGTTGGAAACATCGTTCAAACAAGCAGTATATACGAGTCGCCTTCGTGGGGTTATCAATCAAGTAACCGATTTTTGAATCAAGTGCTTGAAATTAACACCAAGTTGAATCCACAAAAACTGTTAAAAGCTCTTTTACAACTTGAAGGAAACATGGGAAGAAAACGAAAAGCTGATACTGGTGTTTATTCTGATAGACTCATTGATATTGATATACTTTTTGTTGATGATTTAAAAATAAATACAAAACAATTAAATTTACCGCATCCATTATTACATCAACGTAATTTTGTGTTACAACCTTTAAGCGAAATAGAACCTAATTTTAAACATCCCGTTTTAAAAAAATCGATAAAAGAATTAACCAAAGTGAGTAAAGACAAAACAATTCTAAAAATTATAAAACCTGTAAAATATATTTGTGTTGAGGGTAATATTGGTGCCGGTAAATCAACATTGGCAATTGCATTGACGAAAAAATTAAACGGCAACTATCTACCAGAGCAATTTGAAGAAAATGATCTGTTAGCATTGTTTTATAAGAATCCAAAGAAGTATTCTTTTTTGCTCGAAATGGGATTTTTAATTGGAAGATACAAGCAGTTACTTGCTACAAAAGACTCTTCAAAAATAATTGTTTCAGATTTTAGTTTTTACAAGTGTTTGTGGTTTGCTAAAGTTAATTTAAGTCCTAAAGAGTTTAAAATTTTCAAATCCTATTACACGAAATTGAAAGATTTATTACCTGAACCAGATTGTATCGTTTACGTTCAGACTTCTATAACTAATTTAACCAATAACATTCAAAAAAGGGCAAGGTCTTATGAAAAAGGAATATCTTCCTCGTATTTAAAATCAATTGAAAATGCTTATTCATCTAACTTTAATGAGAAGTTAAAAGGAATAAATCTTATTAAATTACAACTGAAGGACTATAACCAGACAGAACTGAATGAATCAGTAAATTTGATCACAAAAAAGTTGATGAATTAGTTAAACTTAGCGTTAAAGTTTCTAAATTAGTTGATTCAAATGTTAAAGCAATTTTGTTTGTATATCCTGCTGCTTTTTTGCGCCCCTCTTTGGGGTCAAATTAGTTTGGTTGGCTATTGTAAAAAAAATAATGTTAGTCTTAAAACGGCTGATGTTCAAGTGTTTTCTGAAAATATACTTATTTCTTCCGGTCGTACTAATGCAAAGGGCGTTATTAAGTTGGAGTTCCAAACCGGAAAAGATTACATTGTAAAATTAAATGAGCCTTCAAGTATTCCGATGTTCTTTGAGGTGAGAGCAAAGAATGCTTCGGTAGCAGGTGTTACAACCCAGATGAAAATAGAAACCGATATCCCTTTCTTTTATAAATATGATGAGGATATTGATAAGAAAGCTTTTGAGAAGCCTTTTGCAGTTTTTTACTTTGATGGTAAGGATAGAATGACAAGTGACACAACCTTATCAGGTATATTTTATAGAAACATGTTTAAAAAACCAACAAAGCAAAATGATACTGTTGCTGTAGTGGGTGTTTCTAAAAAAGTGATTAAAGTAGCAGGAGTTATTAAGTCAGACCCTAAATCTGCAAACGGAATCGGAAACTTGAACGTTCAGCTTTTTAAAGAGGGTAGTTTAGTAGCTTCAGCTACAACCAACAGAAATGGTGTTTTTTTAATGAAAGGTATTGTGCTGGAATCGGGATACGAGCTTCGGATTAAAAACGATCGCACTTACAGAAAATTATGGTTATCCGATGAGGAAGGGTCTTCATCAAATGAAGCTTTAATTCGTGGAGAAGAATTTGTCTGGAGTTTAGATTCCAGTAAATTGTCTAAAATTTGGAACGAGTATTATACCTATTATATTGGAGGAAAATTAATACAATCTACAAGTACTAAAAAGGAATTTTTTAGTAACAAAACGGTTTGGTTACTTAATAAAAATTATACCGCAGTAAAAAAAACCAAAACAAACGTTTTTGGCGCTTTTGTATTTGACGAAATACAGCCTGAATCGACTTACTATGTATCTGTAATGAATAATGATTGTTTACCAATGTGCAGAATAGATTTATTAAATAAGGATGATAAATTAGTAACTGTATTGGATACTACTTTTAACGGATATAGCGCGTCTAAGCTGGTAGCGAAGAATAATACAAGATTCGACAATTTAACTTTAAGCAATGATGAACTTAAAATGAATGTTAAAGCCACCTTATATGGCGATAATATTACGAACCCAATTGGCAAGCTCAAGGTATTGCTACTTAACGATAATTATTTGGTTATTGATAGTACTGTGACTGATGATTTTGGGACCTTTAAGTTTAAGTACTTACCATTTTTGAAAAAGTTTTTTCTAAGCATGGAGAACAAGGAAAAAGAGTTAGATGTTTTTCAAAACATAATTGTTTATGGCGATGATAAAAATTTAGTGAAAGTATTAACCGTTGAAAAAGGTAAGCGATTTAATTATAAAGTAATGAGCAGTGAAATGCCAAAACTTAGGGAAATAGAAATGGAAGACCCTTGGCTTGAGATTACGGTTAAAGATGTTAAAACCGATAAAACACTCATCATTGAAAACATTTTGTTTGAGAGGAATAAATCTGATTTAACAGCTCAAGCAATGGCAGTTTTAAATAAAGTGGCTTATACTTTAAGTCAAAACATCAAAATTACGGTTCAAATTATTGCACATACAGATTGTATTGGTTCAGAAGAAAGTAATTTAAAATTGAGTAATGCCCGTGCTACTGAGGTTAAAAAGTATCTTCTTGCAAATGGTGTGTTGGAGTCTAACATGAGTAGTATTGGTCTGGGTGAGTCCAGACCATTAAATAATTGTGGAGAGAATTGCACAGAGGCAGAGCATGCCATAAACAGAAGGGTCGAATTTATATTAAAAAGATAGTAATGAAAACAACAGAAATAAAGTTCACAGTAACTGTAGATGAAAATCATTTACCAACACAAATTAAGTGGGAGGCACCGGAAAGTGGTGAAGCGAGCGAAAGCAAAAGCATTATGTTGGCCTTATGGGATGCTAAGGAAAACAATACTCTACGAATTGATTTATGGACAAAGGATATGATGGTTGATGAAATGAAAAAATTTTATCATCAGAACATCATGACTTTAACTGACACCTATTTAAGAGCAACCGGTGATACCAAAACAGCTGATTCTGTTAAAGACTATTTTCTGAATGTAGGAAAGGAAATGGGTGTTTTAAGTTAAATGCTGAAGTTACGCCGTTTAATATTCTTATTTGCAGGATTTATTAGTGCTGTTTCTTTAACGCATGCGCAAAGACGCGATCGTGAGTATGAGGTTAACAAGGGAATTGAACAAGCAAAAGATGCAAATGACAGCATAGTTATCTATAATAATAATATTTACTTCTACACAACTAGTGATCTAAAGAAATCGATAGAGTGGTTTAAAAAGGCGGAATTACTCTTCCCTCGTGTAGAAAACAAGGTGATGGAAGCATTGGCCTATGAATATATGGCCGATGCTTATTGGTATAATAACAGCTTTGATAAAGCAACTGAATATTATCTTAAATGTAAAAGGATAGGAGAGGCATTAGGTAATAAAACACTTATAGCAAAGAGTTTGTATAATCTGGGCTGGATTAAATGTTTCCAGCTAAGAGATTACAAACAAGTGGATTTGTTTTATAAGGCTTTACAAATTTTCAAGAATGAAAAAGACACCTCTTACATTATTACAATGTATGATGCACTTGGGAATTATTACAAAACTTTCACTCCGTATTATACAAGTTCAAATGACTCGTGTGAATATTACTATAAAACGTGTATCGATTTAATCGAAAGCACAAGTTATAAAACAAACAAAGCTCCTTCCTATGTTAATCTTGGAAGTTATTATGCAACAAGTGGAAATAATGTAAAGGCTCGTTATTATTTATACAATGCGATCAGTCATATTCGTTCGAAGAAAAATTTTGATATGTATAATTATGTTTCAGCGTATACAATGCTGATTTATACACTAAATCACCGTGATTCAGTAAAGCGTCTTTCGGTTATTATAGATACATTGTCAAGGTATTGGAGTAGTCCGATTAATGAACCTTCCAGAGTTTTAGCATATGAAGCTCTCTACAATGTTTATTCTGAAAATAAGCAGTTTGACAAGGCACTGTACTACCTTAAGGCATTTAAGGATTTAGATGATTCAATTCGTGAAAAGTCTTTCGATAAAAACATACTCGACAGAGAAAATCAATATGTATTAGAAAAGAAAGATAAGGAGTTAAAGGAATTATCGTTGCAAAACCAAATTACTACAAGTAAAAACAAACTAAATCAAATAATTATTTATGGACTCGGTTTGTTTGCTATTTTGGTATTGGTTGGTGTTTATTTTTTATTTAAAAGTAATAAGGATAAACAAAAGGCGAATGAACTTTTAGCTGTTCAGAACAAGATTATATCTGAAAAAAAATTGGAAATAGATCAAAGTATTAATTATGCAAAAGGTATACAATTAGCAATTTTACCCGAAGTAGCTGACATCAAAAATTATTTAAAAGATAGTTTCGTTTTATATATACCTAAGGATGTAGTAAGTGGCGATTTTTATTGGTTTCAGCAAGTTTCTGAGGACGAAATTGTATTAGCATGTGCAGATTGCACGGGTCATGGTGTACCTGGAAGTTTAATGAGTATTGTAAGTATGGATAAACTTAATTTGGCAGTATTTGAGAAAAAATTCAAAGAACCAAAAGACATACTTTTTGAAATTAACAATCAAATAAAAGATTCAATTAAGCAGCAGAAAGATGGTCTGGATATAGCATTACTTAAGATAAATTTCAAAACAAATTATATAAGTTATTCCGGTGCAAATAGGCCACTTTGGATTGTAAGAAATGGACAGCTGATAGAGTATAAGGCGACAAAGAATTGTATTGCAGGACACACAGCGTTCAATTCTAATTACGAGCAGCTTGATATTCAGCTTCAAACTGGCGATTTGGTTGTTTTAAGTACAGATGGGTATGCAGATCAATTTGGTGGCTCTTCGCTAACCGGTAATGGTAAAAAGATGATGACGAAACGCTTTAAGGAAATTGTGACTTCTGCTGCAATTAACAGCAGTAAGGAAATTGAATCCGTATTGCGTGAGAATTACTTTAATTGGAAAGGCAATTTTGAACAGGTGGACGATGTTTGTGTAATAGGTTTTAAAGTTTAACTCCTTTAAAAAAGCGCTCTTTAGAATCCATATCTTTTATCAATTGTACCTCTTTAAAAATCTGACTTTGTTTGGCATAATTCAAAACCAAATTAGCCGTTAAAGGGTTTAGTTCAAAATATAGTTTGCCGTCGGCATTTAGTGAATCAGCACATAAGTCAATTATTTTTTTGTAAAAAATAATTTCATCTTCTCCATATACAAAAAGGGCAAGGTGTGGTTCGTGTTCGAGAACATTTTTATGCATTGAGCCTTTTTCAGTTTCTTTTACGTAAGGTGGATTACTCACTATTAAATCATATTTACTACTTAGTTGATTCAGTTCTAATACATTAGAGTTTATTATGCTAACCGCTAAATTTAATTTTTTGGAATTGTGCAATGTTACCTTTAGCGCTTCTTTGCTCAAATCCAAACCGGTGCATTCGGCCTCAGGTATCAGTTTTTTGAGAGTTAAAATTATGCATCCACTTCCGCAACCAATATCTAAAATACTACTAGCTGTTTTTGAATCTTTAAAAATTAATTCTATCAACTCTTCTGTTTCAGGTCGTGGAATTAATACGTGTTCGTTAACATAAAATAAGGAATTAAAAAACCAGGCTTCATTCAAAATATATTGTAATGGTTTTCCTGATTTTAATTCATTAGCGCAATTATAAATAAGAATCAGTTCGCTTTGATTGACTTTTTTTTCTAGATTAAACTGAAAAGTTTTTCTGTCAACTTTTAGATAATGCTCTGTTGCTGCAAGGAATATAGATTTTATCTCATCCTTACCGTATAAATTTTCTAGTTGTTTGAAATAGTAGGCAAGAAGCGATTCTAGGCTGTTGTTGGATACTTGCATTTTATTTTCGGATCAGCTTAACCGATTCTTGATTAACTTTTAATATGTAAATGCCCGGCTCCAGATTTAAATGAATTCCTTTTTCATATTCATTCAGAATAGTAAAATTGTAAAGTAATTTTCCATATAGATCGTAAAGTTCAATCTTGTTTTCAGATTTCAAACCACTAATAATTAACGCATCATCAAATGGGTTAGGATATACTGCGAAATTCGTAGTTGATTCAGATTTTGTTGACGTAACAATGTTTGAACAAAGTATGGCAGCTTTACCATCTAGTTTACCGTAACCCCAGCGATTACTTGGGAGAATTCCTGTAAAGGAATCACTATATGTACAATTGAGAATTGCGCTTTTAACTAAAGGAGCCGTTAAGGTATTATCCTTTTGCAACATTAATCCTGCTAACCCTGCAACAACAGGAGATGCAGCTGAAGTGCCACCGCCTATTACATGAAAACTTCCCTGAGCTACAACGCTCGGATAATTTTGAACAAGGTTATTTTGCATGCCAAGTGCCAAGGCACTAAATACGTTGTCACCGGTTGCGCAAACATCAGGTTTAATTTTATTGGTTCGTGTTGGTCCAACACTGCTGTTGGCTGCCAATGCATTAGCAGTAACAGATAAGGTTTGTAAGGCATTACTTACGTCATAGTGTTTATTTAGGTTAATGTAATTACCAACAGTAATAATATTATCCAAACATTGAAAGCTGCTAACTATCGTTTGAAAAGTATCCGGCATGGCATAATAATTTATTTTAGGAAACACGGTATTGCTCGGCAAAGCACTTGAAACGAAGTTAAAATTCCAGGCATCATGCGTCCCATTACCTTTGGTATCTATTCGCCAGAATTGGTTTAATGTATCCGCTGTTATTTGAATGAATAATTCATATACTCCAAAACTATTGATAGAGGCTAAACTTTTAACGATGCCTATTCTATTGTTATTACTATTTTTAAGTGTGTCTGTTTTTAAACTGTTTAAAGAATAAGTATACGTTTTAAATCCAATATTCCCGGCTGAACTATAGTTTGCTCTGTTAACACCAACATTAACTAAAACATTTTTAATTTGTAATGTGTCTGCGTAAAGCCAATACGATAAGTTTGCTGTGTTTGTTTTAATCCACGTGAAATTGGTATCTAAACCATTAACAGTTGTTTTTGTATGGTATTTGATATTTCCTCCATTGCCCGCAGCTGCAACAATAACTTTTCCCGGTTTATTGTTCCCAATCATTCCATCAATTAATTGTGCTTCAAGATCAGTTCCATCATGACTACCATAGTAATCTCCTACACTGGCATTTATCACACAGGGTTTGCCAAGCGCTGCAGCTTTTGCAAAAATATAGTCAGCCGCATCAGCAATGGTTGGCCCCGATTTATTAAAATCCAGCGCTACTACAACAATATCAGCTTGAGAACAAATTCCTTCATGTGTGCCGTTGGCTAAGCCATTACCTGCTGCAATTCCTGTAACATGCGTTCCATGACCATAATAAGTTAGGTCGCTATGTGTGCATAAACTTGCGTTGATTTGTGCTGCTGACCACTCCCTTCCATAGTTATAAGGCATTGGAGCACTTGAGGCACTTGCTGCTGCTTGATCCCAAAGATGCAGTATGCGGGTTGTACCTGAGGAGGTTTTAAAATCAGGATGGTTAAAATCGCAGCCTGAATCGATAATACCAACAACTACACCGGAGCCATTGTATGCAGCAAGTAAAGGAGATTGTCCTTGTTTAACAGGTTTAATTTTGTTTTTCACAAGCATCGTATCGTTCATTAGTTGTTTTGTGGCAGGCACATATTCAACATAATTAATCAATTTTTTATTTAGCAATATTCTAATCGTTGAAAAGGTACACCTTAAACTGGCAATTCCATTATAGCCGTAATTATATGTGTAATTGTTTTCTTTTTGATTTGCCGCTAAACGTTCTAAATTTCCTTTAACCAAAAAGTCTGTAACTTCATTTTGTAAAGATTCATGATATCTAAATGCATTATTACTTGTAGATACTTGTGAGATAGAAATCTGACAAATAAAAAGTAAAAATGCTACTGAAAGATATTTCATACCTTTAAAGTTAGCAATAATTTTTTAAACTCTTCGGTCCAATGGTTCCAATTGTTAAAATTGGAATAGAGATTTAATGTAGACTCGCTCATTTTTTCATAAAGCACGGGTTGTTTTAACCAGTCAGATATTATTGCTGCGTATGCGGTCCCATCATCATTATAGTCAACAAGATGACCATTAACGGTGTTTTTTAAATGACCTTCAACGCCACCTGTTTTGCTAACCAAACTTGGCAATGCAAAAGCACTTGCTTCATTAATTACAATTGGACTGCAATCAAATCGGGTAGGTAATAATAAAACATGGTGTGCGTTAAATATTTCAGCCATTTTTATTTGACCATCTTCACTGTTCTTGTCTAGAAATGGAATAACTGATACACCTTCAGGTAAGATATTTATGTCAGGTATGCAGCCTAAAATCGTAAGTTCAACTTGTGGAAATTCTTTTTTTAATTTCAAAAAGGCATTCAAGGCAATAGGCCCACCTTTGTTTTGCCAATACACACCAACAAATAATAATTTAAAGGGTTGTTTAGGATTAATTCTTTTAGGAACAACTGTACTTGGAATTTTTTCAAGATTTGCTCCGTAAGGAAGAACAACTACCTGGTTGCTGTTTTTACGATAGTGCTGAATAACCGAATTCGCACACCATTCGCTGCTTGCTATTACACATGTGCTTTTGTCAATGGATAACTGTTCTAACAACTCACCTTCTTTAGCAGATTTAACGTTTAGTTTGCTTAAATTTTGATGGTAGTTTAAACATCCATTAAAAGTACCATCAGTAATATAAATAATAGGGATATTAGTTTTAAGAAAAGCAATTTCTCCTGAAGCTGCTGGAGCAATAATAAAATCGTAATGTTTGTTGTTTAATTTTTGCGAGAATACTTTTCCAAGCGCCTTTGATACAATTACACTATGTCTGTATGCAATTCTTTTTTTGAATATTAATTGAGTTAGTTGGTTTAATACTCTTTTCCAGATAATAGCTAATTTTGGTTCATAGGGGCCAAGTACATCAACATCACCAATGTTTTTTAGATGTTTAAATAAACTATAGTGCGTTCCGCTCCAAACTTTTTTATTATGTGGGTCTTCCGTTGATAAATATGCAAATTTAAGACTCAACTTAACTCAAAATTGTATACATTTAAAAGGTTTGAAGGCAAATATACAAAATAAAAGAGCTATAATTTTAACAGGAACCATTATTCCGAATAGTGTACACACGAGCCACATAGATCCTCTGAGTCGGTTGGATGATTATATGACCGCTTTGCAATTTTATTGTGAAGCTTTAAGCCATGATGACATTTTTTTTATTGAGAACAGCGAATTTGATTTAGGCTCTCATAAACAGTTTACAGAACTTCAGAGTAAGTATCACTTCAAGGTAATTAGATATCCGAAATCGACTGAGTATAGCAAGGGTAAGGGATATCAGGAGTTTGAAATGGTGCAAAAAGTTGTGGAGGATTTGAGAAAGCAGTATAATTTTTTCATCAAGATTACCGGAAGATACCGCATTGCAAATATTCAGAAGTTAATTAAAAATCTATATAGCGGGTACTACATTGATTTAAGAAAGTATTGGAAGATTTCTGAAGTATATCTGCTGGCATTTGATATTGATGCATTTGACAAATGTATTAAAGATGCATATAAAACCGTTCATGACGAAGCCGGAATTTATATAGAGTCGATTTTGTATGCAAAGATTAAAGAAGCGAATTATAAAACACATTTATTTCCATCCACTCCTGTACTTGCGGGTGTTTCAGGCTCAAATAGTATTATATTAAAAAGAAATCCGGTAAGAAAATTTATAAGAAATCTGGAGCGTAAGCTGAATAGAATACTAGGTAAAAACGAGTTTTTTTATTAATTTAGGGCTCCGTTTTGAAGTTTTCAATAATTATACCATCTTTTAATCAAGAAGCTTATATCGAAGAGACTTTAAAGAATTGTATTGCAGTTAAAAATCTTTCCGGTATACATCAAATTAGCATTGAATTACTTTTATTCGATTCACAGTCAAACGAAAAAGTGCAGTCGATTATAAAAAAATATGCCGATAGAATTGATGTTTTAGAAATTGAAAAAGATAAAGGTCAGTATGATGCTATTAATAAAGGAATTGAAAAATGTTCGGGTGATTATTGGACCTGGTTAAACACAGATGATACACTTGACGTTGACGGATTTTATAAATTGGTTGAAGTCTTAAAACAAAACAAAGACATTGATTATATCTATGGTGCAATTGATTACATTGATTCTGAAGGTCAATTCTTAAGAAGTTTTCCTGTGAGGGAAATCAATTTTGAAACTCTTGTTACCCACACTCCCGGAATTTTTCAGCAAGGTTCATTTTTTAAGAAATCGTTTACAAATGGAGTTGGATTACTAAAAAATTACAATTGCTGCTTTGATTATGAGTACGTTTTACGCTGTTTAAAGCAAAAAGCCAAGGTTTATGCCTGCGATTTTAAAGTGGCAAATTTCAGACAACATTCTGTTTCTAAAACGGGCAGCTTAACAACTAATTTTATAAAGGATCAATTGATTATTAGTAAACAATTTGGTCGGAAATGGTATCATTTTTTAACGTGGTTTTCGCACTTAAGATTGCTAAAACATAAATTATTTCCGCGTAAATGAAAATACTGCTATTATCTGATACCTATAGTGAGCACACTGAAAAATGGGCTTTAGGACTTGCCAATGAAGGTATTCAGGTAGGGTTGTTTAGTTTTAATAAAGCTACTTACGAATGGCATGTACACCCCAATATAACGGTGTATTTTGAACCGGAATCAAAAATTGATGCGGATAGTTTTTTAACGAAGGTTGCTTACATAAAGTATGTTGGTATTTTAAAAAAAATCATCAACCAGTTTCAACCAGATATTTTACATGCACATTATGCTACAAGTTATGGCTTAATAGGCGCATTAACCGGTTTTAAACCTTTTGTACTATCAGTTTGGGGAAGTGATGTGTATTCATTTCCAAGGAAAAGCAAATTACATAAAAAGATTTTTCAATATAATTTACGAAAGGCTAATGTGCTTCTTTCTACCAGTAATGTGATGAAAGAAGAAGTTCAATTATATACCAAGAAGGATGTAATTGTTACACCATTTGGTGTGGATACGAATGTGTTTAAGCCACAGTCAAATCCTGAAAAGGAACCTGGTGTAACCTATATCGGTACAATAAAACCAATTGAAGAAAAATACGGCATTATCTATATCATACAGGCTGCCGAATTACTCATTAAGAAACATCCAAACCGAAAATTTAAGTTTTATTTAGTTGGTCCTGGTAACGATTTAAATCATTATCAGCAAATAATAGATCAAAGAGCATTGCAGGATTATTTTGTTATTACCGGCAGAATTTCCTTTTCTCAGGTTCAGCATTATCATAATTTACTCGACATTTTTTTAAACGTTTCTATTGATGATAGTGAGAGTTTTGGTGTAGCAGTTGTTGAAGCAATGGCATGTGAAAAGCCAGTAATTGTTACCGATGCTAAGGGTTTGGTTGAGGTGGTTGGTAATGGTGAATTTGCTAAAATTGTACCGAAAAAAGATGCCCAAGGAATAGCAAATGCAATAGATGATATTCTTAATTTTGGTGCTAATGCTGATATTGGTAAAAAAGCAAGACAGTATGTGTTGCAACATTATGACTGGAAAAACAATTTACAATTAATGATTTCAATTTACAATCAACTTATTAAAGAATAAAATGGTATCAAAATTATACTACAAAAATAAATTCATAATTAAACTCATTAAGCCAATTGAGAATAAGCGATTGTTTACAGCCCTAAAATTGAATATTTTAACTGTAAAGGATTATCAGTTATGGCCAAAAAAATTAATCGCGTTAGATGCTTTTTGTCAAACAGGTTTACAATGGACTCGGGTGTTCAGCAAAGAAGCAGAGTATTTAGAGATGTGGGATATTAATACGGACGCAATTAAGTTTGCAAAAAAAGAATTTCCAAAAGCAAATGTTAACTGCGGCGATTCCATTGATGCGATAATGAACGGAAAATTGCACAGAAAGGATTTTAACTTTGTATTAATTGATTCGCCTGTGCCTTTTATGTATCCTGATGGAAGCTTTGAACACTTTAAATTCTTTGATTCTATATTTAAGAATATTGCAGATGAGGCTGTAATCATGATGGATGTTGTACCCAATATCCAAACAATGCTTGATATTCATCCTCATCCAAAGGAGTTCAACGATAAATGGATTAATGCGAGAGCGAATTTTTATGGTGTAAAAGATGCGGCTTGTGTACTTCCTCAGGTTATGACTGAAATATACAAGTCAAAAGTTGAGGCACTTGGATTTAAAGTAAAGTTGGTAACTTATAATGCCAGAAATGCACACTTTGGAATTTTAACGATTGCAGTAAGTAAAAATTGAAATTAGTAAGATTAAATATTAATGACGAAAAGTATGTTGCGTTGGCTAAAAGCCATGGCAGTGTATTCAATTCTCCAGATTGGCTCAAGCTATTTGGAAAAAATCTTGTACTAATCGGCATTAACAATGCCAACAACGAACTAATTGGCGCATTTTTCTATTCTTCATCAGTAAAATTAGGATTAAAGTATGCGTTAACACCTTCCTACACACCTTCAATTGGATTCGTTATAGTTAATCCTGCACAAAACAAAAGTAATGCTATTACCTTCGAAAAGGAGGTTCATGAAGCTATTTCAAAATATTTTATATCCAATAATTACGCGCTAGTTTCAATTGCTTTTCCTGTTACTGTTACAGATACGCAAGTTTATTTCTGGAAAAAATATAAAGTTATTCCAAATTACACATACCATTTGAGCTTACACCAGGAGCCTGATGCAATCTTTGAACAATTTACTTCAGAAAGGCGGAAAAGTATTAAGAAGGCTGAAAAGGATCAACTATCAATACAGCTATGCTCAGACTATAAGATTGTTTTTGACTTAATCTGCAAAACCTTTGAACGGAAACAAAAATCAATTAATGAAGCATTTGTAAAGAAAATACTTTTTGATTTTGCTAATGATAAAAATAGTTTTGCCTTTGTTGCTTATGATAAAAACACGCCAATTGCTACTACATTTATTATTCATGATCAAAATGTAGCCTACTATTTATTTGGTGGTTATGATTCAAAATTTAAGCACCACGGGGCAGGGCCTTCCTGCATGTGGCAAAGTATTTTAAAGGCGAAGCAGTTAGGTTTAAAAATATTTGATTTTGAAGGAAGTATGTTGCCTGAGGTAGAAAAATACTTCAGAGAATTTGGAGGTGAGATAAAACCTTATTACACTATTCATCGTGCATTGTTTCCAATAGAAGTAGCTTTGAAATTAAAAATGAGAAATAAATTTTAATTAATGAAAGCTATTATTTCTCATGATATTGACCACATAACTGTTTGGGAACACCTTACCAAGGATACCATTTTACCTAAATACATTGCGAGGATGCATCTTGAGTTGCTGTCAGGTAAAATAACTTTTAAAGAGTTTTTTTTAAGGTATACTGATTTTTTTAAGAATAAGTGGCAAAACATTGACGAGTTAATTACATTTAATAATGTAAATAAGATACCAAACAGTTTTTTTATTGCAGTCAATAAAGGTGTAGGACTTAATTATTCCGTTAAAAACGCTTTGCCATGGATTATGCAAATGAAACTAAGGCACTGTGAAATTGGTGTACATGGAATTTCATTTGAAAATCTGGAAAATATTAAAACGGAGTATGAATTGTTTAAGCAGTTAACTAATATTCCAAACTTTGGTATTAGGATGCATTACGTGAGAAACAATCAAGAAACATTAATCAATCTGGCTAAAGCTGGTTATACGTATGACAGTACTGAACATGGTTTGAAGAATCCATATAAAATAATGAACATGTGGGAGTTTCCATTTCAAATAATGGATGGTTGGGTTATTCAAAATGGTACAAGATGGCAAAATGTGAATTTAGAAGCAGCAAAAACTGCTACGTTGCATAAGATTGAGGAGGCCCACAAACAAAACATTCAATACTTAGGAATTGATTTTCATGATCGTTACTTTTCTCATTCATTTAAAACTTGGCTAAATTGGTACATGTGGTTAGTCGACTATTTGAAGACTAATAAAATTGAGTTTGTTAATTTTAATACTGCCATTAACGAACTTGAATCTAATAAGGCACCGGTTACTAAAACTGGCAACTAAACGAAGTGCTTACAAACATATTCTGATTTTGAAATGTTTTACCTTTATTCAGGAAAATTGCTGCATCTGCCTGTAATAGCCTTGCTTCAATTCTAATCAAAAAGTCAGTTTGTGGCACATAATCTAGATTTATTGAATTACCAAACACATTAAATCCTCTTGTATAAGTAGGTATTGTAATATTTGTAGGGTCGCCATAATATTCGCTTCTGCCGGCTATAATAAAGCGACTATTTAATTTATATCGAGCTACTAAAGTATTGCTAAACCAGTAGTTTAACTTAGTGTCTTTTTTAGATTTTTGTTGTAGCCCATAATCAAATCCCATTGTTAAAGCAAATCTGTCAGTGATTTGATAATTGAAATAAATATTATTAAACACTCTAAGTACAGCTATACTGTCGGGATTCATGTAACCGATGAAACTGCTATGGTTTAAAGTAAAACGATCATTCGGTTTAAATGTGATCTGCGAACCAAATGATGGTAGTGTATAACCTTCTATCCTTTGTATGCGTTGCCAACCATTTAAATAAAGCAAGCTAAAGAACCACTTCTTTGATTTTGTTGCGTAGTTTAATTTAGCACCGCTTTCATAATAGGGGGTATTTTCAGCACACAAACTACGTGTCAAGTTCCAGCAGTCTTTTGTAATAGCACTTTCAAATCCAATGTGTGAAGGAAAAACGCCTATATCTAACCACCAATTATTCTTAATATTAAATCCTAGATTCGCCTCAAAAATGTTCCTTATAAGTTCTGGCTCTGAACCTAAATTATCCTGCATGTAAGTACCTGCAGCAATAGCAAAATTGGCTCTTGTTTTTTTATAATCATACGCTAGTTTAAAGTAACCTAAATTAATTCCAACTTGATTATGTCGATTGTAATTGTAAAATGCAATATTCCGACTGGTTGTTTTTGGTTGATTAAAATCAAACACGTAGAACGCATCAACATAGGCTGTGTAAGTTATTTTGTTTGTAGTATCGTTTTGAGCTAAACCAAAACAGGGCAAGCAGAATATGAAAATACCCGTGAGTAAGTTATAAGAAAAAGGGTTTTGATTTAAAGGTTTAATATTACTTGCTTTTATGAAAGTAAAATATTAGAAGTAAAAAAGCACAACTCTGATGAAGTGAGCCTAAGTTTATTTCTAAATAACCATTGATTACTTAGCATTATTCAATTATTGAATAAGATTAAGTTTAGTGCCCTGCTGGTTCTGCAGCAACTGTTTGTGTTGAAGTTGTTTCAGCAGCAACTGTTTCACTTGTTGCAGCCTCTACTTTTGATTCTTCAGCATGTGTTTCTTTTGTTTCTTCGTGTTTCCCATCACTACATGATTTTGCACACTCAGTTGAGCAATCTTCCTTTCCCGCACACTCCGAATGGCCATGACATGGATTACCTAAACTAACAAAAGATAGGATAATGAACATGATAACTAAACCAAAAATTAATGGTGCTGTAAATGCTACCGGTTTTTTTTCGTCGCTGTGGTGATTATTGCTGTTTCCCATAAAATATTATTTTAAAGTGCTAAAATACGTAATTATTAAAAATAAAAAAATTATTTCCTAACAGTTTTAAGGTTCAATAGGTTCATTGGGTTGATGCTTAAACCACTTATGTTTTTGTCTACAATCCTTATCACTTCGTCGTAGTAAAGTGGAATAACAGGTGCATCATCTATGATTAACTTCTCCATTTTCTGATATAAATCAACTTTTGCAGAGTCGGTTGTTGCAACTAATGCTTTTTCATATAAATCATCAAATTTTGGGTTATTGTAGTGAAAATAATTAACTCCTTGCGGAGCGAAGTTCTTACTATAAAATAAATTCATGAAGTTCTCTTCGTCACCATAATCTCCAACCCACGATTTTTTAAATAAATTGTATTCGCAAGCATTAACAGCTTGTTTTAAAACCGACGGTTTTTCAATACTAATCTGAACTTTGATGTTATTTTGAGCTAATTGGGATTGAATAAACTCTAAGGCTTCTTTAAAATTGTCTGCTGCATGAATAACCAATTCAGGTAAATTTTCTCCATTCGGATAGCCTGCCTCTGCTAATAATTGCTTCACTTTATTAGGGTCGTAATAATAACCTTTAACAACAGCTGGATCGTAGCTGCGCATACCTTTAGGGATAAAGCCGCAGGTGGCAGGAACACCAATTCCATTTCGGATAAATTTTACAAGTTTTTCCCTGTCAAAAGCATAGTTAAGAGCTTGCCTAACGGCCTTTAATCTTAGTGGAGAATTCTTTACATAATCAATCTTTTCATCCAATAAAATACCTATGTAGTCAGTTTTTAAAAAGGTAGATTTTTGCAGATAAAATCTTTTTTGATAGGTGTCTTTTAGTTCAGCATCTCTGGTAAGTACTTCCATCGTATTAAAGGCGTCTGCTCCACTTAACATGTCAAATTTGCCATTTAATAACTCCATAAAAGCAGTTTCCCTGTCTTTAATAAATGAAATATTAACCCCATCTAAGTACGGTAATCTTTCGTTTTTTTCATCTCTTTCAAAATAGTTTGGGTTTTTTTGTAGAATTATTCGTGTCCCTTCTTCCCATTTTTTAAATGCAAAAGGACCAGTTCCAACCGGGTTTGTTCTAAAACTTTCACCATAATAATCAATGGCCTCGTTCGGAATGACACTGAAATATTTCATGGTTAAGATATTTAAGAATGCGCTGTATGGTTTTGATAGATAAATTTTAAATGTGCTATCATTAACTGCTTCAAAACCTTTGTAATTTGTCTTTTCGCTTCTATCAATGCAGTTCAATAAAGTAGTAGCACTACTAACCTTACTATCAAATAAACGAGTAAAGCTAAACACGAAATCTTTTGCAATTACTTTTCTTCCTTCTCCTTTTACGAAACAAGGATTTGCGTGAAAAAACGCATCTGTTCTTAAGTCAAAAGTATAAACTAAACCATCTGGACTGATTGAAAACTTTTTAGCAATTGAAGGAAGTACGTTTAACTCGTCATCCATTTGCACCAAGCCATTAAATATTTGATTAACCGGCCAAATGTTTTCGAAGTTTGAAGCTGCTGCCGGATCAAGGCTGGTAACAACAGCCATTTCGTTGTAAGAGAAAATTTTTTTTACTTCCTTTTGTTCTTTGTTATCCTTACAGGCTAAAAAAAAGATCAAAGCGAATATACTGAACAACCAATTTGTTTTTGTAAACATAAAAGCAACTTTAATTACAAAGTTGCTTTTATTTAGTTTAATATTGGGTGGAGTAGGGTTGCAATTATGCACACCCAACTGTTATTAAGGTTGAGTTGCAGGATTTGGTGTTTGTTCCTTTTTTGCCGGATCAAAATCAAAGGTTAAAGAAAATCTTAGCGTACGCGCTAATGGATTGTTGATTAAGGTCGGAATCAAATAAGATAAATCTAAACGGATAACATTGTATTTAAAGCCCGCACCAAAGCTTACATATTGGCGGCTACCTTTTGTTTTAGGTTCGTAAAAATAACCTGCTCTTAAAGAAAAAACATTGTTATAAGTGTAATCTGCACCGGCACAAATATTAACCTCTTGCAATTCTTCACTAAAACCACCCGGGGCATCACCAAACGATTGGAAGATACCTTGTGCTACCGGCACATTAGGGTTTTTACCTTTCAAAATCACCTTTTCGTTAGTGGCTGGATCAATTTCTATTTCATTCGTTGGATTTCCATTAGCGTCAAGTTTTGTTTTATAAAGAGGGGAGGTAGGTACCAGTAATTTATTAAAGTCTAAATAAAAACCAAAGGTATTATACTCATCAAACTTAGTTTTTAATCCACCACCAAGGCGCATATTCATTGGAATAAAATTAGGATCGTTACTGTATTTGATTTTTGCACCTAAATTGGTTAATGCAAATCCACCAGTTGCAATTGCTTTTTTATCACTAAGTTTAAATTCATTACTCTTATAGTATCCACTAATATCAACCGCAGCAGTACTCGCAGAGTTAGCGTTACTTGTAAAGGCACGACTAATGCCTGAATTAATGAAACGCATGGCAACTCCCATACTAAAGTTGTCAGATAAACGCTGTGAAATAGCTGCGTCAAGTGCAAATTCATTGGGGCGAATGCTTCCGGTTTGAACGCCATTGATGTTTGTTAAATCAATATTACCTAAACTGAAATAACGCAAAGAACCACCAACAGCTGTGTTTTTTTTAACCTTGGCGTAACCACCTAAATAGTATAAATAAATATCAGGAACCAATGTTCTTAACCATGGTGTAGCACTTAAACCAAATGTAAACTTTTTATCCGAAAACACCATTTTACTTCCATTCCAGTGAATTGAGTTGGCATCTGGGTCTGTTGCAGCTCCTACATCACCCATGGCGCCTTGTTTACTGTCAGGTCCAATTAACAAAAACGGAACAGCAGTCGTGATAGGATTGATAACAACAGTTTGACCATTTAAGGTTTGCAACGTAGATATTTGTGATTTTGATGTATAGGAAAGTGCAAAAAATACACCAGAAAGTATAAGGTAATTATGAAACTTAGTCTTCGTCATGTTAATCTTTCGGGATTGTAAATATACTAATTTAATATTACTAATTTTTCTAATTTTTCAGCGACTTTATTATCGTTTGTCTGGATATTTAACTTATAGATATAAACGCCTTTAGCTAGTTTGTCACCATAATCATCTTTACCATCCCAGGTAATGCTGCTAGGCCTGTATCCTTCACAATAGACATACGTTTGAATTGTTTTGGCGAGCTTTCCGCTGATTGTAAATACTTGAATAGTTACTTTTAATGGGGCACAAGCCTGATTATGTTCAAATGTAAATTTGGTATTGGTTGTAAACGGGTTTGGGTAATTTAAAACATGTTTAATTACAAGTTCTTCACTATTGGTTACGGTAAAATCAAGGAAGGATTCAGAAGAGTTATTTTGAATGTCCCATACTTTAAACTTTAATCTATGATTGCCTTCAGGTAGATTATTGAATTGATATTTCACCTTTCCGCTTTGGTAGCTATTGAGGTTAGCCTCGTAAAAGTCATTTAAAATAACCGGAGAACTTTCATTATTATTAAGTATAGCAACGATATCATGGCCAATACCTGTACCAATTGTATTAATACCACTTGAGTCGCTAACATTAGCATAGAATACTGGTTTCTCATTAGTTGTTCCACCTTCAACAAACCCAATTTCATTAATATAAAGTTTGCTTGTAGGACCTTCATTATCAACAATGGCATCGTTCGCAATTTTTCCTCCAACTACAATTTTGTCATAATATCCTCCAGCATCAACACTACCATCTGTTGCATAATAACTTATTTTAGCATTACCCGGTACAAAGCTTAAGTCTTTTGGTAGAATAAATGTACAAGAAAAGTCGCCATTTTTCACCTCGGATTTTCCTCTGTAAATTATATTTTTGAATGAATTAAAAACGAAGGGTGTTAGAGGGTCATTTGGACCAACGAAGCCATAATTGGTAGCACTGTATGGCTGATTAATTAAGCAATTAATAGTTTGTTCCTTGTCAAAAACTGTAATGTAAACAACGCCATTGAAGCTATTAATTTTAGTTGAATCCTTTAGCGCAATTTTACCTTTAAATGTTACTTTTTTAAGTGCACCCAACGTGTCTTTTAACACAAGTTTTGCGGTATCATTATTAATTTTTGTGGTAACAATCTTGTGATTAGGGTATCTTAAAACAACGGCAGGATCACCTAATAAATGAAAATTAGCATAAACTGTTGCTTGCCCAATTTCCGCTTTAGTATCTTTTATAATATCGCCAAGTGCTGGTCTTTTGTTTGTTGTGCCTTCAGCGAAAAGATATTTAAACAAAACATTATTGAGGTATTCATTGGTTTCGGCAAAAGCAACCCTCACAGTTGTAAACAATCCAACTGCACCACCTTTTGGGTTAAGCATAACGTACTCGCCGGCCGAGGTTCTTTCCGGATCGTCTAAACGACTGAATTCACAAGTAGCTGTTATCATTAATGGTAGCTTATTAAAGTTGGACCAATTATTAATTGAGGGTATATCTACAATGCGTTCTTCTGTTAAACCCAACTCGCCACCATGCCCGGTATAGTTAACAACCAAGGCTCCTTTTTTCATTCTTCTTTCAAGCTCGTTGAAAGCATCTGGGTATCTGTTTCCACCTGGAGTCGAAATACTCTGATAACTATCTAAAAAAATCTTTTCCTGATTATACTGAGGGTAGGTTGTTTTTAAATTATTAGCCATGTTATTTGACTGACGCATGTGCAACGCTCTGTCGCCATCATCTGCAATAAAACTCACCCAGTTTCTCCAATCTCCAAAAGTTCCTTCATTGGTATTTCCGCAATTACTTTGGTCGGCTATTAAACTTGATAAATCATCTTTTTTATAATAACTTTCTATTTTCGTTACCATTTGATTCATTTCTGTTGTCGTTCTTGCCATCAAACGACCAACACCTAAATCCACTTTAAATGTATTGTTTCCTATGGCGCCGTCTGCATACTCACCTTCATTTGGATCCATCAAACCGTAAAAATCATCAGTTGTTACACTTGCAAGTGGCGAGGTAGAATTAACGCTTTGGTAACTAGGGATTAAACAACTGTTCGTTTTAACATCACGATTCTTTAATTTATATGAACCATCGCCAAGAAGCACTACATACTTCGGTATATTTGTTCCACTTGCAACACCTCTGGTATAAAGCATTTTAATGTAATTTCTAATCGCGGAGATATCTTGTTTACCACTCGAAAACTCATTATAAATTTCTTCGGTATTTGCAATCTGGTATGTAAGATTTTCATTGTCTTGATGAAGTTTCGCTAGGCGTTGAGCTTGACTTAAAAATAAAGGATGGGATATAATTATATAATCTGCTGCAACATGTGCATGTAAATTTTGATTGGTTATTTTTCCGACAAAGGTTGGTTTAAATAAATCCTCATTCACGAATGCAACAAATTCTGACGGCATGGAGCTTTGAGGATAATTAAATGGGATGGTACTGCTACTGTTAGTTGTTATGGCTTCATTAGGTAAAATGTGGTTACTCACATTCCAAATATTCACAGAGGCATTAGTAGGGTTTTGAACATTATAATTAACGGCATTACTGGTTATGGTGCTTGTAACTCTGCTGTCTCTAAAATTAAACTGTTTATTGGTAATTGATAATTGTCGGCGCGCATTAATAATTATTTTATCAAGCCAACCTTGCGCATTAGAACTCAGCTTACTAATGGATAAGCTAATATTATTGGCATTTGTGTTCGAACCTCCTGTAACCGAATTAACTATGTTTGCATACGAGTCAAGATAAAAAGTACCAACGGGACTAACAGTAAAGTTTGCACTTATCCCATTCACATTGTAATTATAAAAGTTAGGTGTAAAAGCTCTACTTGCCATCGTAACACTTGCAATCAAACTATCGTTTACAACAAAATTACCTTCCGACCAATTAAAATTATAAGTGCTGGTTAGGTCAAAAAATTGACCGTAAAACTCTCTTCCGCTTTTAATGAAGTTGATATCATTTTTTTCTTCAATCGAAACGTAATCATATGAATTGCTGTTGGCTACAACATTACTTGCAGTTGGCGAGCTGCCAATTCTTAAACCATTAGTTGAACCGATAGTTAAAAAGTAAAAACTCGAATCAGAGTATATGTTGTTATTAAGCGAAAACTTTAATCTATTTGCAGGATTATAATCCATTTGTTGGGTCCCTTGAGCATAAAACAGAATATAATCTGATTCATTAAAAGTACCATCATTTTCACCAATAACTTTTATGGCATTTTCTTCCAAATCATCATAAGTTGCAGTATTATTTAATTCAGGTAAAGCATTACCACCGTTACCATATATTTTAATATTCCTTGGATCAATTGAATTGACATTAATACCCATTGAAGACAAAAATGCCTTGTCAATTTTATAAACACCTGTTTTACCTGTTCCGATTTTATACCAGGTTCCTGAAGCTAACACAGAATTAGATTTAAAACTATTAGTATTTTGAAGCTTGTCCTTTTTGTTGACTGATGGCAACCAATCAACAGTATATGAAACAAGTTCTTCTATCTGATTATACTGGTTAATTCTAAATGGTATAAGATGGTAATGATTAATAGATTTTCCGCCTGACATACCGGAGAGGTCAGTTAGGCTAAAATCACCTGTTAAATATTTTTTGTAGTAATTTTTAATAACAGATGCTGCTGGCTCTGCAACTAATAAGATCTGCACATTCTTTAATGAAGGCTCGAGCCAAACATTATTATTTGATTTCGTAAATAGGTTGTAATATGGTAGGTTGTTTTTTGTTGGCTCATAAAGAGCATTTTTAAGAATTAATTTGGTTATAGCAGTATCAGCTTGGTTAACTTGTAAAATATTGGACTTTAGATGGTTTATAACCTCTGAAAAGTTAGAAGATGCAACTTTCTTTTGCGATTTTACGTTTAATGTTAAAAATACAGTAACAAAAAGGAAATATAGAAAGGACTTTTTCATTTAAAAAACAGTAATGATACGTTGGTTTAAAGTTAACGAATAAAACCCAAACTTATTGTACTTGTTTTTTGTGAATTTAGAGCACAATTTTTTATTTTAATTGGTTAAAAAATCGTTTAAACGGATTTTTAGGGCAAACTTTTTTTGTTTGGTGAGATTTTATTAATATATTTGTAAAATAGGCTTAATTAACATTAATTATGAATAGACGTATTTGGTTTCCTTTACTAGTGTTTATGGCGGTTTTGACAGACCTTAAGGCACAAGATCCGCAATTTACACAGTTCTACGCCAATCCATTATACTTGAATCCTGCATTTGCAGGTACTGCGAGATGCCCGCGTATTGCAATGAACTATCGTAACCAATGGCCAAACTTAAGTGGAACCTACGTTACCTACTCGGCTTCTTATGATATGCACTTAAACCCACTTGCTGGAGGTATTGGAGTTCTTGTTACATCTGACGATCAGGCTAGAGGAACCTTACAAACGAACAATTTTTCCCTTTTGTATTCATATTTAGCGCCAATTAATAGAGAATTCTCTATGAAGTTTGGTGTTCAGGCTACTTATCTTCAAAAAACACTAGATAACACTAAATTGAATTTTGGTGATATGATTGATGCTAGAAGAGGCTTTGTATGGAATACTCAGGAAGCTATTCCTTTACAAAGGAAAAGTAATCTTGACTTTTCAGCCGGATTATTAGGGTACAGTAAAAATTATTTCTTTGGTTTTGCGGCTCATCATATTAACCAGCCTGACGAGGGTTTATTAGGACCTTCTCCATTACCAACTAAATTTACTGTGCATGGTGGGGCTATTATTCCATTAGAAAAAGGTAATGAAAGTTACTTGTCCCCTAATATATTATTTCAGGCTCAACAAAAGTTTCAACAGTTAAACATAGGTTTATATTATGTGAAAGGACCTTTTGTAGCAGGTTTATGGTATCGTAACCAAGATGCCGTAGTTGCTTTAGTGGGGGTTCAAAATAATAATTTCAAATTTGGGTATAGTTATGACATAACTGTCTCAAAATTAAGTGGTAACACTGCAGGTTCTCATGAAATTTCCCTGCAAATTCAGTTCGAATGTAAAACAAAACGTAAAAAGTACAGAACAATTAGTTGTCCTTCTTTTTAATTATTTTTGTAACCTTTTAAAAAAATAAACGTTATAGCGTTAAATTAGATAGTATTATGAATCTAAAATGGGTAAAAAATCGCAAATCAGTGGCAGCTATTGTTGCCTTTATGGCGGTTTCGTGTTCGCAAGAGCGTTCACCAGTTACAGGTTGGGCATATAATGACCCAAGTAATGGTGGTTTCGAGAAAACACCTTACGAGGAGCAGGAAACAGGTCCTGGATTGGTTTTAATTGAAGGTGGTACTTTCACTTTTGGTAGAACTGAAACGGATGTAACTTATGAGTGGAACAATGTTCCTCGTCGTGTTACTGTTTCTTCTTTTTACATGGATGAAACAGAGGTAAGTAATTTCTCTTATTTAGAATATTTATATTGGACAAGCAGGGTTTTTGGACCAACTTTCCCTGATATTTTCTATAGAGCGTTGCCTGATACCTTAGTATGGAGAGAGAAATTGGCTTATAATGAGCCATTTGTTGAGTATTATTTACGTCATCCGGCCTACAGAGATTATCCTGTTGTTGGTGTAAACTGGTTACAAGCTAATGATTTTTGTGCCTGGAGAACTGACCGAGTGAATGAATTCATTTTAGTGCGTGAAGGTTTATTAGAGCACGTACCTGCACCTTCTGATCAAGATTATTTCAGTACTGAAGCTTATTTATCTGGTAAATGGCAAGGTCAATTAAAACAAAAATTACCTTCTTATGATGATCAAAATCCTGAGCGTGATGTGAGAATGGAAGATGGTATCTTTTTACCAAAGTACCGCCTACCAACCGAAGCTGAATGGGAATATGCCGCTTACGGTTTAATTGGAAACACCATTGGAGAGCGTATTACTGACAGACGTATTTATCCTTGGAACGGACATGGTGTGCGTAACTCAACTGATAAGTACATTGGTCAAATCAATGCTAACTTTGTTAGAGGTGCCGGTGATTACATGGGAACTGCAGGTTTCTTGAATGATAATGCCGATGTAACTGCTCCTGTTTATTCATACTGGCCAAATGATTACGGTTTATATAATATGAGTGGTAACGTTTGTGAGTGGGTGATGGATGTATACCGTCCAAGCACTGGACAAGACGCTGATGAATTCAGACCTTTCCGTGGTAACATTTTTACAACGCAAAAGAAGGATAGTTCTACTTTAATCGGTGGTTACGGTGGTGAAATTTTAACAAACGTAGATGGTCCGGTTTGGCAAAAATTCAATCATAAAGTTAACAAGCCAACACAACATGGTGTAAGTGTTGATCCTGAGGTAGTAACTGACTCAATCTTAACTTTTATGACAAACGATCCGTCAAGTGGTAATAACAATGCTACTCCTGAAGGAAAGTCTGATATTCCGGGGCGTGTTCAATGGCGTGAAGTTAGCAGTGCAGTTGCAACTGATAATTTAGATGAGCGCAGAAATTACAAGGCTGCTGATTATATCAACTATTTGGATGGCGACGTTAACTCAAGTATTTATTTTAGAGATGGTGAAGAAGCTTATTCATCGCAAGGTGATAAGATGATGTATGAATATGCAAAAACATCTTTAATTAATGATAAGGCAAGAGTTTACAAAGGAGGTAGCTGGAGAGACCGTGCTTACTTCCTAAATCCAGGATCTAGAAGATATTTAGATCAACGTCAAACCGCTGCTTGGTTAGGATTCCGTTGTGCGATGACACGCGTGGGTAGTCCGGTTGGCTTAGGAAAATAACTTTGTTGATAATTATATAAAACCCTTAAGTAAAACACTTAAGGGTTTTTTATTTTTAGATCATGCAAAAGATAACAGATATTAAATTTATTCATGATTTATTTCTTTCGTCAACAGGTGTTACAACCGACACAAGGAAAATAAATAAGGGCAATCTTTTTTTTGCATTAAAGGGAGCAAATTTTAACGCTAACGAGTTTGCAGCAAAAGCATTGGAGCAAGGTTGCAATGCAGCAATTGTTGACGATGAAAATTATGCAAATGCAAAGGGGATTTATTTAGTTAATGATGTTTTAACTTCCTTGCAAAAACTTGCGAACTTTCACAGAAACAGTTTTAATATTCCGGTTTTAGGTATTACTGGTAGTAATGGTAAAACAACGAACAAAGAATTAATTTATTCAGTATTGTGCACACAGTATAATACATTGGCAACAATTGGCAATTTAAATAATCACATTGGCGTGCCGTTAACTTTGTTGAGATTAACAAAAGAACATGAGTTTGCAATTATTGAAATGGGGGCAAATCATCAAGGTGAAATAAATATGCTTTGTGAAATAGCCAATCCAACTCATGGCTACATTACAAATATTGGTAAGGCACATTTAGAAGGGTTTGGTGGAATTGAGGGTGTGAAAAAAGGAAAAACGGAGATGTATCGTTTTTTACAAAATAAACATTCGGAAATTTTCGTGAATGGCGATGATCCTGTATTACACGATTTAGCTGAAGCTAACAATAAAATCACCTTTGGTACAACAAAACTTTACGATACTATTGGAAAAGATTTAACTACAAATGAAACGGTAGAATTCAAATTTACTAATCGATATGGTGAAAAGGATTGGAGTAAGTTACCATTAGTTAAAACCAGTATTGTTGGAAGATATAATTTTATTAATTGTTTAGCTGCGGCTTGTATTGGACATTACTTTAAGATAAGCGATGATAATATAAAAAAGGGGATTGAAAGTTACGTACCGGATAACAACAGATCTCAATTAGTTAACACAGGGCATAACCAATTATTACTTGATGCATATAATGCAAATCCAAATAGCATGAAAGTAGCCATTGAGAATTTTGCGAAATTTAAAGCGCAGAGCAAGTGGTTAATTTTAGGAGATATGTTTGAGTTAGGAGAGTATAGTTTTAAAGAACATGAATTAATAGTTGAGTTGCTAGTCTCATTGAATTTACAAAATACAATTCTGGTGGGTGCTGAGTTTTGCAAGGTTAATAATGCAAGATTTAAATCATTTAAAACTACCGAAGAAACCAAGAGCTATTTAGCTGAAAATAAAATAACAAACTGCACTGTTTTAATAAAGGGTTCACGCGGTATGAAAATGGAGGCCTTGAAGGAAGCATTATAAAGATGGAGAACCTAAAGAAAAACGATAAAAAATTAATCAAAGCCTGGACGTTTTATGACTGGGCCAATTCAGTGTTTCCGCTTGTAATTACTTCAGCAATTTTTCCTGTTTTTTATGAAACGGTTACAGCTAAGGTAGCAAATGAAAACGGTTTAATAAGCTATTACGGACTAAATTTAAAGAATGATGTTATTTATTCATTTACCTATTCATTTGCATTGTTAGTTGTGGTTCTTACTGCACCTATTTTATCAGGTGTTGCGGATGTATATGGAAATAAAAAAACTTTTTTAAGATTGTTTTGTACACTTGGTGCTGTTTCGGTTTCTACTCTTTTCTTTTTTGATGCTAAGCATTTAGAATTGAGTATGCTTTCTTTAATAATTGCTACCATTGGTTTTTGGAGCAGTTTAGTTTATTATAATTCATACCTTCCTGAAATAGCAACGGAAGACATGCAGGATTCTGTTTCAGCAAGAGGATTCTCAATGGGCTACCTAGGAAGTTCGTTATTGTTGATTATTTGTATCTTATTTATAAACGTAACAAAGAGTGATACTTTTAAACCTGTTTATTATTGTTTTCTCATGGTTGGTTTATGGTGGTTTGGCTTTGCTCAGTACACATTGAAAATTTTACCAAATAATAAAGGAAAATCTAACCAATCATCCGGAAAAGGAGTTTTAACCAATGGGTTTCAAGAAATAAAAAAAGTACTTGCTAGCTTGAAAGATTATCCGATGTTAAAGAAATTTTTAAGCTCTTATTTCTTTTTCAACATGGGTGTGCAAACGGTTATGGTAATGGCCGTTTTGTTTGCTAGTAAGGAAATATATTGGGGTGAAGGCGAAGATGCTTCTACTGCAAAAACTAAAACATTAACACTTAGTATTTTGTTGATTCAATTTTTGGGCATTGCAGGTTCTTTTCTTTTTTCCAGACTTTCAAAAAAAATTGGGAATGTAAGAGCCCTAAGTATGGCGATTTTCATTTGGATTTTTATTTGTGTTTTTACTTACTTAGTTGTTAGATTACCATTCCACTTCTACATCGTTGCTGCAATGGTTGGATTTGTAATGGGTGGTATACAAGCTCTATCTCGAAGCACTTATTCAAAATTTTTACCTGAAACAACAGATTTAACCAGTTATTTTAGCTTTTATGATGTAATGGAGAAGTTGGGAATGATTATTGGGACACTTAGTTTTGGGATTATAAGTCAAATTTTTGGTATGCGAAATTCTGTTTTAGCATTAATTGCCTTTTTTGTGATTGGTTTTTTATTGTTACTTAGAGTTAAACAAACTAAATCAACCTAAATTGAGTTTGGTATAAAGTTTGCATTAATTGTATTATGCGGGCATTCATTAGTATATTTTTCGGATTAAGTTGTTTTCTTTCGATAGCGCAATTAGATTATAATAGTGCGAGTTTGCAGCTAGGTAATATTGCTGAGGCAAACGAAATTGTTGGCGATATTGTACTTCAAAACAATTCCAATAATAAAGTGTTTTTGATGCGTGCAGATGCTGAAAATGGACTTAAAGTGTTTGCAAGTAAACGTTCCTTGCTGCCATATGATACTTGTTTGTTGGTAATTAGTTTTTTTCCAACTGAGGAAGGTAAATTTAAGAAGCAAATAAGCCTGGTAACCAGTGATTCCGAAAAGCCTTATAAACTTGAACTAACTGGGAACTTACGAAAGTTAATTCAAAAAAACTCAACATCTTGTTTTTATTTTGGCTCAAAAAACAGAAATAATGTTTCTGCTAATACAAATCCGATCGTTGTTACAAATACTCCGGCAGTCAGAGATAATTCCAATAAATTGCCTGATGCAACGGTAACTACAAAAACACCAACCGCTGTTACTGTAAAAACAAAAAGGGATTCTGTCATAAAAAAATCAGAAACTAAGGGAGAGCTTCCTGAATTATTGTATAAACCAAACAATATCATTTTCCTTGTTGATGTTAGTAATTCAATGAAGGATTCTTTAAAGTTTCCTGTGATGAAAAAAGCTTTAAACGTTTTAATTGGTCACTTAAGAGAAATAGATAAAATTACTTTTTTAACTTATGCAGATACAGTCAGAGTTGTTAATGAGGCTATTGCTGGCAACAAGAAACCAGAGCTGTATAAACTGGTTAAAGAATTAAAAGCCGGAGGCAAAACAAAAGGCAATAAGGCTATCTTAAAGGCTCAGCAAATTGCACAGCAACATTTTATCGCCGAAGGCAATAATGAAATTATATTATGTACTGATGGTAAGTTTGGGTTTTACAAAAAGGATCAGGAACATTTTTTGTCAAATCAAAAGGATAAGTCTATTATTGTTTCGACGGTTGGATTCGGATCTGATAAGGAAGCTAAAGAAAATTTAAAGGACATAGCCAAGTTGGGTAAGGGATCTTTTATTTCTGTAAATGGTAAAAGTGATTTTGAGTCGAAACTTTTAGATGAGGTTAAACTCAGAAGTTTAAAGTAATTAGCCATCAACCCATTTTTTGAGCTCAACCTTGGTGCCATCAAATTCTGCATAGGTGCAGTAATTTATCCATTCACCTAAATTGATGTATGTTGCCATACTATCTACATCTAATGTAAGCGGTAAATGACGATGTCCGAAAATAAAATAGTCAATTTTTTCTTTTTTAAGATAATCTCTGCAATAAAGAAAAAGCCATTCATTTTCATTACCAAGAAATTTCTCATCGCTATCTCCGGTTATAATTCTACTTCGTTTACTGCTACTCCTTGCAATGTAGAATGCCAGATTAGGGTGAATTCTACTATAACACCACCAAATAAATTTATTGGTAAATATTTTACGTAATATTTTATAACCTTTATCACCTGGGCCAAACCCATCACCATGCCCTACATAAAGCTTTATTGAATTGTGAATATAGATTTGAGGTTCACGATGCACTTGAACATTCAATTCTTTTTCAAAATAATCTTCCATCCACAAATCATGATTGCCAATGTAAAAGTGAACTGGTATTCCAGAATCAGTTAACTCTGCAATTTTACCCAATAACCTTACAGTACCTTTTGGCACTGTATATTTGTATTCATACCAAAAATCAAAAATATCTCCAACTAAATGAATTTCTTTGGCATCATTCTTTATAGCTTCTAACCAACGCACAATTCTTTTTTCACGAGCATGGCTATCCTTTAAAGTAGGAACACCGAGATGAAAATCAGATGCGAAGTATATTTTCTTAGTCGACATTAGAATAAGCTATTCTTTATAAATTTTTTAGGATTTAATTTATGTAGATTAAAACTCCATCTTAATTTTTCAATTGCTTGAATTGAATTAAGCTCCATAACGGTTTTGATATCCTTACTATATAATAAAGGATAATGAACACTGATGAAACCTTTAAACAAATGCAAACTAACACCTGCATTGTATAATATTTTATCGTTGAATAGATATCCGGGATTGGTTGTACCTAAATCGAGAAATCCTTCAAATCCATAAAAATTAGGACTGGTTAAATTAACTGCGGCCATCCATGAATTGCTCTGTCCGAGTGGAGTAGGTACTTTAAAATAGCCATCCGCCTCATTTATTTGTGTGTTCCCAAAATTAGAATTTAGATTTCTAGCCAAAAAGTTGGATTCAAAGAGGTAGTCATCACTTCCGTTATGAGCACGCATTCTAAATCGGTAATACTCTTTTGCCCAATCTTTACCATATAAAAATGTGCCAGCAAATACACGAACGCCGAAATCTTTATTTTTTGCAACATTTAATTTGTATTTAAAAACAGCAAATGCTTTAGCCATGTGTGCATTTTGCTGAACTGTTAATTCAAGATTAAACGGATTAATTATGCGGTTATTTTCAATTAAATAAATGATTCTATTAACTGAATTATTAATAGTGTATAGGTTAGCCTTGTAGTAACTACTATTCAAATCATTTTCAATTCTAACGCTATCAATGAAAAGAATATTACTTCCAATGTTTATTGAGTGATTTGTTGGATTGGTTTGTTTTTTCTTTTTAAAGGTTAATTGAGCACTAGGTGTAAATTTATAATAGGTTAAATCAAACGTTTTAAAGTCTGTGCCATATAATTTATTTGTATTGCCAAAATCAACTTCGTCATAATTATATAATTTTAAATTACTTTGTAATTCAATTGATTGGAATAAATTTTTAGGATAAATATGATAATTAACTTGACCACTACCTGCAAGTGTTTTAGATTTGAGGCCAAACATCGGAGCTAATTTATATTCAAATTTTTTCTCAAAAAAACTATAGTTATGCAAAAGTACTCCAGGCATAATTCCATTATAGTAGTTACCCCCTAATAATGGAATGTAGCTAATTTGACAATGTTTTGCATCATCGTACTGAGCTAAAAACTTGAGTTTGATAGGCTTAGATTTTTTAAAAATTCCATTTGTTTTTATGAAATTGTTGTTTCGGTTAATATCGGGCATTAAGTCTCTGCCATCAATTTTAAAATAATCTACGTCAGCAATTGGAAAAGCTACTGTGTCTTTGCCTTCAAAACCGTTATTCCAAACCTGTCCAATCATTTTATTGTTTTTGAATGCAGTAACGTTAAATGGAATAACTGTATTCTGTTTATTCTTTACGATTAACTTATAGCTTCCATCCTTTTGACGCTTTACTTTTGAGAGCTTGTAATCTATTTTTTTATCAGATAGAATCAAGTTATTTAAAAACCATTTTAAGTCAATACCGCTGAAGTAGCTTAATGTTGTTGCTAAGTCATTAGGTTTAGGATGTTTAAATTTATAGCGCTCATAATAAAATTGCATAGCCTTATCTAAATTGCTTTCGCCCATGTATTCCATTAAATAATCAAATACAATTGGAGTTTTACTGTAAATAATACTTCCATAATTGAACTGTGTTAAATCTTCTGATGCGGTGTTAATAGGTTGATCTGATCTTTCCTTTGCACTAATAAAATAGGCGGTTTCCTTATCTTTCCAGTATGGAATAGTATTTAAACCAAATAATTTAAAGGTGGAATCCCTTCCTAGATAATCCGATAATTTTTTATAAGGATATTTAGCCTTTATGTATCGCAACTCATAAAATGAATTCAAACCTTCATCCATTGCCGGGTATTTACGTTCATTACTGCCTAATATTCCATAATACCAATTGTGCCCAACTTCATGTGCAATAGTTACATCTAAATCAAAGGCATTGTTGAGGTCTCCAATTACTGTAATATTGGGATACTCCATTCCTCCTCCGGCCATTATTGTGCCATCAACAGCGCTTACATGGTTGTATGGGTAATCGCCATTTAAGAAAGAGTAAAATAAAGTAGATTCATTCAGGTAAGTGATGGACTCTTTCCATAAATCAAAGTTTTTATCTGTAAAATAGGCCCATGTATCAACAATGCGCTTTGTGTTTGGAAGTTGGATTTGATCATGTAACACATAAAAACGTTTGTCGGCAAACCATGCAAAATCGTGCACTCGGTATTGTCTAAACTGTATTGTTTTAGTTTGACTACTTGATGCAGGAAACTGCATGCCATCTCTTTTTCGCGTATTGTTTTCAAGATGATTAATGGTTTCGATTACTTTGTTATTTAAGAATTCATCTTCATCATCTTCATCTATTCGATCACCTGTTGATGCTAAAACATAATTCTTAGGAAGTGTAATTTTTACATCGAAACTTCCGAATTCACTGTAAAATTCACCTTGGTCTAAATATGGCATAGCGTGCCAACCTTCAGAGTCAAAAACGGCCGGCTTTGGGTACCACTGTGTAATAAAGTAAGCCTGGTTGGTATGTCCTAAACGAGAGAATTTAGCATCAGGTATTTTTACAAAAAAAGGTGTGGTAATAATGATTGTATCTTTATAGTTAAGTGGTTCATTTAAATAAACTTTACAAATATCGATATGATCCTTATCGTATTCCCACTTAACAGGTTTACCATTTATTTTGAAATTTAAACTATCAATATAACCTCTTTCCTCTGGTTTGGAATAGTATAAAGTAGTGTTACGTTGTTTTAGTAATTGTTTGGCTAAAGCTGTTTGATTATTCTTATATGCATTTGGCCATAAATGGAAATAGATGAAGTTTAAAGTTGTATGTGAATTATTGATGTATTGAATTTTTTCAAATGCATGCAAAGTGTGCGCTACATCATTTAATTGTACATCAATGTTGTAATTAACCTCTTGTTGAAAATAGGAAATAGAATCCTGTGATTTTAATTGAAAAAATAAAAAGGAAAACCAAATGATTAGTTGATGTACTTTTATTTGATTAATTAGTTTCAATTTACTGCAATACTTCGGCCAATTTTTTTTCTAATTCTTCGCCACGTAAATTTTTAGCTATTATATTACCTTCTTTATCAATTAATACAGTGTATGGGATTGACTGCACTCCGTATTGTTTAGCAGGTTCACTATCCCAAAATTTTAAATCACTTACCTGTGGCCAGGTAATTCCATCTTTTGCAATTGCTTCTACCCATTTTTCTTTTGATTGATCAAGACTCACACCGTAAATTTCGAAGCCCTTATCTTTGTATTTGGCATAAGCAGCAACTACACTTGGCATTTCTTTACGGCACGGTCCACACCAGCTAGCCCAGAAGTCAATTAAAACATATTTTCCTTTAAATTCAGAAAGAGCAATTGTTTTTCCTTCTGGATTAGGTAAAGAGATTTCGCCAGCTTTTTGACCAATAGCTGATGCGAGCATTTTTACCACTATCTCATGAAACATTTTTACATTCTTGTCGTCAGAATATTTTTTTTGTAAGCCCTCATCAAGAGCTTTATAAATGTCTGCAAACTTATCCGGCTCCATACCTTGTATAGCCATAATAGAGGAGTATTTATCCGTGTTCGCTAATATTTTTTTAGATAGCTCATCATTAAAGCCTGTCATTAATTGTGTATATGGTTGCTCAAAGGTTTTACTTAACGAGTCACGTTGTTTCTCGTTTAGTTGTTTGCTTTCAGCTAAATTGTAAAAAACCTGATTTAAAGAATCTAACTTTTTATCCCTCTTTTTTGAGAATTCATTGTATTCTAAAAAGATTTTCGTTTCATCACTACCAGTTACTTTGTAAGTGTTGCCTAAATCTTTAGCGCTTCCGGTTATGGATACTTTATCCATACTGTCTAAAACAAGCATTGCGAAATTACTCTGGCTTAATTTGATTCGGTAAAAACCTATTTGAGGTCTGTAGTTCACAAATTCAAACTCTCCCTTTTCGTTAATGATTGCGCTATCCACAACAATTGGCTGAGGGCTAACTAATTTTTCAAGAACTAAAGTTTCTCCTTTGGCATCCGTTAAAACTCCTTTTAATTCAAAGGGTTCGTTTTTCTTGCCTTTATCACAAGATATTAATGCTAAAGTTCCAAGGATAAGAGTAGCGATTTTTTTCATGCTATTGTTAATTTTCAAGTGTTTGTTTTACTAATTGATTTAGAAGTTTTGGGTCTGCTTTACCTTTACTTGCTTTCATTACTTCACCAACAAAAAGACCTAATAAACCAAGTTTACCACTTTTGTATTCCGATACTTTTTCTGGGTATTTTGCAAGCACCTCATTAATTAAATTTTGAATTTCGCCACTGTCGCTATTTTGTATTAAATCTAATTTGGTTGCTAGGTTTAAAGCATTTTTAGATGGGTTAGCAATCATTTCAGGAAATAAAAACTGTGCAGCTGCAGAGTTACTTACTTTGTTTTCATCAATTAAGCTAATTAATTCTGCTATCTTAGATGGGTTCAACGAAAACTCTGAAATAGTAAGTGCGCGCTCATTTAAATAGGACTTAATATTAACAAGCAACCAATTGGCGGCTGATTTGTAATTTTTAGTATGCGTAACAAGCGTATTATAATAAGCTGCAATTTCTTTATTGTCTATAAGTTGATTAGCGTCGTATTCGCTGAGTGCGTATGATTTTGTATAAAGTAAAAACAATTCGTTTGGTAGAGTCGGCATTTTACTTTTTATGTCCGCAATGTAGTTTTCAGTAATAATTACAGGTTGTAAATCCGGTTCAGGGAAATATCTGTAATCATTTGCGCTTTCCTTGCTTCTAAGTGAAAATGTAAATCCTTCTTCTGCATTAAAGCTTCTTGTTTCAACAGCAATTGGTTGATTGGATTCTATTAAATCAATCTGACGTTTAATTTCGAAATCAATAGCTCGTTGCACATTTCTGAACGAGTTCATGTTTTTAACTTCCACTTTTTTACCAAAAGCAGTCGTTCCTTTTAATCTCACTGAAATATTGGCGTCACATCTTAAACTACCTTCTTCCATGTTGCCATCGCAAATGTCAAGATACCTCACAAGTTTTCTAACTTCAGTTAAGTATGAATAGGCTTCTTCACCAGTTCTTAAATCAGGTTCTGTAACAATTTCCAATAATGGTGTACCTGCTCGATTTAAGTCAATTAAAGTGTCGAAAGGATCCATGTCGTGTAAACTTTTTCCGGCATCCTCCTCCATATGAATTCTGGTTAAATTGACCTTCAATGAAGATCCGTCTTTAAGTTTAGATTCAATGAAGCCTCCTGTGCAAATTGGTGTTTTATCTTGAGTTATTTGGTAACCTTTTGGTAAATCAGCGTAAAAATAATTTTTACGGGCAAATTCGTTTTTTGATCGGATGTTGGAATGCGTTGCAATTCCTAATTTTACAGCAAATTCAATAGCTTTTTTATTAACTACCGGTAAAGTGCCTGGATGACCAAGAGTGATAACACTTGTATTGGAATTAGGCATAGCTCCATATTCAGCAACATCACTGCTATACATCTTTGTTTTAGTTAATAATTGTACGTGACACTCAAGTCCAATTACGGCTTCGTATTTGCTATAAACACTCATAAAAAATGAAGTTTAAAGATACACATTATTTCGGAAAATATTTGTTTAATTTTGTGCCGGATGCACAATTTTGAGATAACCTACCAACTATCGGAGATTGGTGATTTTGCTTCTAAAATCATAAGCTTTAACAAAAAGGTTGTGTTATTTTATGGCGAAATTGGATCTGGTAAAACAACCTTGATTAAGGAGTTGTGTCAGCTATTAGGCAGTAAAAGTCAATTTTCAAGTCCAACCTTCCAAATTGTTAATGAGTATGTTTATGCAGGCGGAGTAATCTATCATTTTGATTTGTATAGATTAAACTCGGTAACCGAATTAGAGAATTTGGGCTTTGATGATTATTTATTTTCCGGAAATTATTGCTTGATTGAATGGCCTCAGCTAGCAGAAGGATTGATCACTAATGATTTCATTAAAATTAAGTTAAGAACTGAAGGCGTTGCAAGACTAGCGCAGGTTGAAGTGTTTGATTAGTTTTGTTGTTTTTGAAAAACAAGCAAAGTATCTTTTTTAGCAAAAAAAATAAGTTTGTCGTTTGTTTCAGTGATCTTGTTAGTTTTTAAAAGATTAGTTCTGATATCTTCGAAAACACCTAATAACAAATCGCTGCAGGGTTGAGATTGTGAATTAAGAAGTTGAAGCTTAAGTTTTTTACCTTTCTTAAATTGCGATTGTATTTTTCCACAATCTGTTTCAAATTTAAAATCCATTTCACCTGCTTTCTCAACAATAGCTTTGTCTTTTGCAAGTGCGTTTGCTTTTTTATTATTGAATATTTTGGTTAATGCATATGTTTGGTTGGATTGCGCATTCAGCTTAAACTGCAATAAGATAAGGCTTGCGATAAAACAAATGCGACTGCAAGAATCCATTTTTATTTTAATTTGGAATTTATTTTGACAAGCAAAGCAGTTGTTTCCTGATAATCTTTCTCACTATAACCACTGTTTTTAGCGAGAGCTATTGCTTTTTCAGCTTGTGTTTTAGCTTCTGGGTAATTACCTGATTTGTATAATACTGCTGCATAAGTATCAAGGTAGGCGTAACTTTGTGTTATTTCACATGCTCTTTGGGCCATTTTTACAGATAAAGCACCATGCTTGTTTTCTGTGTCTTTTTCGTAAATAGTCCATGCCATACTATTAAGTTCTTCAGCGTTATTGTTATAATATTTAGTGTAATTAGCTGAAATTAAATTAAAATAAGCCGGTAAATTGTGACGCTTATAAATTTCGTAGTTAACAAAGAAAAGTAGTTCTTCTTTTTTAGGCCAGTTTAATTCTTCAAACTTTGTTTTATCAGAATTAAACATGCTTTCGTTAAATGTTTTTGCGATTAAATGTTTTTTAAAATAGTTAATACTTACCTCTCTTAACTTTTGAGATAAAGTGTCTTCACCAAATTTTTGACAGTAGGTTGAATAATTTTGTAATACAAAATTAATTTCTCTGCTATTGTATGTGTTAACATGGTTTTTAATCAAAGCCCAATTGGTGTAGGTTAATAGGTCGGCTTCTTTAACGCTTTTTAGATATGTAGCAATTTCGTTATCTGCGGATAAGCATGCACCATCCATTAAACGGATGTAACTATGAACATTTTTTTCATTAAGTCCTTCGTTAAGCAAGAGTTTTTTCTTATTCACAAATGACTCATTATCACTTTGAGCATCTTTTCCAAATGAAATAAATTCATTGACATTTTTATATCCGGCTCCTCTATGTACAATTTCGCCTTTCTGATTAATGAATAATAAATTTGGGTAACAGTTTACTTCGTATTTTTTGGCAAACTCAATACCTTCACCTTTTTCCGCATCAAGTTTATAATTAATAAATTGTGCGTTAAAGAATTTAGCAACAGTATCATTCATGAAAGTTGTTTTGCTCATGAACTTACACGGGCCACACCAAGTTGTGTAAACGTCTACAAAAATTAATTTATTTTCAGTTTTTGCCTTTTCAAGCACTGATGCCCAATTACCATGCTCAAAAGTCATTTGCGATTTAGCAATTCCAGCACAACAAAAAAGGAGTAGGGGTATTATTTTTTTTAATAACATGATTTATAATTTTATAAAAGTGAAGTTATGTCTTCGCTTAAGGGATCCACTTTACTTGGGAAAAACTTAAGTACTTTTCCGTTTTCATCAATTAAATACTTGCAAAAGTTCCAATTTGGCGCTTTATCAACTGTGCCGTTTAATTCTTTTGAGGATAAAAATTTATAGAGTGGATGCATATCATCACCACCTACACTTATTTTTTCCATCATGGTAAATGTTACCCCATAATTTTTTGTACAAAACGATTTAATTTCCGTGTTGGTTCCCGGTTCTTGCGAACCAAAATTGTTAGCAGGGAAGCCAATAACTGCCAATTTATCTTTGAATTTATCGCTTAAGGCCTGTAGATTTTTGTATTGAGGTGTAAAACCACATTGACTCGCTACGTTAACGAGTAATAGTTTTTTTCCTTTAAAGGAAGATAATTTTAATTCTTTACCTTCAATTGTATTTAATGCAAAATCGTGCACGCTTTTTTGATTGTAATTTTTCATAGTAAAAGCTAGCACGAAAAAAGCAATTACCGGAATGATTAATGTTGTTATTGGTTTCATGAATACTTAACCACTAAGCTAACCTTTTTGTTGCGTAAAAAATAGTTAAATAAATAAAAAAGCCCAAATTGATTTAATTTGGGCTATTGAAAAAATAAGTGATTTTTAGTTTTCTATTGAAATAACTAAGTACTTAGAATTACTCCAAAACTCTTTAGGATTGGTAATTTCTAGTTTTTCAACCGGTTTTTCGCCAATTAGTTTATAAGAACTGCTTGGGTGACTACTTAATATTTTAACACGTTTAGCGCCAATATTAATGGTGGTTGTAGATTCAATATTGATTTTTGTAAAGTAATCTTTATTAAAATCATCTTTTACTTTTGTTGTTTTACCAATTCCAATAAAACCGCCTTCTTTGCTAATTACATTTTTTTCCTTTAACTCTTTGTTGGTTCCTATAGCGTAGTAGGCAGTATTGATAACTTCAGTTTTACCGGCACTTTCATCTTCAATAGCCTGGTAGTTCGTATTAAGGTTAGCAAGTTCAATATTCAATCCTTCGATTTTAGATTTTAGATCACCAATTTCAGCATCCTTTTGATTGATGGTATTCTGTAAATTTTCAATCATTTTTTCTAAGCCCTCAAGCTTTAGTTTGCTATCCTTTAATTTTTTTGTTAACGAACCAATTCTGTTTTTGTTTTTATTCATTAAGTCATAAATCGACTGGATGTCTTCCTTTATTTGATCCTCTTTGCTTTTTACGTCGCCAGATGCACTTGCGTTACCAACAATTTTTTCCTTTTCTTTAATTGCGTTTAAGTTATCTTGTATTTCATTAAAAGAACTAATAAACTCCTGAAGTGCAGCTTCCTTTTCGCTTAATTTCCCACTTAATTCCCCGTTAACAGAGGATAAACTATCCGCCAATGGGTTAGCTTCTTTTTCTTTATCTCCGCAAGAAGTATTAACAAAAGCTGTTGCGCCAATCAATAAGGCAAGAACTAAAATTTTGATAGATTTCATAATATATTTTCGTTTTGTATTTATTCTGATTTTTATATTTGGTAACCCTTCAAAAATAGAAAAAAGCAGCCGTTTTGTGGCTGCTTTTTTTTAAAAGTTGTTAAGATTAACAAAACTCGTTATAAACGGCTTTTAAGTGTTCAGATATCGCATTTGCTGATTGTCCTTCAATATGGTGTCTTTCAATAAAATGAACCAATTCGCCATTTTTAAACAATGCAATAGCCGGACTGCTTGGCGGGTAAGGGGCAAAATGTTTTCGTGCCTCAGCAACAGCTTCAGTATCAAAACCTGCAAAAACAGTTGTTAATTTCGCGGGTAATTTGGTGTTTTCTAAACTTTTTTTCACGCCTGGTCTGCAAGCTCCTGCGGCACAACCACATACTGAGTTTACAACCATTAATAATGTTCCGTCTGCTTTCAAAGCTTCATTAACGGCATTTGGGCTTAATAATTCTGTGAAACCGGCTGAAGTCAACTCGGCTTTCATTGGATTTACGATTTGCTCTGGATACATAATGATATTTTTTACAAATTTAGTACATAAAACAGGTAAACAAAACACAAATTGGGTTAAAATGTTAAGTGGTTTTATAAAAGTATAATTTCACAAGTCGTTTTAATAAACTATTAGTATTTTTGACCGAATTTCACTTTATAATATGAAAAAAATAGTCACTATAGCATTGCTTGGAATGGGATTAGTTCCTGGCATCAAAGCACAAAAAAGTCCACAAGGAATTGATGGAAGAAATAATACTACCTATCCGATACCTCAATTTGTTGATGAAGTAAAAAAAGTTGGTAGCGAATTGGTTATCCCATACAAACGCTATAAAATGAGTAATGGGCTTACTATATTAATTCATGAAGATAAAAGTGATCCAATTGTTTATGTTGACGTTACCTATCATATCGGTAGCGCAAGAGAACAGCAGGGCAGAAGTGGTTTTGCTCATTTTTTTGAACACATGATGTTTCAGGGAAGTAAGAATGTGGCCGATGAACAACACTTTAAAGTAATTACTGAAGCCGGTGGTACATTAAATGGAACCACAAATACGGATCGAACAAATTATTTTGAAGTAGTTCCAAGTAACCAGCTTGAAAAAATGTTCTGGTTAGAAGCTGACCGTATGGGATTTTTATTAGACTCTGTTACTCAACGAAAATTTGAAGTTCAACGTGCAACCGTTAAAAACGAAAGAGGTCAGCGTTATGATAATGCGCCCTATGGTGTTGTAATGGAGAAAATAGGCGAAGCTCTTTTTCCAAAGGGACATCCTTACAGTTGGTCTACAATTGGTTATTTGGTTGATTTGGATAGGGTGGATGTTAACGACTTAAAACGTTTTTACATGCGTTGGTATGGACCTAACAATGCTGTTTTAACTGTAGCTGGCGATGTGGATGTGAATCAGGTTCTGTTGTTGGCTCAAAAATATTTTGGATCAATACCGGTTGGGAAAGATGTAAAACCTCAAAAAATTGAGCCGTTTAAATTAGCAGAAAGCAGATATGTATCTTACGAAGACAACGTGAGATTTCCTCAAATTTCAATTGCTTACCCTTCTATCAAAACAAATACAAAGGACAATGCCGCTTTAGAGGTTTTAGCTAATGTTTTAAGTGGTTCACAAGGCTCACCTCTTTACAAAGGATTTATAGAAACTAAAAAGGCAGTTAGCGCATTTTGTTTTCAATATTCTCGTGAATTGGATGGACAATTTCAATTTAATATCAGAGCCAATGCTGGCACAAAACTGGCAGATATTGAAACTGAATTAGCAAAAATCTTGGCAGCATGGGAAGCTAAGGGCGGTGCCACTGATGATGACATAGCAAAATTTAAGGCATCCTACAAAACACGCTTAATAAATGGTTTAAGCACTGTGCAAGGAAAAGGAGCTACACTTGCTGCTAATTTTACGTTTACTGGTGACGCTAATTACCTTAAAAAGGAAATTGCATTGTATAATAGTTTAACTAAAGCAGATGTAATGAGAGTTTACAATCAATACATTAAGGGTAAAACTGCTGTAATCTTATCATGCGTGCCAAAAGGTAAAAGCGAATTGATTGCAAAAGCGGACAATTGGAAAATGTATGAGCGCACAATAGAAACGGAAAGCGATGAATACAAGAATTTAAGCTATAACGAGCCTAAAGATAATTTTGATAGAAGTAAAATGCCAACTGCAACTGTCGCAAAACCAGTTCCTGTGCCTAATTTTTATAAGACATTTATTGCAGGAAGAATTCCGGCAATTGGTGTGGAAGATAAGGAAATCCCTACAGTGAATATTAATATTTCATTTAAAGCAGGCCATCGTTTCGAACCAAAGGATAAAGCAGGTATTAGTAGATTGTTAGCTGCAATGCTGGGGCAAAGTACTAACAAAACGAAAGCCGATGAAATTGAAAATAAGTTAGATCGATTGGGTTCAAGTGTTTCGGTAAATGCCGGTGATGAAGATTTGTCTGTAACGATTCAATCTACCAAACAAAATCTTTTAGCAACCTTAAAAATTGTTGAAGAAAGTATGTTTGATTGTAAATATGATCCAGCAGAATTTGAAATTGAGAAAAAAGGAACTTTGGATAACATTACGCAGGGCTTAACCAATGCAGGTGTTATGGCAGATAATGCCTTTAGAAAAATAATGTATGGTAATGACCATATCATGTCTATTCCAGCAATTGGCACTCCTGAAACAGTTAATTCAATAACAATTGATGATTTAAAGAATTATTACGCAAATAAGGTATTAATTAATAATGCCTCAATTGCAATCAGCGGAGATATTAAACAGCCTGAAATAGAAAAGGCTTTATTGTTTTTAAATAAATTAAAGTCTGGAACTATTCAAGAAACAGCTGAACCTGCATTGCCGGTTCAAGAAAAAACACGTTTGTATTTAGTTGATAAGAAAAATGCTGCTCAAAGTGAAATTAGATTTGGTTATTTAGCATTGCCTTATGATGCTACCGGAGAGTTTTATAAAGCTAATGTTATGAATTATAGTTTCGCAGGCGCATTTAATAGTAGAATTAATGTGTTATTACGTGAAGCTAAAGGTTGGACTTACGGAACACGTGGAGGCTTTGGCGGATCTAAATTTGCCGGTCCGTATGCAATAAGTGGTGGTTTTAAAGCAAACACAACGGATAGTACTTGTGTTGAATTAATTAATGAATTAAATAAAATCACAACTGGTTCGTTTACAGATGAAGAAATTTCGTTTACTAAAAATGCAATGATGCAAAGTGATGCCTTGAAATATGAAAGTCCTATGCAAAAATTAGGTTTTATTAAACGTGTTTTAGATTATAATTTACCAAAAGATTATGTTGCGCAACAAGCTAACATCTTAAATACAATTACAAAGGATGAGTTAAATGCTTTGGCAAAAAAATATCTGCAACTTAGTAAGATGAATATTATTGTTGTAGGAGATAAAGCATCTAATTTGGATAAACTAAAGAAATTAGGATTTGAGATTATTGAGTTAGATCCAACTAATAATCAAATGATTCAGAAATTTTAATTTCGTTTATAGATTACTAAAAAAAGCCGGGTTTTTATCCGGCTTTTTTTTTGATAGCAAGCCAATTATTCTTAAAGCACATTGTTACTCTGTTCCTTTAGCTTTTCCAATTCATCTTTCATCAACACAACCAGTTTTTGAATTTCTGCATCATTTGCTTTGGACCCTATGGTATTTATTTCTCGTCCAATTTCCTGAGTTATAAAATTAAGTTTTCTGCCGCAAGAAGCTTCTTTCATTGTGTTTTTAAAATAATCTAAATGTGTTTTAAGCCTAACCTTTTCTTCGTTGATGTCTAATTTCTCCACATAATAAATCAACTCCTGTTCAAATCGGTTTTGATCTATTTTTTCCTTGCCAATCACATCCGCAATATTTTTTTTAATTCTTTCTTTAATAGTTTGAACACGTAAATAATCCATGCTACTAATTTTAGTGAGTGCGTTTTCAATATTGGCAAGGCGTGTTTCAAAATCAGTTTGTATTGATTGACCTTCTTCTTTTCTAAAGTTATCTAATTCAGTTATTGCAGATTGGATATATATCTTAATTTGTTTCCATTCATTTTGATTAGCTTCCTTTTTTTCGTTTTTGATCACATCAGGCATTTTTAAAATCTGGTCGAAATAATTTTTCTGTGGTTCTTTTAAAGCATCTGAAAGTGCAGCTAACTTCTGTTGGTATACTTTAGCTAATTCTAAATTAATTTCTACAGGTGTTTCTTCCTGAGTTGATTCAATAAAAATCGAAAGATCAATTTTGCCTCTCTCTAATGACTTTGAAATATCATTTCTTAGCTCTAACTCATAATTTCTGAAAGCACTGCTTAATCTTAAACTTATATCAGCGGTTTTGCTGTTTAATGATTTAATTTCAACAGTAATCATTTTGTTTCCAATTTGTCCGTTGGCTTTTCCAAAGCCTGTCATACTTTTTATCATTCCGTATTTGTTTTCGGTTTTAAATTTACTAAGTATAATCCGCAAATAATAATTAAGCCGGATACCACTTTCGTTAAAGTTAATTTATCTTCTCCTATTAAAATTGCGAATGTACTTGCTAAAAAAGGTTGTAAATAAATATACATACTTACCACGTTTGGACTTAATTTTTTTAACCCATATAAGTTAAGTAAATAAGCCAGAAAAGTTGTTGCAACAACAACAAAGCAAATAGCAAAAATGGCTTTTGATGTCATTGCAGCATAATTAGTATGGATAGTGTCATATAAACCAATTGGTAAAATGTAAATAGTACCAAATAAAAACATCCATTTCATTACGGTTACTGTATTGTACTTCATCATTAAAGGTTTTGCCAGCACCACAAAAATTGCCCAGGATGTGGCATTTATCAAGGTCATTAAATCACCTGTAATGGTATCGCTGCCCAATTCAAAATTACCTCGGTATCGCAGTATGATGTAACAACCGCTAATAGCAAGAATTAATCCGCTGATTTTAAAAACTGTAATTCTTTCTTTAAGCACGATAAGCGTAAAAACAAACACCATAATAGGGTTGGAGATCATAATTACGGATGAATTAATTGGTGTAGTTAAACTTAAGCCATAAATAAAAAAGACCTGATTAATAACAACGCCAAATAAACTTAACCAAATCATTTTTTTTAAATCATGATTACTTACTTTTTCTTTAGGCATCATGGCGCTCAATAAAAAGAAAAGCAAACACGCACCGGTTATTCTAAAGAAGACAAGTGCAAGTGGTGAAATAAATTGAGGCATGAGTCCTTTAGCGATGCTATAGTTCAACGCATACACAATTTGTGCTCCAAGTAAGGCTAAATGTCCGTTTAGTTGTTTGTTCAAGAACTGCAAATATGCAAAAAACAACAGTCTGTTAATTAATCAGATTAAAAAATACTATATTTACCATTATGTTGAGAAAAGGAATCAAACTTATAGTATTGCTTTGTTTCATTTATAAGCCGTTATATCAACAACAGGATGAGTTTGATAAATGGGGTGTTGCCGGTAGCATGGTATATACAGATTTAAAACTAGCCCTTAAGATTGAAAAAAGAGTATACAAGGTTGATTTAAGTTATAAGCCAGTTGAATCGAAACAATTTGATAAATTACAAAACCTCACTGATTTACAAGTACTCAGATTAAGCTCCAATAACATTACTGCCTTCCCGAAAAATTTTGATGCCTTAACCAATTTGATTTATTTTTCTAGTTATAACAATGCGTTAACAAGCTTTATACCTAATGCGAAACCATTTTTTAATTTACATTTTCTTGAACTTCAAAACACTAAAATTGACAGTATTCCTGCTCAAATTGCTTACCTTAATAAATTAGAGACATTTAGATTTGGTAATACGGATGACACACTCAAATTGCCAACAACACTCATTTATCTGAAAAATTTAAAGGAGTTAAATCTTGAGAATTGTATTTTAGATTCTTTACCTAAACTGGTATTTAAGTTGCCGGCTTTAAAATATTTATTTTTAAGTAATACAAACACACACTTTGTAACAAGGCATTTTGAGCGGTTAGAGAAGCTCGAAGTATTAGTTATTGAAAATAACCATTTGCAAAAAATCCCTTACGATATTTATAAAGCCAAGAATTTGAGAATTCTATCACTTCGAAATAATAAATTAACCAACCTGCCTGAAAGTATTAGTGAATTAATTAATTTAACGATTCTTGATCTACGAGGGAATCAAATTGATAAAGAAAGAATAGAAGAACTTAAGGTTCTTTTGCCTGGTTGCGAGGTGAAATTTTAGATTTTAGATTTCTTTCAGGGTTCAAATAGGTTTAAAATCGGCAATAATTTTGTTTAACTAGTAGAATTAGCAAATTATTTTAACGAATAATTGTCTTATCTTTACTTGAAAAAAAGATGAGAAAAATTTATTTAGTAATGATAGTAACGTTATTTGTTCTGAGAAATTCAGCTCAAGTAAACGTAAGTGGTGGATCAACCGCTACATACTCTACGGTTAATGATGCGTTTAATGCAATTAACTTAGGGACACATTTTGGTGCAATCACAATTGATATTACAGGTAGTACTACTGAGCCAAGTACACCTACTGTTTTGATTGCAAGTGGGCAAGGCTCTGCCAATTATACATCTATTGTTTTACGTCCAACAGTAACAGCAACCATTAGTGGCAATATGGTAACGGGCCGAGGAATATTGGAGTTGGATGGAGCGGATAATGTAACCATAAATGGAGATATTTTGGGTGGTGCCGTTGGAAGGGACTTGACTATCATTCACACAGGAGCAACAACCTTGGCGAATACAGCTTGTGTAAGATTGTTAGGTAAAACAACTGGTGGTTTAGGTGCAACTAATTTTAGTCTTATAAACTGTATAGTATTTGGAAACTCTGATGGAGCAAATATTGCAGCACCTTTAACTTCATCTTTTGGCTTTTATGCAGGTACTAATCTTGCAAATATAACAACAACCGGGTTAGGAGATAATTACGATAATTTGGTTATTACTAATAACGAGTTTAAAAGAAGTTACCAAGCTATTTATTGCGGTAACACAACTGCTAACCCTGGAGATAATATTTTGATTAATAATAATATTATTGGTTCAGCAACACCAGCAGAATATGTTCATTTTAGAGGAGTTAACTTATCATCTGCTGTCAACAGTACGGTTAGCACTAATGATATTTCCAATTTAAGAATATCTTCTTCAGCAAGTAATTCAGGTATAGAAATTAATGGAGCTTCAGGCAACAACGTATTAGTTGAAAGAAATAAAATATATAGTATTTATTCTACTAGTAGCAACGGATGGGGCGCATGGGGTATTAATTGCACGGGTGGCGCAAATCATACAATTGTAAATAATGTAATTTATGATATAGTTGCTACAAATTACTTAATTTCAACTACTTTTAACGCATTTGGTATAAGGCTTACCGCAGGTACAAACTACAGAGTTTATTATAATAGCGTAAATTTATTTGGAGATTATTCAACAGTAACTTCTAACGTGAATGCCATCTCATCTTGTTTTCTGGTAACCGGAACAGCTGTTACAGGCGATGTGAGAAATAATATATTCTGTAACCAAATGACATCAAGTGCTGCAAACGTTACAAACAAAAGATTTATGGCGGTTTGGTTACCTTCAGGGTATAATTTTGCAAATATGAACTTTAACAATAATGCCTACATGGTTTCAAATGCCAACACTACTGATTATTTAATCGGAAAATTGGGTACTGGCACCGGAACTTTTGAATATCAAACCCTTGCTGCATGGCAGCCGGTTTCGCAAGTCGCTAATCCTACTAACGATGTAAATTCTTTGCCACTCGTTAATGGTGTTGCACCATTTATTTCTAACACGAATTTAAACTTTGCGCCAAATACTGTTACACCAATTGAATCTGGAGCCATAACACTTACGGTTTTAGGAACGCCTAATAAAGATTATAATAATGTTAACCGACCTGCTGCTGGTATTAACCCAAATACAAACCCTGATATGGGGGCTTATGAATTTGACGGTTTAGCCGGTGTTTCTAATGATGTTGGGGTACTTTCCATAGTTTCTCCCGCCGCATTGCAGTGCCTTAACGGAGCAGTTCAGGCAGTAGTTACAATTAGAAATTTTGGTACAAACACTATTGCTGCTGGTACTCAAATTCCAGTAAATATTATTACTTCAGGCGCATTCAGTCAAACAATTGCCTCTACCTATACTGTACCTGGTGGCGGTTTTCCATCTTTAACGAACGTTAATTATACATTAACTCCAACCTTAAACATGGCTGCTTTTGGAACTTATACCTTAGTTGCTGCAACGTCAATGACAGCACCATTAGATCCAAATCCTATTAATAACTCAATAACTGCAACAAGAAACAACGTTACGGTTGCCACAGTTCCGGTTTTAAATGGCTTTACAGGGTTTACAGGAGCTAACTTAACAACTGTTTTCCCTGATTGGTATGAGGCTAATGGAGCTACCTTTCCAAACGGTACAACTTCCTCATGGCTTTCGCAAACCAACCTAGTTACACCGGGTAACATTACAGCAAGAGTCAATTTAAGTTTTAATACCAAACGCGAATGGATTGTTGGGCCTAAATTTAATGCCACAGCTGCAACTTATATGTCATTTGATTTAGCTTTAACCAACTCTGGAGGCTTATTGCCAACTACCAACATGGGTAGTGATGATCAGTTATTGGTTATGGTTTCATCTGATTGCGGAGCTACTTATTCACCAATATTTACTGTTTCAGCTACGAATAGTTTAACCAATAGTTTCAGTAATTTTAATATTCCTCTTACTTCTTTTGCTGGACAACCAATAATTGTGGCGTTTTTTGCTACAGAAGGTTTAATTGATGATATTGAGAATGTTGATTTACATTTAGATAATATCAATATTTATAACTTAGTGCCAAATGATGCAGGTATCAATGGATTTATTAGTCCAGCAGTTAACGGTTGTTATTCCGCAACTAACAGCGTAATAGCATCTTTAAGAAACTTTGGTAGCAACACGTTAACAAATATCCCATATTCTGTGGTAGTATCTGGGCCCGTTAATACTACATTAACGAATGTATTTACTGGTACACTTGCGCCATCAGCAACAGTTGCTGTAACAGCAGGTACTATAAATATGACCGCAGGCGGTACCTATACGCTTAAAGGCTTTTCAAGTTTAGTAGCAGATGGTAATACCACTAATGATACTACTTTAATTATTCGTGTTGTTAATCCGCTAGTAACTTTACCTATTAATAATCCGTTTACCGGTTTCACAGGTGCGAACTTACCAACAGCGCAACCTAACTGGGTAGAGGCCCAAGGATTTACAGCACCAACGGGGACAACTTCAAGTTGGACTTTTTTAAATAACTTTAATGGAACCGGAAACGTTTCTGCAAGAGTTAATCTATCAGCAACCCTAAGAAATGATTGGATAGTAGCGCCGAGAACTTTGGCAACTTCAAGCAGTCAGGTTACTTTTGATGTTGCTTTAGCAATGTCAGCGAGCACAATTAATCCTGCTGCAATGGGTAGTGATGATATGGTGCGTGTAATGGTTTCAACCAACTGCGGCGTTTCGTTTACACCAATTTATACTTTAAATATTGCTAATACAAATAGTACTTCTGTTGCATACACTAATCATACTGTGTCACTAGCACCATATGCCGGACAAGAGATAATAGTGGCTTTTTTTGCGACGGATGGTCCTGTTGATGATATTGAGAATTATGACTTTCATTTAGATAATATTAATTTGTTTAATGTATTAGGAACAGATGCAGGCGTTACTGCAATTAATTCGCCAACAACTGGAGCCTGTTTTACTGCAACTGAAACAGTAGTAGTAACACTTAAAAATTTCGGCTCGGCGGCAATTAGCAACGTGCCGGTAAATGTGTTTGTTAGCGGTGCTATTAGTACAACGCTAACAAATACTTATGTGCCTTCTATTTTACCTGGTGCAACAGCTGTGTTTACTGTTGGAACCTTAAATATGTCAGGAAGCGGCGCATACAGCTTTACTGCCTCTACTGGCTTATTAGGTGATCTTAATACTTTTAATAATAATACAAGTCTCACTTTAACAACCAATCCGGTGTTTAATTTAAATGGACCTACACAAATTTGTTCAGGCAGTTCAGCAACTTTAACTATTAATACTCCTCCAACTTCTTATACTTGGAGTACAGGTAGCTCGACCAATACAATTGTTGTTAGTCCAACAACAACAACAACTTATAGTGTCTTAGGAACGGATGGTACTTGCTTTGCTCAACAGTCGTTGACAGTTGTGGTAACAAACCCAACAGTTTCAGCAGCCAATGCAACTGTTTGCAGTAGCGCTCAAATAGCTACATTAACTGCATCGGGCTTCGCTCCAATAAATTGGTATGCAACACCAACCTCTACTACTATTTTAGCAAGCGGAAACAATTATACGGCTACAGCCGCTACAACAACTACCTATTACGCTGAAGCTCAGCAGGCAACATTAAGTAACAGTATACAAACAACGTACACAGCGGGTAATGGTTGTGGTGGTGGCGCCATGTTTGATATAACTCCGAATTTTTCTAGTATGGGAATAGATAGCTTAATCTATCTACCAACTGCTGCCGGTGTGGTAACGGTTAATGTTTATTTTAAAAGTGGTACTTATTCAGGTTTTGAGACTAATATCTCTGCTTGGACGCTACATAGTTCATATACTATTACATCTGGAGGGGCATCTGTACCTACAAAAATTATTTTAACATCGCCATTAAATTTAGTCGGACTAACCGGCCTTTATGTAAATGCTGATTTAAGATATTCAAGTGCTACAGCCACCTTTGTTAATGCTGATATGACAATTAATTGTGGGGTTGGTTTATGCAGTGCATTTGGAGGTACTAATATGGGACGAACATTTAATGGGACCTTATTTTATTCTAAACAAGGTTGCACAAGCCCAAGGATTCCTGCAATAATAAATTATGCACCTCTAACGGTAACCGCTTCTGCAACTTCAAATAGTGTTTGTGCGGGTAATACTGTTAGTTTAACTGCTAGTGGTGCTAGTTCTTATACTTGGCAACCTGGTTTACAAACTACCTCATTAATAGCAGTTTCACCATCGGTAACAACTACTTACACACTTTTAGGTGCTTCAGCTTCTTGTACTGCAAATGCTGTTAGATCAATCACTGTTACGCCTTCTCCAACTCTTGATATTATTTCAACGCAATCTGTTTGTAATAATGTGATTGGAGGCTTAGTAACCTTAACTGTTAGCAGTCCGGGCAATACATTTACTTGGACAGTTAATAACTCTAACAATCCATTGATTTTAGTAACTACACCATCGGTTAATACAACCTATAGCGTAATTGCAACTAATCCGTCTGGATGTACTAGAACAGCTACAACAAGCATCGTTAGAATCGATTGTACCAGTTTAAATGAAACGATAGCAGAAAATGCAGTATTGGTTTACCCTAATCCTGCTAACAGTTTCATAGAGGTTAATTCAAATGGCCTAAATGCCGGTAAAATACAGATTATTGATGCTTTAGGCAGAGTTATAATTGAGGCTAAACACGCTAATCACCTAACTAAAATTAAGGTTGAGAACCTTAATAGTGGACTTTATTTTCTTCGATTAATGAATGAAAATGATAAAATGGTTAAAGAAATTAAGCTAATCAAGTATTAATCCTATAAATTCTGAGTAAAAAGCAGCCATTTAGGCTGCTTTTTTGTTGCTTAAAACTTGCGTAAATTATTAAAAATCTTATATTTGCAGTCCTTTTTTGAAAATGGAAACACAGGTAAGATTATTTTCCGGAATAGCTTCTGAAGGTTTGGCGCAAAAAATCGCGAAATCATACGGACAACCTTTAGGTAAGGTGGAGCATTATCGCTTTAGCGATGGTGAACTGCAAGCCTCTTACGAAGAGAGTATTCGTGGACAAAGTGTTTACATTATTCAAAGTACCATGCCGCCTGCAGATAATTTAATGGAATTGTTACTCTTAATTGATGCTGCTAAACGCGCAAGTGCCAGACACATAGTAGCTGTAATTCCATATTTTGGATATGCCAGACAAGATCGTAAAGATAAACCACGTGTAGCCATTGGCGCTAAATTAGTTGCCGATATGTTGGCAGTGGCCGGAGCAACTCGTGTTATGACTATGGACTTGCATGCTGATCAGATTCAAGGTTTTTTTAACGTGCCTGTAGATCATTTATACGCCAGTACCATCTTTTTACCATACATCTCTTCTCTAAATTTACCAAACCTTACCATTGCCGCACCGGATATGGGAGGAAGTAAACGTGCCAATGCATATGCAAAGCACCTAAAAGCAGAAATGGTTATTTGTTACAAGCAAAGAGCAAAAGCTAATGTGGTAGAACACATGACAGCTATTGGTGAAATAGAAGGGCGTAATATTATTTTAGTTGATGATTTGGTTGATACAGGCGGTACGCTTTGCAAAGCAGCTGAAATGATGATGGATCGTGGAGCGTTAAGTGTACGAGCTATATGCACGCACCCTGTACTTTCCGGAAAGGCATATGAAAATATCCAAAACAGTAAATTAACGGAATTGATAGTTACGGATACTATTCCACTTAAAGAAGAAAACAGTAAGATACGTGCATTAAGTGTAGCAGATTTATTTGCAAAGGTTATAAACAGTGTACAAAATTATGAATCTATAAGTACTAATTTTGTTGTATAAATTTTTAGTCGCATAAATAATAATAAAACGAGTAATTTGAAGTTGAAGCGACCAACGACCAATTACTCAAAAAAAGAAAAATGAAAACAGTACAATTGAGCGGTTCGCCACGTGCGAGCGTAGGAAAAGTAGACGCAAAAGCTTTACGCGATAAAGGACAAGTTCCTTGCGTAATTTATGGTGCGGGTGAGCAAATTCACTTTAGCGCTGACGAGCGTCATTTTAAAAACATTATTTACACACCTGAAACAAATTTGGTTGAAGTAAATGTTGCCGGTAAAACATACAAAACAGTTTTGCAAGAAGCACAATTTCACCGTATTACCGATAAATTAATCCATGCTGATTTCTTATTGGTTAGCGAAGACAAGCCCGTTTCAGTGCAGATTCCGGTAAAAACAGTTGGTCAAAGTGAAGGTGTTAAAGCTGGTGGTAAATTAGTTATCAAATTACGTAAAGTAAAAGTGCGTGGTTTAATTTCTAAAATCCCTGCTGCTGTAGAATTAGATATTACGCCATTAGCAATTGGTAAAGGAATTGCTGCAGGAGACATTAACATTGATGGATTAACTTTATTACATCCAAAAAACATTTCAATTGTTAGTGTACAAACAACACGTAACGTTGTTGCTGTTGAAGAAGCGCCTGCTGCTGCAAAAGCTGCTGCGCCTGCTGCCCCAGCTGCTAAAAAATAATTTAAAATTATTTCAATTAAAAAACTCCAACCATTTGGTTGGAGTTTTTTTATGCATTATTTTTTTTAGGTGTTAAGTACCTTAATGAATTGTGTATAAACTAATTTCAAGAATTATTAAAAAAATTATTGCCAAGTAATAAATTGTTTAATCTGGTCTTCACTTACCTTTTGTTGCGCTTCGTTTTTAAAACTTGCTGCACCAAATTCAACATGGGTATCTACCAATGAAATTGGCAGTCTGTTTGGATGTACAAAAAACTTTAAATAGTTCAAAACTCCTGTTAAATGTTCCATTCCTCTTAAATTACCTGCTCTTCCGCTGCTTAAACCAACTAAAAGAGCTTTTTTATTTGCCCAGGTAGCTGGCGGTATGGCATCTAAAAATACTTTTAAAACACCAGGGAAGCTTCCGTTGTATTCGGGTATAAAAAAAATAAATTTGGTATTAACCTGAAGTTTTTCATTGATTAACTGGGTGAAAAATGCACTTCTTTTACCATACAATTCGTCATTCAGTAAGTGGGTTTGTGTGGAAAGTTCATTCAAATCAATCACTTCTGTTGGTACCTCGTTTTGTTTAAGAATTGCATTGTAAATGGTTCCAACTGCTTTGGTATAGCTATTAGCGCGGTTAGTGGCAAAAATTAGGACTATTTTCTCCATAAAAAATTATCAACAATTTATTAATTACTTTTTTGTTTTGTTAAAAACTAACAACAGTTAAAGTTCGCAATTAGTTTAACTTTACAGTAATACTTCGTACTTATTTTATGAACATTACGTACTATGGTCATTCTTGTTTTGGAGTGGAAATAAACGGCAAACATTTAGTGTTTGATCCGTTCATTACACCAAACGAGTTGGCTAAAAATATATCACTTTCATCGGTAAAAGCCGATTATATATTGATTTCGCATGGCCATGAAGATCATATCGCCGATGCGGAGCAATTGGCCAAACAAACTGGAGCTAAGCTCATATGCAGCTGGGAGATTAATGTGTGGTTTGGTGCCAAAGGTCTAACGAACATACATCCCATGAATATTGGGGGTAAAGTAAAGTTTGATTTTGGAAGCGTTAAGGCTGTTGCTGCAGTTCATAGCAGTGGTTTGCCTGATGGAACATATGGAGGGTCTCCAATGGGTTTTGTGATTGAGAGTTCTGAAGGCGATTTTTATTATGCGGGAGATACTGCATTAACCTATGACATGAAGTTAATTGGTGATTACAGGAAAATTGATTTTGCCTTTTTACCAATCGGCGATAATTTTACAATGGGGGTTGATAATGCGATTATTGCCTGCGAATTTATAAAGTGTAACAAGGTAATTGGAATGCATTATGATACCTTTGGATACATCGTAATCAATAAAGAAGAGGCCGTTAAAAAATTTGAAAGAAGTGGAAACGAACTAGTGTTGATGGAAATAGGACAAAAACTAACAATTTAAGATAAGTAAGATGGGAAAAATAATAACAATAGCCAATCAAAAAGGAGGCGTAGGCAAAACAACAACTGCTATTAATCTGGCAGCGAGTTTAGCTGTTTTAGAGTATAAAACTTTGTTAGTAGATGCAGATCCACAAGCAAATGCTACTTCGGGTGTTGGTCATGATCCAAGTCAGATTAAACACGGATTATACGAGTGCATAATCGATAGCATTCACCCAAAAGATGCAATTTTAAAAACAGAAACGCCTAATTTATTTTTGTTGCCAACTACTGCTGATTTAACTGCCGTAGATATTGAATTGGTGAATGTGCCCAACCGTGAGTACATGCTTAAAAAATCATTGGACAAAATAAAAGACAAATATGATTTTATCATTATTGATTGCTGTCCGTCTTTAGGTTTAATTGTAATGAATGCCTTATGTGCTACTGATAGTGTTATTATTCCGGTTCAATGCGAATATTTTGCATTAGAAGGAATGGGTAAATTGTTGCAAAACATTAAAATTATCCAAACGCATTTAAATACAAATTTGGATATTGAGGGTGTATTGTTAACTATGTTTGATGGTCGTTTACGCTTGGCAAACCAAGTTGTTGAAGAGGTTAAAACGCATTTTCAAGACATGGTGTTTGATACCATTATACAGCGTAATACTAAATTGGCCGAAGCGCCAAGTTTTGGAAAAACCATTATCATGCATGATGTGAGTGGAAAAGCCAGTAACAACCATTTAAACTTAGCACGTGAAATTTTACAACGTAACGGCTTAACTAAAATTAGCGATAAGCATCGCGCAATTAAAATTGATGCAGAAGAATTAAGCGAAGATTTTTAAATTAAGAATTTTAATACTAATCCATTTAATAGCGTAACTAAGGCCAATTAAATGTTTAAGTAGAAAAGAATAAGAAGAGAAGAACATGAGTAAAAAACCGGCATTAGGAAGAGGATTAAGTGCATTATTAGAAAATGCTAAAACAGATATTACGACCAAACAAATGGGCGATGGCGCACCTACCGTTAATTCTGTTTCGTTAATTAAATTAAAAGACATTGAGGTAAATCCGTTTAATCCAAGAAGTAATTTTGAGGACAACGCTTTACAGGAGTTATGTGATAGCATTAAGCAACATGGAATCATTCAGCCGTTAACAGTTCGTAAACTGGGCTATGATAAATACCAGCTTATTTCAGGAGAGCGTAGATTCAGAGCATCGCAAATGGCTGGCCTACTTGAAGTGCCTGCCTATATTCGTGTTGCTGACGATCAAGCTATGCTTGAAATGGCTTTAGTAGAGAATATTCAACGTGAAGATTTAGATCCTATTGAAGTATCTTTATCCTATAAGCGTTTAATTGATGAATGTAATTTAACTCAGGAGCAATTAAGCGAAAAAGTTGGTAAGCAACGTTCTACCGTTACCAATTTTTTGAGATTATTAAAATTACCTGCACCCATTCAAAAAGCTTTACGCGATAAGGAAATGAGCATGGGACATGCTAAAGCTTTAATTGGAATTGAGAACGAAGACAGACAATTAGCTATTTTCGCTTTGGCAATGGAGCAGGATTTAAGCGTGAGACAAATTGAAGATTTAGCAAGAGGTGAAAAATTAAAAATTACTCCAAAAATTACAAGACCGGATAAACCGCTTAGTATAGAAGATAAGAATATAACCAAAGCGCTTGATAAGCTATTTAATAAGTCATACTCATTTAAGCGTAACTCAAAGGGCGGAGGTTCTCTAAACATTGCATTTTCAAATGATAAGGAACTTCAACATCTTTTAAATTTTTTTGGAGTTGAATCTTAATCACTGAACTAATGCAAGCATTAAAAAATAAACTAAAACTAATATTACCGAAGTACCAGAAATTAATCTTAGAGTATAAGGTAAGTTTAAAACCACGTTATCTTTCGGGTGGGCATCCGCTATTAAAAAGCATTATATCGAAAAATGAATCGGTTTATCAGCTTTACCTAAAGGAGATTCTGAATAACGAAGAGGTATTCAAAAACATCAAACATGCTGAAAAGGAGACAAACGAAAATGAACCCGCATGGAACAATGGTTTTTTGCCTGGCTTGGATATAGCAGCTCTATATACTTTAATTCAGCATTTTAAACCAAAAACATATATTGAAGTTGGGTCCGGTAATTCTACCAAGGTTGCCAGGAAGGCGATAAAAGACAATCAGTTATCAACCCAAATTGTTTCTATAGATCCTTTTCCAAGAGCTAATATCGATCATCTGGCAGATAAGGTTATTAGAGAACCCTTTGAAAATATTAAGGACTATAAGTTTATCATAGAGTCTTTAAATGAAAATGATATTTTATTTATTGATAATTCGCACCGTTGTTTGCCTAATTCGGATGTAACCGCTTGCTTTTTGGATATTCTTCCATACCTTAAGAAAGGTGTTATTGTTCATGTTCACGATATATATTTACCGTATGATTACCCACAATTTATGTGCGATCGATTCTATTCGGAACAGTATGTGTTAGCTGCATTTATTCTTGCAAACCCTAATAAATACAAAACTATTTTCCCTGCTATTTATGTTAGTGAGAACAAGGCACTTTCTGATATGATAGCTCCACTTTGGAATCATCCAAATACACAAGGTGTTGAGAAACATGGCGGATCTTACTGGTTGCAAATAAGCGAGTAATTAATTACTCAAAATAGTCCAGTCATTTTCAAAATTACATTTAAACTCATCGTTCAGTTTAATGTAGGTGATTTTAGAGCGACGCTTTATCCAGTTCTTAACGGCATTTTTATTTTGCTGAGCAATAGCAATATTCGCAATTTTTTGGTAATCATCTTTTAAATTTGCTTTATGTGGGTCAATACGATTTTTTAATTTCATTAATCGGTAACCTGGTTTCCCGTCAGGCATTGAAAATTGCATTGCCGGGGTAATGTCTCCAATATTCATTCCATTTAAAGCCGGCACAAGGTTTTGGTCAATTTCAGTTAAGTCTTCATTATCAAATTTTGTACTTGCTGTGCGCTGATTTACTAAAATACCTGCATTTTGTTTGGTGTCGTTATCATCGCTAAATTTTTTAACAGCTTGCTCAAAGGTATACTTGCCTTCTTTAATTGAGACTAAAATAGTGTCCAGTTCTTTTTTACATTTAAAGAAGTCAGCATTATTAATTTTTGGCATAAGTAAAATGTGTCTTGCATCAACCATTTCTCCTTTACGTTTAACAAGTTGTATAAAGTGATAACCATAGGTTGTTTCAAACACTTTAGATACTTCACCTTCTTTTAATTTGAATGCCACACTTTCAAATTCTGGCACCATTTGTCCTTTTCCGAAGGTTAAAAAGCCACCATCTTTTGCAGAACCTGGGTCCTCGCTATATAAACGGGCAAGTAAAGCAATACTGCTTTCGCCAGAGAGTACACGTTGTCTGTAACTTTCTAATTTTTCCTTGGTAGCTGTTTTTTCTTCTTCGCTGTATTGAGGTCTTCTTACTAATTGTGAGAGCTCAACCTCCGAATTAATTAATGGTAAACTATCTTCAGGAATCGTTTTGTAAAAGGCTCTTACTTCGGCTGGTGTTATTTTTCCATCACCGGTTATTTTACCGGCCATTTTTTGAGCAATCATTTGTTCCTGAACATCGGCACGCATTTCATCTTTTATAACATTGGTGCGTTTACCGTAAAATTGTTCTAATTTTTCTTCAGTGCCAAATTGCTGGATAAAGTAATTCATACGTTTACTTAGTTCCTGATCAACTTCCTGGTCACTAACAACAACGGAATCTCTATCTGCCTGAGCTAGTAATAGTTTTTGATAAATTAATGTTTCATAAGCTTTGCATTTATCTATCCCTAACCCACTTTTTTGCTGCTCAATCATGAGGCTTTGCAAATCGCTGTATAAAACAGAATATTTGCCCACAACTCCAATTACTTTATCTATTACCTGAGCAGATGCATTTTGTATTAAAAGCAGGAATAATATAGTTTTAGCAAGGCGTGAAAACATCCTGCAAAGATATTCGAATTGTTTAAATACAGGCCGAATTGGCCATTAAAAAAGGTTAAAACTTAAGGGTTAGTTTAAATTGTGTGCCGTTATCTGTCTGATATTCGTAGTTGGCATCAATTTGCTTGCATAAACCATCAATTATTTCAGTTCCAATAGATGCTTGATCCTTAAAATTTTCAACATCTTTAGGAATACCTACACCGTTATCTTTAATGATAATTACTACACTGGTTTTGTTGTTTATTAAAACAGTTTTAATTTGTGGTTTGGTAATTTGACTATATTTAAATGCATGTTTGTAGCTATTAGTGTATACCTCATTAACTATTAGTGCAATTGGAACAGCTATGGAAACATCTACAAGAAAATTGCTCATCGCATTTTGTAATTCCACATTAATTAACGCGTTTTTATAGGATTGATTGAGGAATTGGCCAATTTGTTCGATGTAGTCTTTTAAATTAATTTTAGAAAAGGATTTAGATTTATAAATCATTTCGTGGACTGCTGCAATCGAATTCACTCTATTTCTGCATTCAGTAAATAATTGTGCGTGAAAATCATCTTTTGATTTGCTCGATTGAAGGCTAAGTAAGCTGGCAACAATGCTTAAATTATTTTTAACTCTATGATGTATTTCTTTTAGAAGAACTTTTTGTTCTTGATTTATTTCATGCAGTTGTTCATAAGCCAATTTTTTGTGATTAGTTTCAAGTGCCAAGGAAATCAATTGTGCAGAAACCAAACCAAATTTTTGCTCTAGCAAATTCCATTCTCTCTTTTTTCCAACATTCTCAAAGCACAATACACCAATCATCTCGCCTTCGATTCTAATTGGAATATCCATCAAGGATTGGATATCATGAGGTTCAAGGTAAATGTCTTTTAATTCTTCGGTTACAGGACTGTTAAGACAATCATTTGTTATAATAATTTTTTCAGTTTCGAATAGTTTAAAATAATTTGGAAGCGCTATTCTCGGCAACGCGCCTTGCTCAACAAAAGAATTCTTAATGGAGTCAAAATTACCTATACAATATATTTGAGTGAGTCCTTCATCAAACAGCCAAGCGTTTACTCGTTGTGTATCTGTTGCGCGGGATACTGTTTGCAATATTTCAAATATAGCTTCATTTAAGTTACCATCCCTAATCTTTCTTGATTTAGCAAGTAGTTCAACTGAAAGTGTTTTCTTAAGAAGTGACCTATGTCTTAGGATTTCAGGTGTTAAATCCTTTAAATAAACAACGTATGTAACTTCTGATGAAGGAAGCTTTATAAGTACTAACCTGAAATTTATTAGATCAGATGAGCGAGTTTCAATTTTACATTCAAAATCGAATTTCCCCTTTTCAAGTAATGCATTAAACTTATTTTTGGATTCAATACCATGAATTAAATCAACGAGTTTAACTTGGTTAGAGTCAATACCTGTTAATTCTCTAAATGAAGCACAAGTATTTTGAATTTGAAGTTGTTCATTTAAATAAAATAAACACTCATTCTCTATTTGTGGTTTTACCAACATTATTCTTATATCAAAATTAAGAATAAAATTGAAATTTCAAAATGAAACCTACTTTACCTAAACCAATTTAACTTTGAAATCTTGACCTAATATTACTCAAAACGCAAATGTTTAACAGAAATCCCCTTGTTTTGAAGTTCCTTTATCGCATCAATTCCAATTTGTAAGTGGTTATTCACAAAATCGGATGATACTTTTTTATCGCTTTCCTCAGTTTTTACTCCTTCAGGAATCATAGGTTGGTCGCTAACAAGTAATAAGGCTCCAGTAGGAATTTCATTACAAAAACCAACACTAAAAATGGTGGCAGTTTCCATATCAATTGCCATAGCTCTGAGCGTTCTTAGGTAGTCCTTAAATTTATCATCATGTTCCCAAACTCTACGGTTGGTAGTGTATACTGTACCAGTCCAATAATCTAATCCTTTTAATCTAATTGTGTAGGAGATGGCTTTTTGGAGATTAAAAGCGGGGAGAGCAGGGACCTCCGCAGGCAAGTAATCATTACTTGTACCTTCTCCACGGATTGCAGCAATTGGTAAAATTAAATCTCCAATTGCATTTTTTTTCTTTAAACCGCCACATTTTCCTAAAAAAAGCACAGCTTTTGGGTGCACTGCGGTTAAAAGATCCATTATTGTGGCGGCCATGGCGCTACCCATGCTAAAATTGATAATCGTAATTCCATTAGCGGTAGCACTTTGCATTGGCTTATCCACGCCATCCACTTTTACATTATGCCATTCAGCGAAAAGATTAACGTAAGTACCAAAATTGGTGAGTAAAAAATATTGCCCAAATTCCTCCAATTTTTTACCTGTATATCGAGGTAGCCAATTATTAACGATCTCTTCTTTAGTTTTCATATTTCTCTATTGTTTAATAAGTTTTTAGAATGAATGTACTTGTGAAATAATACTCCTATTTTTGTTTTGTTAAATTTAATAATTAATAATGACAAGTGCACTTAGATATCCTGATTTTAAGATTAAGCTGAAAAAGCTTAAAGATAAAGTGATGGTATTTGATGTAATTAGGAAGGATTGGTTTATATGTACCCCGGAGGAGTGGGTTAGGCAGCACGTTATTAATCATTTAATTACAGATAAAAAATATCCTGCATCTTTAATTGCGGTTGAAAAAACAGTGTTGTTAAATGACCTAACTAATCGGTTTGACTTAGTAGTTTATTCAAAGGATCTTAAACCATATTTGCTTATTGAATGCAAAGCCATGTACGTTGAATTAACCGGCGCTGTTGCAGAGCAAGCTATGCGCTATAATCTAACCTTAAATGCACCCTATTTTATGATTACCAATGGGGTGGAGGAGTTCGTTTTCAATAAAAACCAAATAAGTAGTATTCCTGCATATGAGTAGCTTCACTTTTTTTGTTATTTTTACATTAAATTCAACTCAAGAGTATGTTAAGATTTAATTTATTTTTTATTTTTTTTGGAATTTCAGTTTTAACTTTTTCTCAAAATCGGAGAGAGGAAGAGGAGAGTAATAGTATTGTTGATAAGGATTTTAAAGTAGCCTACGATCTATTCGAGCAAAAAAAGTATAAAGAGGCTTACGAAGCCTATTCTACTTTTTTAAACAAAAAACCTAAAGATGTTTCAGCTCTCTATAATCGTGGTTTATGCAGCTATAATTTAACTGATTACAAGGCAGGTATTAGAGACTTTAATGAATCTATATATTTAGGTAATAAAAAAACGAATACTTATTATATGCGTGGATTATCAAGGTTTTGTATTGATGAGTTTGATAACGCCATCAAGGATTTTGATTCTTCCTTAACTTACGATAAATCTTTTTACAAGGCTATTTGTTATAAAGGTGCAAGTTTATACAAGCAAAAAAATTATCGTGATGCACTAGTTGCATTAAATTTAGCCGCTACAATCAATTCTGAATATGAACCAACGTTTTATTATCGGGCGGTAAGTAAATATAACATTGCAGAATACAAAGGTGCTTTAACCGATATAGAAAAGGCTATCAGTTTAAAAAATGATTTAGAATCTCATTTTTGGCGAGGCACAATGCTAATTGAATTGGATCGTGATAAAGAGGCAATCAAGGTTTATGATAGTATCATTACTATTAAGCCTACTTATGCCAACGCTTATTATAACAGAGGACTGGCATATTATCATTTAGCTAATTACAACGCTTCAGTTAAAGACAATAATAAGTGTATTGAATTAGACCCTAGTCACCGAAAAGCGCATTACAACAGAGGTTTATCTTACTTTTATTTATTGAATTACAAGGCAGCTGAAACGGATTTTTCATCTGCCATTGCCATGGGTTTAAATGATTATAAAAGTTATTGTTTCCGAGGCGCAACTTATTATTATTTAAAAAATGATGCTTCGGCCTTAACTGATTTGAATAAGTCTATTGAACTTAATCCTAAATACGAAACATCTTATTATTACAGAGCTAACCTTAAATATTCTATGGCTGATGATAAGGGTTGCATCGAAGATTGTGATAAAGCTATAGCAATTAAGAAATACTATGATACTTATTATACGCGCGCCATCGCTAAATTACAAAGTAAATTATATAACGAAGCAATTGCAGATTTTAATGAAGCTTTAGCTCTCAATGCGAGTCATGGTAAGTCTTTAATAGAACGTGGAATAGCCTACTACTTTTTAGAGAAGGATGATTTGGCAAGAAAAGATTTAGATGCGGGTTTGTTGATTAACAAAGAGTATTCAAGAGGCTATTACTTCAGAGGTAAATTGAAAAAATTTGCGAATGATAAAGTTGGTTGTTGTGAAGATTTAAAGAAAGCCAAACAATATGGTCATACAAAAGCTGATGAGGAGTTAATTAAAAACGGTTGTAACTAATTTTCGTAAACAGCGAGTCTTTCAATTGCTTGTTCATTCGAAATTGAAACGTTCATCAATGAATTAATTTTATGTATTACCGCATCTAAAGCTGAGTCCGGACAACTTGCACCACTAGTAATAATTATTTTAAGTTCGGGTTTATCCGGTAAAAAAGAAGTGGTAGTTAATGTAGTTTTGTTTGGGTAGTCAAAATGCCTTATATCATTTGAAGAAATAATTTCATTAGCACTGCTGATAAAGTAGGTTTTAAATTTTTTCTCACATAACTCTACTAAATGAGAGGTGTTACTACTGTTGTAACCTCCAACAACAATTGCCAAATCTGCATCAGTTTCCAATAAACCATAAGTTGCATCCTGATTTTCGTTGGTAGCATAGCATAAGGTATCATGTGTATCGGCAAAATGATCTTTGATGGTTTCCGCTCCAAACTTGATTGTCATTTGTTCTTTCAGATAATTCGTAATTTCTTCTGTTTCGGTAGCTAACATTGTTGTCTGATTGATGACACCAACCTTTTGAAAATGTTTATCAATGCTAAAACCTTTTGAAAACTTACCATTAAATTCATTTTCAAATTCAGCCTGAGACTTTTTTCCATGTAGGTACTCAGCTAATAATTTTGCCTCTTCCAAATCTCTTATAATAACAACGGCATCTGTGTCTTTTTCACTTCTCGAAAATGTTGATCTCGTTTCTTCATGATTGTATTTTCCGTGAATAACGATCGTATGTTTGGTTTTGCCAATTTGCTCAGATTTTTTCCAAACACGTTCAACAAATGGACAAGTTGTATTGTATTTTTCAGTTTTAATCCCTTTTTGTTCAAGCAATTCAATTAATTGCAATGGTGCTCCAAATGCGGGTATCATTACAACATCATCAGTTTTTAAAACATCAAAAGGTATCAGTTGGTTACTATGTGTGTCTTGTAAAAATTTTACACCTTGATTCGTTAAATCTGCATTCACATCAGGATTATGAATCATTTGACTCAGTAAATAGATGTTTTTTCCGGGATTTTCGTTTAACGCTTTAAATGCGATTTCTATGGCATTTTCTACTCCATAACAAAAACCAAAATGTCTAGCGATGTAATATTTAACCGAACCATAATCTATTACCGAAGGTAAATTGCTTTTTTTGCGAGGGTCCTGTATTTTTCTGAATTGTTTTACTTTGGTTATGATCGGACTTCTGTAAAACTCAGGTACATTAAATGTTTTCATCTAGTATATTATAACAAATTTACTCAAATTTTGTTGCGTGGATGATAACTTAGTATGTTTTCCCTTAAAAATTGAGTATCTAGATGTGTATATATTTCTGTAGTGGTAATGCTCTCATGGCCAAGCATTTCCTGAACGGCCCTCAAATCAGCGCCTCCTTCCACTAAATGAGTTGCAAAGGAATGACGGAAGGTATGAGGACTGAGCGTTTTTTTAATACTTGCTTTTTCTGCCAATTCTTTGATGATGTAAAATATCATCACTCTACTTAAAGGCTTCCCACGTCTGTTTAGGTATAAAAAATCGATGTGTTGTTTTAGTATGTTTAATTTGGAACGATGATGGTGAATATAATTTTCAATCAAATTTATGGCTCGTTTTCCGATAGGAACCAAACGTTGTTTATTGCCTTTTCCAGTAACCTTAATGTATTCATCTTTCAAATTTAAATCTGATAATTTAAGAGATACCAACTCACTAACTCTTAGTCCGCAACTATAAAGAGTTTCAAGCATACTTAAATTGCGTTCTCCTTCCGGTTCACTTCTATCTATTTGAACTAACATGGAGTCGATTTCTTCTACTGTTAGAAAAACTGGAAGCTTTCGTTTTAGTTTTGGTGTTTCTAATAATTCTGCAGGTGAATCTTTAAGATCATTTTCAAGAACCAAAAATTTATAGAATGTTTTGATGCCACTGATAATCCTTGCTTGGGTTGTTGCGCTGAAACCTATTTCAGCAATCCATTCAACGAAACTTTGTAATTGCTTGTAACTGAATTGCTGAGCAGATTGATGATTTAAAAAAAGTTCAGAATATTGTTGAAGTTTTGTTAGGTCAGTTAAATAGGCATCAATACTATTTTTGGAAAAGGATCGCTCTAATTGTAAATATTGCTTGAAGCGAATATAAAGCGAATCCCAACCTGCCATTTATTTATAAAATAACCATTTGCCTATTTCTTTCCAACTTACCTTTTTGCCATACATTAAAATACCGGTGCGGTAAATTTTTGCAGCTATGTATGTTGTGAATATAAATGAAGCGTATAACAATCCTAATGAAAGTAATAATTCCCATACAGGGGTATTAGCGTTTAATCTGCTCATCATCACAATTGGAGAAGTAAAAGGTACAAAAGAAGCCCAATACGCAACTGAAGAATCAGGACTTGTCATACTTTTAATAGCAATAAAATAGCCTGCCAAAAGAGGAATCATCACTGGTGTTAAGAACTGCTGTGAATCAGCTTCTGAGTCAACTGCACTGCCGATAGCAGCCATTAACGAACTGTAAAATAAGTAACCTCCAATAAAATATAGGATAAAACAGGTTACAATTAATTGTACCGGCAACGCATCCATTTTTTTAAGAAGATCAAACACTTCAATTTTATCTTGGTAATTATCAAGTTTGGTAAAATCAACATTGGTTCCCATTTTCTTGACTAATTCCTGTTGAGAATTAAATTTAGCAAACTCTTTATTAATGTCTTTTAAGAATACTGTTGAAAGCAATGTTGTTAAAAGGAGCGAAATAATACCCATAATTACAAATTGAATGATGCCCAGCAATGCAACGCCAATTATTTTGCCAATCATTAATTCAAATGGTTTTACACTTGATACAATTACTTCAATAATTCGGTTGGTTTTTTCTTCCATTACACTTCTAAAAACCATCATGCCATACATCATAATAAAGATGAACATTAAAGCACCAACCATAAAACCTAAAAATCCAAGATTAGAGTCATCTTTTTTAAAACCATTTTCATCAACTTTCTGTGTAATTAGTTTTATTTTTTCTTTCGAACTATTAATCACATTGGGGTCAATGTTATTAGCTTTCAATTTTTCTTCCTGAAAGATTTTTTCTAACTGATTTTTGATGTTTTCCTGAAAAAATAATCCTGGTGATTTTTTATAAAAAAGCTTTACGGCTCCTGCACCACCGCCTACTGTATTTTCAAATATATTTAAAACACAAGTGTAGTCTTCCTTAACTAATTTTGAAATGGCATCATCTAACTTTAAATCAGTGTTGTAAAAGGTAATATAATCGTTTCCTTGAAGTAACTGCGTTGTGTTTTTTGTGTCATCAACCACTAAAACTTTTTGTTGTGTTTTATCATCCATGCTCATTTTGATGATAAAACCCAAAAAACCTGTAATTAGCAACGGCGCCAAAAAGGTCATGATTAAAAAAGTTTTATTGGATAATTTACTTTTTATTTCTCGCTTTATGATTAAACCTATTTTGCTCATTTTTATTCGGTGTAATTGCTTTTGGTACCTAACTCCTGAGGTTGATTATCACTAACCTTCATAATAAATATATCATTCATGCTTGGTACTACTTCATGAAATGATACCAACTCACAATGCGGTAAAACTGCTTGTAACATTTGGCTTGAGGTGATAGCTTTATTAATTTTAATTGTAAAGTAATTAATATCGTCCTCGGTAATTTTTTCCAATACTTCGCCTCCTGTCCATAATGCGTTTGTGAATCCCATTACATTGCCTTTAAATGCAACTTTGTAGGTGTTGGTACGGTGTTGTTTTCTGATGTCCTTAACTGTACCGTCCAATATTTTTTCTGATTTATTAATCAACGCAATACTGTCACATAACTCTTCAACACTGCCCATGTTATGTGTTGAGAAAACGATGGTTGCTCCATTTTTTCTTAGTTCAAGTATCTCATTTTTTATAAGTTGCGCATTTACCGGATCAAATCCACTAAAAGGCTCATCCAGTATAATTAATTCAGGTTCATGCAGAATCGTTACAATAAACTGTACTTTTTGTTGCATACCTTTGCTTAACTCGTCAACTTTCTTTTTCCACCACGATTGCATTTCAAACTTATCGAACCAATAGTTCAAGCGTTTTTTTGCATCTGCTTTGCTTAAGCCTTTCAGTTGTGCTAAATACATAGCTTGTTCACCTACAGGCATTTTTTTATAGAGACCTCTCTCTTCAGGTAAATAACCAATTTTGGAGATGTGTTTGTAATTAAGTTTTTCTCCTCTAAAAAGTACTTCACCGCTATCCGGTCCGGTAATTTGATTAATGATGCGAATTAGAGATGTTTTTCCTGCACCGTTGGGGCCTAATAATCCAAAAACAGATTTTTCAGCTATGTTAATGGATACATTATTTAGGGCAACATGATTACCATATTTTTTTGATACATTCTTTATTTCGAGGATACTCATATTGCTTTTAAACCTGTAACAAACAATCGTTTAATTTATTGTGGTTTGTAATATTTTTTAGCTTCAGGCATAAAGGCTTTTAAATCCTTAATACGCGTTTCATCGCTTGGATGTGTGCTTAATAATTCAGGTGGTTTTTGACCACCTCCTTCACTCATTCTTTGCCAGAATCCTACTGCAGCCTCGGGATCATAGCCGCCCATCGCAGCAAAAATCAAACCCATTTTGTCTGCTTCTGTTTCATGACCCCTGCTATATTTTAATGCTCCTAATCCTGTTGAAACGCCGTAAGCTTGTGCAAATAATTGTTGGGTTAAGGCTGGTTTTTGTGACAATGCTATTGATAAAGCCTGACCACCAAAATTAATTAATAGTCCTTGACTCATACGCTGATTTCCGTGGCGTGCAACCGCATGCGCTATCTCATGACCCATTACAACAGCTAAACTGTTTTCATCCTGAGTAACAGGTAAAATTCCGGTGTAAACAACTACTTTACCTCCGGGCATACACCAGGCATTAACCGTATTTTCATCCACAACGTTAAACTCCCATGCAAAGCCATTCAAATCCTTTGAAGCACCTTTTTGAGCATAATACTGTTCAACCGATTTTTGAATTCGTTCTCCTAATCTTTTTACCATCACTACTCGCTCATCGCTTTGTGGTAGAGGAGGATGTTCTTTTAAGAATTGATCATACTGTGAGTAACTCATTGTCATAAGTTCCGATTCGGGAACAAGACTTAAAGAACGCTTTCCTGTTACTGCATTTTTATGGCACGAGCCAAAAAAAGCTACGGCTATAACTAAGGTTGAGAGTTTAAATAATTTCATTTTTTGAAAATATAAAATGGGGTTAAATGATTTTTTCGAGTTTAATCTTCAATTTTGGCGGATAAACCGTTTTCCAACAAAGCTTCGTGAATTGGCTTTAACTTTTTAAAACTTCCATTTTTCACAACACATTTTCCGGTATAGTGCACTAGATATGCGCATTGCTCAGCTTGAATCTCAGCATGAGAGCAATACTTAATTAAACAATTAATTACATGTTCAAATGTGTTAAAATCATCATTGTAAAGTATTAAAGCTTTGGTGGCTTCTTCTTTTAAAATCACCTCAATGACTTCATCTTCTAATAATTCAAAACTCATGGTAAAATATAATCACAAAGATAATCATTTTTAGGGATTTCAAAATCAAGAAAAGGTTGTTCAAAACATCCTTTTAATGAGGTTTTTTGCTTTCTAAATTGCCCTATTTTTAAAAAATGAAACATGCTTTAATAGTTGTTTTAAGTTTACTTGTTGGGCTTGGATTCAGATATAATACGCCTGTTGAACCTGATTTTTTGAAGGAAAGCAAGTGGGTTGATTCTGTTTTTAATTCACTTAATCAGGATGAACGAATTGCTCAATTATTCATGGTTGCTGCGTATAGCAACAAAGATTTAAAACATGTTAAAGAAATAAAAGAACTAATTGTTAATCAAAAAATTGGGGGTTTAATTTGGATGCAGGGCGGTCCGGTGCGTCAAGGTAAATTAGCTAATTATTACCAAACTATCGCCAAAACGCCACTACTTTACAGTATAGATGGAGAATGGGGACTGTCAATGCGACTGGATAGTACGGCTAGGTATCCCAAACAAATGACCTTAGGCGCCATTCAAAATGATAGTTTAATTTATGAAATGGGTGTTCAGATTGCCAAAGAGTGCAAACGAATTGGGTTACATATCAATTTTGCGCCAGATGCTGATGTAAACAACAATCCTAACAATCCGGTAATTGGCATGCGAAGCTTTGGCGAGAATAAATGGAAAGTTGCACAAAAGGCCTACATGTATATGGCAGGTATGCAATCGCAAAATGTACTAGCAACCGGTAAACATTTTCCTGGACATGGTGATACTGATAGCGATTCGCACAAGACATTACCACAAATTAATCATTCATTTGAACGCATTGATAGTTTAGAGCTATATCCGTTTAAATATTTGATTGAAAGAGGACTTGGTAGCATGATGGTTGCTCACTTAAATATTCCGGTTTTAGATACTACAACTAATTTACCATCAACCTTATCTCCAAAAATTGTAAATGATTTATTAAAAACGAAATTGAATTTTAAAGGAGTGATTTTTACTGACGCTTTAAACATGCAAGGTGTAGCAAAGTACTATGAACCTGGTATTGCTGATGTTAAAGCGTTGATTGCTGGAAATGATATTTTATTATTTAGCGGAGACGTTCCAAGGGCTATGGTTGAAATTAAAAAAGCCATTGCAGAGGGAAAAATATCTCAAGCAGAGGTTGATGAAAAGTGTAAACGAATATTGAAGTTGAAATATTGGTGTGGACTAAATCAAAAACAAGAAGTTGTTACTCGTAATTTGTATAAAGAACTCAACACACCGCAAAGTGATGCTTTAAACGACAAACTTGCAAACGCTGCTGTTACTTTACTTAAAAATGAAAATGCTAAAATTCCGTTTACAGGTCCTGTAAGTACAAACTACCTCGAAGTTTCGTTTGGTGTTGAAGAAGAAAATACGTTTTACAAAACACTAAAGAAACAAATCAACGTTGATCATGTAGGGATAAAGCATACAGCAAATGCAAAGGAAATAAGTGATTTATTTGCTAAGGTAGTGAACTACGAAACCGTTATAATTCAGTTGAACAAAGCCACATTAAAATCCGACAATAATTACGGCGTAGGTTTACAAACTTTAAAATTGATAGATAGTATTGGTTTAATTAAACCCACCATTGTTGTAGCTTATGCAAACCCGTACCTTCTAAATCAAAATATTGGTTTTACAAATTGCAATTCGTTGATATGGGGGTATGAGTATATGCCAAGTATGCAACGCGCAGCGGCTAATTTAATAACAGGCGAAATTGGTACAAACGCCAGATTGCCAATAACCACAAAACTTTACCCTTATAATTCAGGGAAAGATTCAGAACCTATCCGTAAAATTAAAACTCAAAAAAAAAAAGAAATCGACGAGCTAAGATTTAGAGTCGTTGACAGTATTGCTCGTCTTGGGATCGAAGAAAAAGCCTATCCGGGTTGCCAAATTGCTGTATTAAAAGATGGAGAGTTAATTTATCAAAAGAGTTTCGGAAAATACACTTATGAAGCTGAAGCGTTAGAAGTAAACAATTCTACTATTTATGATTTAGCCAGTTTAACTAAAATCACTTCAAGTGCATTAGCATTGATGAAACTGCAATCCGAGAAAAAATTTGATTATAAAAAAACACTAGGGTTCTATTTACCAAATTTAGTTGGCAGCAATAAGGATAGTTTATTAATTGAAGATGTATTAACGCATCAGGCAGGTTTGCAGGCCTGGATACCTTTTTATTTAAAAACAATGAATAAGAAGCACGAGTTTAAACCGGGTTACTTCAGCACCAAGCCAACTAAAGATTATTCTATTCGTGTTGCAAGAGCTTTGTATTCTAAAAGATCGTTTATTGATTCTATCTACAAACGTATTATTGATTCTAAGCTGGAAACAAAGGGAAAATATGTTTACAGCGATTTAGGTTATTATTTTTTACAACAAGTAATTGAAAAATTAGCAGAGAAAAAGCAAAATGACTTTGTTGGCGACATATATAGAAAGTTAGGTTTGAGTTTAAATTATCAGCCGCTAACTTATTTTTCAATTCAACAAATTGCCCCAACCGAAAATGATATCATTTTCCGAAAGCAAATCGTTCATGGGTTTGTGCACGATCCAGGTGCTGCTTTACTTGGTGGAGTTGCGGGTCATGCCGGCTTATTTGGCAATGCCTATGATGTTGCCAAATTAATGCAGTTTTATCTGGATAAGGGTAAATACAAAGGCGAACAATTATTGGATAGTAATGTAGTTATGGATTACACGAAATGCCATTATTGTCCGAATAACAGACGAGCCTTATGTTTTGAAAAACCTGAGCCTGATGAAAAGAAGGATAGTCCTGTTACTTCTTTAGCAAGTTTAGAAAGCTTTGGACATAGTGGTTTTACAGGTACTTTTGCCTGGGCCGATCCGGCAAATAAGTTGGTATATGTATTTTTAAGTAACCGAGTTTATCCGGATGTTGAACCGAACAAGCTAGCCAAATCAGGTATTAGAGGAAAAATTCATAGAGCTTTGTATGAAGCAGTGAAATAGATGACGGATGAAGAAAGTGTGTTGTTATAATTAAAGAATAGTATTGAAAGGATAGTTAGTATTCAACTCATAATTATGTTTACTTTTGAATATACTTTTACTAAGAAAATAATTAAAGCTTATACAAATTGAAGCTTCTTATCCTAACACAATATTTTCCGCCGGAAGTTGGAGCGCCTCAAAACAGGTTGTTTGAGTTGGCAATTCGTTTGGTAAAGCAGAATGTTGAAGTTACAATTCTTACTGCGATGCCAAATTACCCGCAGATGGAAATTTATGAAGCGTACAAAACTAAATCTTATTGTTACGAGGAATTACAAGGTTTAAAGATTCACAGAAGCGCAATATATGTATCGAAAAGTAAATCGATAATAAATAGGTTAAGAAATTATTTTTCGTTTGTACTAAGCAGTATCAGAACTTCTTCTAAACTTGAATCACAATACGATTTTTTAATGTGTGAATCGCCTCCATTGTTTTTAGGTTACAGCGCTATGTATTTGGCTCGTAAAAAAAAGGCGAAGTTAATTTTTAATGTAAGTGATTTATGGCCGGAAAGTGCAGAGAAGCTAGGTGTTGTAACGAATAGTTCCCTGTTAAAATTAGCGTATAATTTAGAAGCAAAGCTTTATAAAAAAGCCATTTTGGTTACTGGTCAAACGCAGGGTATTTGTGCTAATATCACCGAAAGATTTCCGGAAGTTAAAACATATTGGTTACCAAATGGCGTAGATTTGGATTATTATAATCCGAGTGCTATTACAAGGGGTGCTTGGAGAACGAAGCATAATTTTAAGCCAACAGATATTATTTTTTTATATGCCGGAATTATAGGTATTGCACAAGGTTTAGAAATAATTCTAAATGCTGCAACAAATTTTAATTCTAAAGCTAATGCAAAATTTGTGTTGCTTGGCAGCGGACCTGAAAAAGAAAAACTGCTTGCATTAAAGAATAATTTAAAATTAGAGAATGTAATATTTTTAGAGACTGTGTCTAAAGCCGAGATGCCTAGTGTGTTAAAGGATATCGACGCAGCAATTATTCCGCTTAAAAAACTTGATATTTTTAAAGGGGCAATTCCATCAAAAATATTTGAGAATTTAGCAATGGAGGTGCCGATGTTGTTAGGAGTAGACGGAGAAGCTAAATCATTGTTTATTGAGAACGGTAAGTGTGGATTATATTTTGAACCGGAAAATATGAGTGAACTAACAAAATGCATTGATTTTGTTATTAATAATCCTGCTGAAACCAAGCAATTAGGTTTAAATGGAAGAAGCTACGTTAATCAGAATTTTAACAGAACGATCATTGCTGAAAAACTATTAAAAACCTTAAATCAATTATAGTGGGAACAGAAAGTGAAATAGTTAAAAATTATGCTGAACGTTCCGTTGGAGACTTATACAATTCAGCCTATTCTCGGTTTGCAGGTGAGGAGGTAAGAAATTATTTTATTAAACAATGTAAAAAATTTATACCAAAAATCTCAGAAGCAAAAATACTTGAAATAGGTGCTGGCCAAGGTAATAACGTTGCCTATTTTCTGGAGGGCGGATTTAAAAAGGAAAATATTTTCGCCAATGAATTATTGCCGGAACGTTTAATCGCTTTACAAGGTAAAGTTCTTAAACATAATATCTTTTCCGGAAATGCAATTACTATAAACTATAATGCAAAGTTTAACTGTATCTATCAATCAACAGTTTTCACATCAATTTTAAATGTAGAGGATAGGAAACAATTAGCTCAGAAAATGTGGACAATACTTGAAGAAGATGGTGTTATTTTTTGGTATGATTTTATTTTTAATAATCCGAATAATACCAATGTGCGAAAGGTAACAACCACTGAAATAAAATCATTATTTCCACATGCTAAAAAAATAAGTTTTCAAAGTATTACGCTGGCACCACCAATTGGGAGAAGAGTTGGTAAATTATACCAATTATTTAACTGGCCGTTTCTCCGAAGTCATGTTTTTGCTGTAATTGAAAAGTAAGTTATTTCTTTACCTTATTCTTAAAGATTTTCTCAAATTTCTCAACCTTAGGTTGAATAACAAATCTGCAATAACCTTCTTGTCCGTTTAGGTTGAAATAGTTTTGGTGGTAATCTTCCGCTGGGTAAAAAGCCCCTAATTCAGTAATCTCTGTAACAATTGGGTTAGGGTAGGCACCGCTTTTATTAATTTCGTCTTTGTATTTTGTCGCAAGTTCTTTTTGACTTGTATTATGATAAAATACCGCAGAACGGTATTGTGTACCATGGTCATTTCCTTGCGCATTAAGTGTGGTAGGGTCGTGGGTTTTCCAGAATACCTCTAATAGTTCGTCAAAACTCACTTTACTGTTATCATAAATAATCTGACAAACTTCTGCATGACCTGTTAATCCACTGCACACTTCCCTGTATGTCGGGTTTTTGACCGAGCCTCCGGTGTATCCACTTTTAACACTAATCACTCCATTTAAACGCTGAAATACGGCTTCAACGCACCAAAAACAACCGGCACCAAAGGTAGCAGTGTCAATGGTAGTATTGGATGATGGGTTAAGAGAGTTGCTAGAGGTGGTAGTTTCGTTCATTTTGGTTTGTTTAGTTTGCCCGCAAGCATTAACAAAAAAAACAGCCGTAATTAGTATTACAGCTTGTTTAATATTTAAAGATTTTTGCATTATTCCTTTTTTTCTTCAATAGCGTCAGTTGCCGGTTTTTTCTTTTTGTCTTTAGGTGGTTTACCGCCCTTTTCTCTACCAACAAAATCAAATGCTTTTTTAGGTTTATCATTTTTAGTAACCTTTAAAGTACCTTCAATATCCCATTCTACAGTATTAAATGCTACTGTAACAGTTTGATTACTTTCATCGGTTATAGTTGCTTCTACTTCCAAATAACGTACCTCAGTGTCAGTAGAATCGGTGTAAACAGAATCTTTATTGATACGGTACTTCAACCATTTTAATTGAAATTTTTCGTATATAAAATCACTCCATAATTTACCGTCTTTAAACTCAATAGTACTGGCAATACCTTTTTTACTGGAGCCACCTTCTTTAATTTCTTGAAAAGTAACGTTGAAGGTTCTTTTATGCAAGGGATCTTTGTCTTTATCAAGCTTTTTAGCAAAAGACATCAATACAAGTGTACAAACGGTAGTTAGGATAATAAATTTTATTTTTTTGAAATTTAATTGCATAATGGCTAATTTTAATATCGTAAATTTAACAAAATATCTTCGCTTTACGAAGTTAAAAAAAATTAATTGAATGGAGCCATTGGCGGAGCGTTTAAGACCAATTAGCCTCGAAACTTATTTCGGGCAAAAGCATTTAATTGCTGAAGGTAAGGTGTTGCGCAATGCTATAGAAAGTAATTTATTACCTTCAATGATCTTATGGGGTCCGCCCGGTGTTGGTAAAACAAGTCTTTCGCTAATAATTGCTAAAAAATTGAAACGGCCGTTTTACAGTTTAAGCGCCATTAATAGCGGTGTAAAAGATGTAAGAGAGGTAATTGAAAAGGCAGGTGAAAAAACAATATTTTCTCACGAAAAACCTATTTTGTTTATTGATGAGATTCACAGATTCAGCAAATCACAACAAGATTCACTTTTAGGCGCTGTTGAGAAAGGAAGTATTACCTTAATAGGTGCTACAACTGAAAATCCATCCTTTGAGGTTATTCCTGCTTTGTTATCACGTTGCCAGGTTTATGTACTGGAGAATTTTAGTGAAGAAGATTTAAAGGCACTTCTAAACTATGCTATCACCAACGACGTAGTATTAAAAACGAAACAAATCCAGTTGTTGGAACATGAAGCACTTATTAGAGTGAGTGGAGGCGATGCAAGGAAACTTTTAAATGCCCTGGAGATGGTAGTTAATACTTCTTTAGCATCAGAGTTGATTATAACAAACGAGTTAGTGCTGGCTACCATTCAAAAAAATCTGGCAGTATATGATAAAAACGGCGAACAGCACTACGATATTATTTCAGCATTTATAAAATCTATAAGAGGAAGTGATCCAAATGCTGCTGTGTATTATTTGGCTCGTATGTTAAAGGGTGGAGAAGACCCGCTATTTATTGCCAGACGATTAATTATTTTAGCAAGTGAAGACATTGGAAATGCCAACCCTAACGCACTTTTATTAGCAAACAACTGCTTTAATGCAGTAAATGTTATTGGTATGCCGGAGTCCAGAATCATTTTAAGTCAGTGTGCTACTTATTTAGCTTGCTCTGCTAAAAGTAATGCCTCTTACATGGCAATTGGTGATGCCTATGAGTTGGTTGATAAAACCGGTGACTTACCTGTACCTTTGCATTTAAGAAATGCGCCAACAAAATTAATGAAGGAACTTAACTATGGTGCCAATTATCAATACGCACATAGTTATGAAAACAATTTTGTGTTTCAGGAGTTTTTGCCTGATGCAGTTGCGAACACATTACTGTACAACCCGGGTGATAATGCAAGAGAGAAAGAGCAACGAACTTATTTAAACAAATTATGGAAAGAAAAATACAATTATTAAGACAGTACCTCCTTTTTATTTTTATTGGTAGTTATTTAACACAACTAGCGCAAATCAATGAGAAGAATTTGCAGGGCCATATTAAGTTTTTAGCATCTGATAAATTAAAGGGTAGGGGAACGGCTTCGAAAGAGGAGATAATTGCAGCTAATTACATTGCGAAGTATTATAAGAAATTGAAACTCGCTCCTCTTAAAAAAGATTATTTAATTCCGTTTACGTTTAAGAAAAATCCTAACCCGCATGATACATCAACAAAGGATATTAAGTCTCAAACTGCGTATAATGTAGCCGGATTTTTAAACAACGATGCTCCTTATACCATAGTAATTGGCGCACACTACGATCATTTAGGTTTGGGTCATGATCACAATAGTTTGGATGCAAATCCGGATGGAAAAATACACAATGGCGCAGATGATAATGCAAGCGGAACAGCCGGTGTAATGGAATTAGCAAATTACTTCGTTAACAACAAAATGAAAGAGAAATACAACTTTTTGTTTATTTGTTTCAGTGGCGAAGAGTTGGGTTTATTAGGTTCAAAAAAGTTTTGTGACCAAGGCGACTTAGATTTAAAAACAGTTAATTACATGATTAACCTGGATATGGTTGGCCGCTTGAACGATTCAACTAAAAAACTATTGGTGTATGGTGTTGGAACGTCCAGCAAATGGAATATGTTGTTGGATGGCATTAAGACAGATATGAAATTAATCAAAGATAGTAGTGGAATTGGGCCAAGTGACCAAACTTCATTTTATTTAAAGGATTTAGCGGTAATTCATTTTTTTACTGGACAACATAGCGATTATCATAAGCCAAGTGACGATGAACATAAAATTAACTATAAAGGTGAAGTAAAAGTGCTGGAATTTATTACAGAGTTAGTGATTGCCAGTTTTACAACAGACAAATTTGATTTTTTAAAAACCAGAACTCCTGATACCGGTAAAAGTAGCTTTAAGGTTACTTTAGGCGTTATGCCGGACTATACCTATGAAGGCGAAGGAATGCGGATTGATGGTGTAACCGATGGAAAACCTGCCTTTAAAGCCGGCCTGTTAAAAGGTGATGTTGTTAAAAAACTCGGAGGCAAAGATGTGAAAGATGTTATGGGTTATATGAAAGTTTTATCAGAATATAAAAAAGGTGATAAAACCAGCATTGAAGTTTTAAGAGATAACCAGTTAAAAACATTTCAGGTGGAGTTTTAAATGAATAACCTGATTAAGTAATTTTAAATGCTCACGAAGTAGAAAGCAATTATTGAAACTAAAAATCAACTGCAAACATGTCTATTCTAGTTAAAAATATTACAAAAGTATACGACAAGCAAAAGGCGTTAAACGATGTGTCTTTTGAAATTTCTGAAAAGGGAATAGTTGGTTTTTTAGGTCCTAATGGTGCCGGTAAAAGTACCATGATGAAAATATTAACCTGTTACATTCCTCAAACAAGCGGTACAGCATCTGTTTGTGGCTTTGATGTAACGGAGGATACCTTAAGTGTAAGAAGTAACATAGGTTATTTACCGGAACATAATCCGCTTTATTTGGATATGTACGTAAAAGAATTTTTAAGTTTTGTTGGCGGCATTTATCAATTAAAACAAATTGATAAGCGTGTGAAGGAGATGATTGAATTAACAGGATTGCAAGCCGAACAAACCAAAAAAATAGGTGCTTTGAGTAAAGGTTACCGCCAGCGTGTTGGATTGGCGCAAGCCATGATTCATAATCCTAAAGTATTGATCATGGATGAACCTACAACCGGATTAGATCCAAACCAATTGGAGGAAATTCGAGCCTTGATTAAAAATTTAGGTAAGGAAAAAACAGTAATGTTGAGCACTCACATTATGCAGGAAGTTGAAGCAATTTGTGACAGGGTTATCATCATTAATCAAGGACAAATTGTAGCAGACGATAAAACGCAAAAGCTTCAAAAAGCTACGGTAATGCAAACAATTGCAGTTGAGTTTGATGCTGAGGTAGATGTATCTAAATTAAAGCAACTACCGGGCGTGAAGGAGGTTGTTAAGGTAGATCAAAACAGTTGGCAACTAATTTCAGACAGCACGGAAGACATAAGAAAAGTAATTTTCGAATTCGCAGTTAAAAACAACTTGACGGTACTTTCATTAAACAAATTAGAACAAAAGATGGAAGATGTGTTTAAGGATTTAACTAAGAAAAAGAAGTAAGAGTTAAAGAAATCTTCATTCTTTTTCCTCTTCTCTAACTAACACATTCCATATACTTTGAAGTTCCAGCGCCTTTTCGTTAGTTGGATTAATAAACAAAGCGTATTTCAGGCAGCGTTCAGCTTCCTTAAATTTTTTCTGATCCAGTTTAGCTTTCGTTCTATCTATCAATATTTGACTATAAACATGATAATATGTTCTTAAATATGGATTATTTGGATAAAGGTGTTCAGCCATTTTCCAATGTTTGATGCAGGCTTCATCTTCGTTCAGTTTAAAGTGTGCCAAACCTAAATTTAAAAAGCCATTTACATAACGAGGATGTAATTTAACAGCTGTATCTAAATAGTTGATACCTTTTCTTAAAGCCGCTTCTCTTTTTGTTTTGGCTTTATAATAACTTAAATCTTCATCACTAATGGTTAGCGTGCCATTATAGTCATTATATGGTTTATTCTCCTGGCCAGGTATTGCTTCTCCTGTAATTTCTTTGGTGTCTGCTAAATCAATCCACCTTGCACCTGCGTTACCTAGTATTAAAACCGAGCGGGGATGCTTTTCCGCATCTTTTAAAAATAGTGTTACATCATTTTTCCAATCGCTGTTACGGTTAACTACTATTGGCAAACACACACCCAGTAAAACTACTAGACTTGTTACAATAAAAATTCTGTATTTGTTTTCTGGTGTTTTTATTAACACCAGTAATTTAAATAGTAATATAGTAAGCACTATGCAAGCCCCAAAGGAGGCGTGAAAAAGATATCTCTCGCAATAACTGGATCCGGTAGCAAAGAATAGTTGCGAGGTAAAAAGCACGAAAACAAAATAGATGAACAATCCGTAGCCAAGCACGTTTTTTTTAAGTGTCAGTTTGATAGCATAAATTAATAAACCGGCATTAATTATAAGTGATAACCAAAATTCCCAACTTGCAAAACTTTTTAAAGTGATGGTATCAAAGCTGTAGTCACTCACTAACGGATAAGGTAAAATACTTTGTTTTATATATTGTAATAATAAATAAATCTTGGTAGCAAATTTTTCTTGTCCATTTGCAAATACGAATGGATTGTTTAAAACCTCAGTATCTTCTGCGCCAAAGGCAAGATTTACGGATGGTAATCGCATTGCTAAATAGATGAAAAAAGTAAATATTAAACTTAAATAGAGCGCTAATGTTTTCTTATTGCTTGCAAAAATATACAACGTAACAGGAACTAAAATTAAAGTTAATGCACCGTGTTCACTTGAAAGTAAAGCAAACAAAAAACAGAATGCAGATGCAATTACATGTAGTATAGATTTACTGTTTGCGTATTTTAAGCTAAAGATTAGTGAACAGCACATGAAAAGTAAACTCATTAAAATGTAACGTCCAAAAACATAGGCAACGGCTTCGGTATGTATGGGGTGAATTAAGAATAATAGTGCTGCAATAAAGGCAAAATCAGGCTTTGATTTAAATATATAATTTTTAAGTAAGGTATAAAGGGCTATGCAGCATAAGATATAGATTAAAACATTTGTAAAATGCCTGAGTGAGGCGCCATTAACCTGGCAATCTACTTCGTTAAATAGGCCATCGTTGTTTAAATCCTCTTCAGTTTCATCTTTACCATTTTTGTTTAAGTCCCAGCAATTAACACATTCGTTCAATTGACCCACACCATCCTTGTTTCGATCTATGTATTCATTGTATTCGAAGTTTTTTTCTGATTGACCATTGGAGGATGTATAATTCACTTTTTCATCATCCAAAATCCCATTGCCATTCAAATCCATGCATGATTGATAAAGTCCAGTTGGATAAGTGCCAATTAATTCTTGTTCCAAAGCATATGTTATATCTCCAAGAGGTCTGTATCTTCCTCCGAATAATTGATCAGTAGCATTCATTCGCTTGTAAAACGAGTAGTACGTATCGTGCGTAAAAATATTTTTAGTTTCGCTTAAACCTTTTATTACAAATTCGTTTTGGTGAATTGTTATTCCATCGTCAAGTGTGTATTCGTTTTTTAGGGAATTAACATAGAACAATAAACCTATCAGTGCTAAAATAATAACGGGTTGCTTCTTATTAAAAAAGGGCAGGTATTTAAAATTATTTTCTACCGGTAAAATAGTTTCGTTTATATTGTCGTTTAAATTTTCCATAATTTGTTTAATTAGATAACCTTAGTTTCTTTTACACACGCCATAACTGTAAAACTGTTAATTGGCGCGTTAATTTCTTGGGGAACTGTTTTAATGCCTGATTTGGCAATTTTATTCTTTGCATTATCAAAATAAAAGTAAATGCTAATTGCGGTAACAAATAAAATAATTACCTGATACATTTTTATTTTCAAGTTTAAAAATTGGGCAATAACATAAAAAATATCATTGTTAATAATTTCAGTTTGTTTGCGCGTAGCAACTATTTTACCTGCTTTGCCAATAAATTCAACCGGAGGTAAATCCAAATTTAAATCTTTGTGTTGAAGCGTTTCTTTAATGGTGGCTTCTAGTTTTGTAGTATCCATTGTTTTATGGTTTAAAGGCGATTAATTGTGTTTCTAATAATTTTAATGTGTAATGAATTCTTGATTTCACAGTACCTTCGGCTATGCCTTGTATTTCTGAAATTTCACTAATGCTTTTATCCTCAAGATATCTTAAGATAAAGGCTTCTTTTTTTTCAAATGGCAGTGTTTCCAACACAAAATTTAACTCATTTAAAAAATTATTCTGATCTAGTTTGAAATACTTGTCATTGTAGGATATTTCTGTTTCACCTAAATAAGTTAATTCTTCCTGAGCTTTTACAACTAACGATATATGTCTGTAATAATTCTTGCAAGCATTGGAGGCAATGGTGTAAAGCCATGTTTTAAAATTTTGGGTCCTATCAAATTTTTCAGGATGTTCCGCAAGTTTCATAAATAAATCCTGCAAAGCATCTTTGGCCTTTTCTGCATCATAATTCAGCATTTTGTGAAAATAGTTCAATAAGTTTTTGCCATAACGGAAATAAAGCATTTCAAAGGCTTGTTCCTTTCCCTCACAAACAAATTGCATTAATTCCTCATCTTTATAGATGGCAAAGTCATTTGAAGGGTTTGGCATGTTTACTAATTACCTTTTTAATGTTATACACTTCTACGACAGCTTCGTTCATTTATTTTTAAAATTGTTTAGTAAACGAAATATTAAATAACAAAGAAAATAGAATAATACTACTCACCAAGTATAAGTAAAGTAGAATTTAAGTCTTTTGTTGGAATGACGTATTATATGTTAAAAGAAGGTTGTCTTGGTCAAGAATTTTTGTTTTAACATAGGGCTTATGCGATATCTATCTTCCTCATAAAATTCTTTTAAGCCATTTAGTTCTTTTACAACATTTGGTATGCCGTATTCATCTGCCCACTTTAAAAGGCCTTTCGGATAATTAACGCCTTTCGTCATAGCTAAATCAATATCAGCAGCATTAGCGATTTTTAAATAAAGCGTGTCAGCAGCTTCGTTAATTAACATTACTAGAATTCTCGAAACGATTAATTTCCCTAAGTCCGGATTTTTCGTCGGTTCAGCATTTTTTGCATTTTCACTGTAGTCATAAAAACCTTTTCCGGTTTTTCTTCCCAACAAGCCGCCTTCTAATAGTCGTTTCTGACTCAGTGCCGGTTTAAATTTTGGGTCGAAATATAATTGTGTCCACACAGTTTCAGTTACAACGTAATTAACATCGTGGCCAATTAAATCCATCAATTCAAATGGTCCCATTTTAAAACCACCAATTTCTTTCATGGCCCAGTCAATGGTTGGTATATCTGCAATACCTTCTTCGTATATTCTCAACGCTTCGCTGTAAAAAGGTCGCGCTACGCGATTGACAATAAATCCTGGTGTGTCTTTTGCAATAACTGTTTGTTTGCCCCAACTATCAATCAATAGTTTGCAGTTGTATACAATTTCTTGATTACTTGAAATGCCTGGAATTATTTCAACCAAAGGCATTAAAGTAGCAGGATTAAAAAAATGTATTCCAAGAACTCTCGCTGGTTCTTTGCATGAAGAGGCTATTGAGGCTATTGATAGGGAAGATGTATTAGATGCAAACACACATTTGTCAGAACAAATTTTATCGAGTTGTGAAAAAACTTCTTTTTTAACGGCTAAGTTTTCTACTATCGCTTCAATAATCAAATCACAATCTTTTAAATTGTTTAATTCATTGCAAAATTGAATGTTATTAAGAATTTGATCGGCTTTAGCAGAATCTATTTTTTGTTTCTCAACCAATTTTGCCAAGGAGGCTTTTAATTGATTTTCAGCGTTTGAAAGCGCTGTTGGATTACTATCAAAAATTTTTACTGGATGATTTGCTGTGGCAGCAACTTGAGCAATACCAGAACCCATGGCGCCACTTCCGATAACGCCAATTACACTACTTTTAGTAAACATAATAAATTACTGAATAATTAGTTCTTGTTTAGAAACCAGTTCTTGTTGATTAAACACGTTAACAAAATAAATTCCCTTATTTAAACCTAAATAGAAATCGTTTTTATTTGTTGGCGTAAATGAGCTATGATGAACAAGCTTTCCAGCAGCATCAAAAATTTCTATTTTGGTGAATTGAGAGGTTTTGTTTTCTATTGTTACATGTGTACTGCTTGGGTTAGGAAAAATAGAAGTAATATTTTTTAATTGAGGATACTGATTTATGCCGGTAGGGGTACTCAGTAAATCTGACTTTAAATAAAATGCGCCATTTCGCATGTCTAATGCAAAAACAGTTTTACTTGGATAAAATGGATAAGCGCCCCAGTTGCCATTATAAGCACTTCCGCCATAATTACCAGTATTTGCACCACCTTGTGGATATGTATCAAAGTATCCCGCAACAAAAGGAGCAGCAGGGTTAGAAATATCATATAATTGAACGCCATCCTTATAACTGCTCATGATAACGTATTGATTACTGAGCATGAATGGATTATGAGGTGTAGTTAGTGAGTATTGATTTGTGGTAGCGTCAATAGTAATATTAGAAGGGTTAGTTACATTAGCAACTTTAACCGGCAAACTGGCCGGTACTTCGTCTGTAAATACAAGTGTTTGACCATTAGGTGTTAATGCGCTGCTATGGTTGTAACCACTCCCCGGATATGTGGTTAATGAGCCTAGTTTAGTTAAACTGTTATTGCTGTTTCTTTTATAAACATGCAAGCCTTGGTAACCTGCTGAAGCATAAATAGTATCATTTCGAACAAACATATCATGCACGTAAGTAATTGTTGGATCATCTTGCACTAGACTTCTCACTAGAATAGGATTGGATGGATTTGATAAGTCATAAATATCCATCGCACTGGTTGTGTTATTACTATATGTAACCCCACTTACGTATAATCTGCTTCCATCCACCCAGCATGCATGTCCTCTTGAGAAAAGAGCTTTACTTTCATATACTTTTGTAATTGAAGAAGGTAATCCACTCATATCGAAAATTTGTAAACCTTGTGCTCCATTATCATCTGCTACTATATAACAATAGTTTTGATAGGTTTTAAGTTCACGCCAAGTAGCGTTCGAAGATGTTCCTACTGCATATGTACATGTAACCGGTGCGCTTGGGTTGGTTATGTCAATCCAGTAAGTGCCTGTTTGTGAACCCAATATTGCATATTCTTTATTGGTAACGGGTTGTGTCCAGCCCCAACAGCCGGAATAACGATTCCCACTTGAATTAGCTGTTGGTTCAGGGTTTGATTGACCCACTAAGGTAAAATTTGAAGATGAATATACCTGAGCAGAAGTAGATATTGTGAAGCTTAAAGCAATAAGTGATAATAATTGACGCATTTTAATTTTTTATAAAGTTTGTGTAAAAGTTGTTGTTGTTTGCTTGAATTTGAATGACGTAAAATCCAGGGGCTAAACTCGTAACAGGAATTTTTGTTTGCGAAGCACTGTTGCTAACTTTTATTGATGATACAATTTTGCCTAGTGCATTGATTAATTTTACTGTAATTTCAGAGGTGTTAAATGATGATAGATTCAAAGTAAGTTCTGTACTTGCAGGGTTTGGAAAGACGCTAAAATCATTAGTGTTTTGATTAAAAAGATTAGTCGGTGTATTGTTTAAACAAATTTGTGTTGAGCTTGTACAGTTATTTGCATCTTTAACGCTAATGGTATAACAACCGGGTAAAAGTCCACTGGCGCTGGCTGATGAGCCGCCACTTGGAGCCCAAGAGTATGTATATGGTGCCAAACCACCGCTAACAGTAACAGACGCAGAACCATCAGGACAACTACCGCAAGTTGCGTTGGTAAAGGAGCTTGTTATGCTGGCCCCTGAAATAAAAACCGTTTTTGATTGAGTAGCTGTTGTGGTTGTGTTATTGCCAGCCATTAAAGTTATAGTGTATATTCCTGGTGCACTGTAACTAACCGAAGGTGCAGCAAGAGTTGAAGTTGCTGGGTTACCTCCTGAAAAATTCCATGTATATGATGTAGAGGATGTACTTGAGTTAACTGGTATTAATGCAGCTCCTGCGCATGTTCCGGTTGGAATAGTAAAATTGGGCGCCGGATTTTGATAAAGATGACTCTTAAGCATAAAAATCCCGTTACGCTGATCTAAAGCAAAAACATTTTTACTTGGGAAATAAGGATAGCAACCCCACTGTCCATCATAGTCATCAACCATAATATTGTTGTTGCCCCCACCTTGCGGATATGTGTCAAAAAATCCTACTAAGCTTGGTGTTGAGGGACTGGCAATGTTATAAAGTTGTAAACCGTCTTGATAACTGCTCATAAAACATAAACTATTGCTCACAACAAAAGGATTGTGAGGAGTAGTGGTGCTGAATTGTTTGGTTGAGGCTACAACCGTTACATTTGTATTGTTGGAAACCGTTAAAACTTTAAATGCTAACTTGGCAGGAACTTCATCAGTCATTATTAGCGTTTTTTTATTGGGGGTTAATTGAGTGCTGTGGTTAAATCCTGATGAAGGGTAGCTGGTTAAAGAATTCAGGAGGGTGAAGCTAGGTGTTGGTGCACTTGAATTAAATTTAAAAATATATAAACCTTGGTTTCCGCATGATGCATAAACTGTATCATCAACCGGTAACATATCGTGAACGTAAGTAATAAAAGGGTGATCCGTTTTTAATGCTCTCATTAAAACTGGCGCACTTGGTGTAGCTAAGCTGTATACATTCATGGTTCCGGTAGTATTATTACTGTATGTTATGCCAGCTACATATAATTTGTTACCATCTACCCATAAAGTGTGTCCTCTTCTGAAGTAGTTTACCCCGTCATAAACTTTGCTGACACTGTCGGGTAAATATTGCATATCAAATATTTGAAAACTATTTGGCCCACCATCATCACTTATCACATAACAATAATTTTGATAAGTTTTAATTTCTCGCCAAACGGTAGTGGTAACTTTCCCCGCTTTGTATGCTGAGACAGTTGGCGTTGCAGGATTGGTAACATCCACCCAATAAGTTCCACTGGCACTGCCTGCAATAGCATATTCTTTATTTTTATTTGCTTGATACCAACCCCAACACCCTGAATATTTATCTCCATATGAATTGGTGTAGGTTTCGGGACTTATTAGACTTATGAGTGTGAAATTATTTGATGAATATACAGGTGGCTGGGCCTTAATAAAATTATTCAGCCAAAAAGTTAGAATGAATAGTAAGATAGATTTTTTCATTTCGATTATTCAATGATTAGTTTTTTTGTAATATTTCCATTTTTATTTTTAACGTTTACAAAGTAGGTGCCGGGCTCTATGTTCGTTAAGGAAATGAAATCATTAATTCCATTGGTGTAATTTTTACGCATAACTTCTTTCCCGAGTAAATTAAGAATTATTACCTCATTTTGGTCTGAATTATTTAGCTGTAATGCAATTTTATCTTTTGCCGGATTAGGGTATACAAATAGCGATTCATTGTTGTTATTTTTCTTTAAAGACAATGTGTTGTTAGGCAATGTTACAGAGTTTGTTGAACTGTAGGCCGCCGACGGATTCAAAATAAAAACTCCGTTTTGCATATCATTGGCAACAATTAATCCGCTTGGTAACCATGGGTGTGCGCCCCAATTCCCTCTATAATCTGATCCGAAGTAATTTCCAATATTGCCACCACCTTGGGGATGTGTATCAAAGTAACCGGTTAACACCGGTGAGGCAGGATTCGCAATGTTATAAATCAACAAACCATCCTGATAACAAGACATGATTGCTTTATCATTTCCTATTAAATAAGGATTATGCGGCGTAGTATTTGGATAGGCCTTTGTAGAAGATTTCATTTGAATGTTGGCCAAATTCTGAACATCAGCTATATGAAAGGGTAGAGCAGAAGGCACTTCATCGCAAAACACCAGATACTTTCCGTTAGCGGTTAAAAAACTACTATGGTTATATCCTGCACTTTGATAACCGGTAAAAGAACCTAACAACGTAAATGTATTATTACTTAACAATTTAAAGATGTAAAGACCTTGTGTTCCGCACGAAGCAAAAACGGTATCATTGCGAACATACATATCATGCACATGGTTAATGAATGAATAGTCTTGTCTTAACTCTCTAACGAGGGTTGGTACCGAAGGTGTAGCCAAACTATACACATTCATTGAAGAGAAGCCCGAAGTGTAGGTAGTTGAGCCAACGTAAAGATTACTTTTATCAATCCATAAGGTGTGCCCTCTTTCAAATATTGTAGTGCTGTTATGTACAATGTGAACACTGTCAGGCAGATATTGCATATCTACAATTAAAAACTTATTTGGAGCAAAATCATCGCTGGAGATATATGCATACGTACCAAAGGTTTTAATCTCACGCCAAGTACAAGCGGCTTTTCCTGGTACAAACGCAGAAACACTTGGAGTTGAAGGATTTGTGATATCTATAAAAAACACACCATTGCTGGCACCAGAAATAGCATATTCTTTATTTTTTGTAGATTGATGCCATGCCCAACAGCCTGAGTACTTTCTGCCATCGGTACCAACACCGGTATTGCTGTGTGGATTAATAAAACCAACCAACGAAATATTTTGGCTTGGGTAAGTTTGCGATTTAAATAAAGAAATAAATGCAAAAAAAATAACACAAAGAAATGTAGACTTTTTGTTGACCATATCTACCAAATTTATAGAAAAAAGAAGGATTTTTAATCAAAATTACCCCACTTTTAGACCGTTCCTCACAATAATGCGACCAAACCAAAGTGGATTTTACCATTTCGGCCGTCAAAACCATTGTTAAACTGTTGCCCCTGAGAATATAAAAGGGTTAATATACCTGCCTTTGTATCGATGCTGATACCTGCCCCAAAACTATAAGGTGTATCTTTTATATAGCTTTTTCCGGAGTTGTTCTCATACCAGGCTCCTTCTCCAAATAAAAATAAATTGGAATTTTTAGAAAATAAGTATCTGTACTCAACAGTAGGAATAACATAACTTGACGCGTAAATGCTTTCTTCGTCAAAGCCTCTTAAAGTTCTTAAGCCGCCAATCCTAAAAAGTTCGTTCCTAAATAAAGTAGCATCACCAAAAATACTGGCAGCTTGCAAACCAAATTTCAGAACATTATTTTTATAAAGTGGGGCATAAACTGCTAAATCAGTTTCGAGCTGGTATTGCGTGGAATTTAATAAAAGACCTTGATAGGCAATTTCATTGACTTTGCTGTTTTTGGTTATTTTCTTTGTACCTGTTTGTACTGAGGCATTCCATAAAAAACCTTTTCTTGGATTAAACCTGTAGTCGAGTTGTTCAATGCCTGTTGCCAAACCATAACTCAAGGTTGTAACATCAGCAAATTCAGGCAAGGTGGTAATTAAACTGTAACCGCTAGTACTTAATAAACTTGTGTTTTTTATTTTGTAAAAAGCTTTAACATAGTTAAGACCGCTGAAGTAATATTGTAAACCAAAGTTATTTTGAACTTCTAAAAAAGTCGTATCTCTTTTAAATAATCTTATGCCATAATCAATACCGAAAGGCCAACCAAAAAGATACGGATAAATTATCCGACCTCTAAAGTCACTGGTTTGGGTTTGCAATCGCCGCCATTGCAGGTCAAAAGTTTCGCCATGTTTAAATATGCCATTAATTAATTTTAGTTTTATGTCGCCTGTAACAATGGTTTTACGTGTAGCAGCATCCGGTAGAAATCCTATAATGCCATCAAATTGAGAGGCATTTTTTTTATCAAGAAATAAAAGAAGCTTGTTTTGTTTATCAGTTAATCTAACAGTTTGCGGTTGTTTTTCAAATACAAATGCAAGTTGCCTTATTTTGCGTGAAACATCTTTTAAAAGTGCTTCGTTATAGAAATCTTTTTCTTTAATACCAAGGTAACTCGTTAAGAATTTTTTGTTGAGCTTTAGGTTTCCAATTACAACAATACTATCTAGCACATAGAGTTTGTTTTTCGTAACGTTTAAAGAGGCTTGAATACTATTGCTGTCAATTTTTACGCTATCTAATTTAACGGTTACAAAAGGATAGCCATGGTTTTCGTAATAATTAATGATCTTATTAATTAATTTGACAGTTTGATTAGGAGTGAATTTAGTTTGTTGATAGTTAGTTTCTCTGTATCCAATTTTACTGGCAACCGTTGAATTAAGATTACCTGATTTTAAATTTGCCCATTTAAATAAAGGCCCGGTTCGAATGTTAACATTTATGAGTTGGTCGTTACAAACAGCGCTGTCAGAAGAGGCTAACAAGTATCCGGTTGATTGGAGATAATTAACAACCTTATTTATTTCCGTGAAGGCTTGTTCTTTAGTTGTATGTTTTGATTTGTAATTTATTTTTTTAACGCCACTAATTACTAATTGCACGGACTGTGCTTTGTCTAAAAAGCACAACGAACAAAAAATAAGAATGATTAATGAGCGCATGTTGATAGATAACGAAGTATCAAATATTTTCGTACATTTATTACAAATTTAATTTAAAAATGAAGACAATTTTATCAATTTTAATTTTCACCGCATCAATTGTTGGCTTTGCACAAAGTCCTATTACATTGAGTAATTCGAACATGCCGGGTAATAACGATACATTGCGATACAGTAATGCAAGTTTTACATCAGTTGGAAGTTATACCCAAACCGGAACCAATTTTAATTGGAATTTTAGCAGTTTGGTATCTACCTCACAGGGGAGAAGGGATTATAAGAATTCGTTTTCAACACCTTATGGTTTTTTCTTTTTAGGATTAAATGAATACGGAGAAAAAGTGGCAGATACACTAGGTGCAGGCCCTTTAACAATTACTAATTTTTACAATTATTATAAAAAGCAAACTACGCCTGTTAATGCTTACGTGGTTGATGGTTCAGGTATGACATTCTCAAGCGTTCCAGTTCCTAGTTACTTCTCAGATAAGGATGAGTTGTATTTGTTTCCTTTTTCTTATCCTGAAAATGATAGCACAACTTTTAAATTTTCTACTCCAACAACTACTGCGTTACCTATTGTTTATTCTAAAACGGGTTACCGAACTACGAAGTGCGACGGTTGGGGATCAATTACTACGCCTTATGGAACAGCTAATTGTTTGAGGGTTGTAACTACACAATATGCTAAGGATACCATTAAAAACAGCTTCATCCCTTTTCCGGTAGGTTTTAATAATTATGTAAGGAGTTATCAATGGTTAACTTTAAATAGTAAAATACCATATTTAGAAATAACAGGTAATTTAGTTGGGAATAATTTCACAATAACACAGGTTAGATATAGAGATAATTATATTGCTTCAAATGTAAATGGCATTAATCCAATAAGTGATATAAGCGGATTAGAGCTTTATCCGAATCCGGTTAATGATAAATTGTATTTACAATTAAATAATATTAATGCGTACGAAGTTTACGATTTAAACGGAAAACTTATATTGAATGGTAAAGGAGGAATCGAGAATTTTATTGATTGCAGAGGGTTTAACCAAGGATTGTATGTATTGAAACTAGACTACCAAGGTAAAGTATACTATTATAAGTTCATTAAGAACTAGGCTTAAAAAAGTTGATTTTTTTTTTGCTATTATAAAAAAAACAGTAAATTTGCACTCCCTTTTGGGAACAAGCGGAAGTAGCTCAGTTGGTAGAGCATAACCTTGCCAAGGTTAAGGTCGCGGGTTCGAGACCCGTCTTCCGCTCAAAAAGGACTTAACAGAGTCCTTTTTATTTGGATAAAACCAAACTGCCTGGGTGGTGGAATTGGTAGACACGCAGGACTTAAAATCCTGTGCTTTCACGAGCGTACGGGTTCAAGTCCCGTCCCGGGTACAAATGAATGAAATAGGCTGAGCGAAAGCTCGGCCTTTTTTTGTTTCGACTTGACAATCAAGCTCTGCTTGAATTGGCAGGGCGAAACAAAAAAATAAAACCTTTTTAGGTTTTACCTTTTTCATTCTGACGATGACGCAAGAGGGACTCGCCGGAGGCAATTCCCGTCCCGGGTACAAAAAAACCTCTGAGAAATCAGAGGTTTTTTTATTTATTAAATTTTTCAAAAATCAGAAATAAAAAAAACCACGCAATCTGCGTGGTTTTTGTGATCCCGCTGGGATTCGAACCCAGGACCCTTACATTAAAAGTGTAATGCTCTACCGGCTGAGCTACGGAATCATTACACCTGCTGTAAAAATCGTTTCCGTCAGGAAACATTTCGTGTGCGGGGACCAATTTATCTCTAAATCGGGTCGCAAATATAGTATCTATTTTTGCAATCGCAAAACATTTTTTAAAAGTTTTTTTATTTTTTTGTTTAAATCCGGATATACTTTAGATTTGAGTTTTAAATCATGTTTGAAGTACCTGAAATAAAGTTATTAAAAGGCCTGTGTACCCTTGATTTTGGCGCATCTATTCAGGATGTTAAGAAGGTATTGGGAGAGCCGCAGGAAATACAAAACTTATCCGACGACATTTTAAATACTTCCTCCATTGCCTATCATTATTGGGATGATGGCTACTCACTGTTTTTTGATGTATTGAATAATAAAAAATTTAATAGTGTTGAATTAGATCACAAAGAAACATTATTGTTTAACACCAAATTATTCTCTTTAAACGAAAAGGAATTAGTGCAGTTAATGAAGTCTAATGGTTATGCGCTATCTGAAACCGAAAATCACCCATGGGGAGAAAAGCGATTAAGTTTTGATGAAGCCGGGCTAGATTGTTATTTTCAGAATAATAAAATTGCTTCTGTTAATTTTGGTATCATCGAAAATTTTGAACAATCGGGCTTTTTTGCCAATTGAATTAAACTAATATGAGTAACTTTAAAAAAAATACCTAATATGCCTGGAACAGAATTATTTGGCGCAGAAGAGCGCAAAGAAATTGAAGATGTGTTAAGCACCGGTATCATGTTTAGATACAACCATGATGCGCTTAGAAATAATTTTTGGAAAGCAAAAGATTTTGAGAATGAAGTAAAAAAAATCAATGGTGCTAAATATGCGTTGGCTGTTAGTAATGGTTCAGCCGCCATTCTGGCTGCACTAGCAGCAAGTGGTATTGGGGTAGGTGATGAGGTAATTTGCCCGCCATTTACTTATATTGCTACGATCGAAGCAGTTTTAATGTTAGGTGCTTTACCTGTTTTTGCCGAGATTGATGAAACTTTGTGCTTAAGCGCAGATGGAATTAAGAAGGCTATTACTCCAAAAACGAAGGCAGTTTGTTTGGTTCACATGTGTGGTGGTAATGCCAACATGGATGAAATCATGAAAGTGGTTAATGATAACAAATTAATTCTGGTTGAAGATGCTGGTCAGGCGTTTGCTGCAAGTTATAAAGGTACTTACACAGGTTTGTTTGGAAAGGCCGGCGCATATAGCTTCGACTTTTTTAAAATCGCAACTGCCGGTGAAGGTGGTATTTTTGTAACCAATGATGAAAAAACCTATTTGTTGGCTGACAGTTATTGCGATCATGGTCATGACCATATTGGTAATAACCGTGGCATGGAAAATCATCCGATAATAGGTTTCAATTACCGTATCAGTGAATTACACGCGGCAGTTGGTGCTGCTCAAACCAGAAAGGTACCACAAATAAAGGCTGCCAACTTAAAACACAAACAACTTTTGCAAAGTGTATTAGGCAAAATAATCGGAGTTTCTTTTGCTAAATTGGGTGATGAAAACGGCGACAGCGGAACTTTTCTTAATCTAATGATGAGTGATACAGCTTCTGCACAAAGAGTAGTTGAGGAATTAAATAAAGCTGGTGTTGGTGGATTTAATTATTGGTTTACAAACATGTACCACTTTATTAATCAATGGGATCATATCAAGAATTTGCAAACTGCTTCTAAACTTGCTATACAAACTTTAGGTGCACCACAGGATTATAAGAATCTAAACATTCCAAAAAGTCAGGAAGTAGTTGGAAGATTAATTTCTTTTGGAATACGTTGCACTTGGACAACTGAAGAGGTTAATGCACTTGCAACAAAAATAGCCGATTGTATTGTGAAAGCAAGTCAACCGGTGAATGCATAATACGTTTGAACGTTACCTTTCTTCCTTCTATTCAAAACTACGAGAGCTTGATGTTTCTTTAATTGAAGTAAAGCCTCTATATTTTACATGTAGTTATCGATCTGCTAAATTAAATTGTGAGATTATTAAAGAGAAGTCACAAAACTCTATCAATAAGTCTGATATCTATTTTGCTCTTCATGACGTTGTCCTTCAACCTTCTAAGTGCATTGCTATCTTAAAATCAAAACTTGGATTAAATGAAACTGTTTTTGCCAGAAAATGTCATGTTACAAAAATTGCACAATCTGAAGGGAGTTCGTTTGCTAAGCAATACCATTTATTGGGGCCTGTTACCTTTTCGTATTACGTTGGATTAATACATGAGGGTGAATTAATTGCGGTGGCAGCCTTTTCCAAAGGGCGTAAATTAAATCGATTAAAAGCGGATGAAAGGTCTTATGAATTAATACGATTTTGTTGTAAAAATGGTTACACTATTACCGGCGGTTTAAGTAAAGTATTACATTACTTCGTTAAAGAAAGAAATGCAGCGCATATCATGACCTACACAGATAACATGCTTGGCGAAGCCACTAGCTTTGAAAAAATTGGTTTTAAGAGAGCTGAGATAAAAGCACCTTTACGTTTTAGTATTGATGCAAGAAGTTACATAAAATTACTCCCTGAAGAAGATAACAGTAAGGAGTCTTATGTTTTTACAAATTTAGGTAATACTAAGTGGGTAAAATATTACTCTACCCAGCTTTTATAGTATTTTCCATCATCAATTCCCATTGCATCCTCTGTAACCATCAGTGGTCTAAACGTATCAACCATTACGGCTAATTCCTGTGTTTCTTTTTGGCCAATACTTCGCTCCATAGCTCCAGGTGCCGGACCATGAGGTATTCCTTTTGGATGAAGCGTAATATGGCCTTGTTCAATATTGTTACGGCTCATAAAATCACCATCCACATAGTATAGTACCTCATCGCTGTCAATGTTGCTGTGATTATAAGGAGCAGGGACAGATTGGGGATGATAATCATATAATCTTGGCACAAATGAGCATACTACGAATGCCGGTGTTTCAAATGTTTGATGAACAGGAGGGGGTTGATGCACTCTGCCGGTTATAGGTTCAAAATTATGAATGCTAAAGCCATAAGGAAAGTTATAGCCATCCCAACCAACAACATCAAAAGGGTGTGTAGCATAAACCATTTCATGAATCAAGCCTTCTTTTTTAATTTTCACAATAAAGTCTCCTTTTTGATCGTGTGTTTCAAGCTCTGTAGGTAATTTAAAATCTCTTTCGCAAAAAGGCGAGTGTTCTAATAATTGGCCCGAAGAACTTTTATAACGTTTAGGTGTGTAATACGGAGCATGAGATTCCACATAAAACAAACGATTATCCGAACTTTCAAATTCAATCTGATAAATCATTCCGCGAGGAATGATTAAATAGTCGCCATACTCAAAAGGGATGTTTCCCATAAAGGTTCTTAATTTTCCTTTGCCTTTATGTATAAAAATCAATTCATCTGCGTCAGCGTTTTTATAAAAATAACCGGTTAAACTTTGTGTAGGCGCAGCTAAACCAATTGCACAATCAGAATTAATTAAAACAGTTTTTCTGCTTTCTAAAAAGTCAGCAGTTGGTTTAATTTCGAATCCCTTCAATAAAAGCGATTTAATGTTTTTTTCTATGGCAATTTTAGGCGCAACACTATAACTCTTAATAATTTCTTTTACCTGTGTTGGTCTATGTAAATGGTATAATAATGAAGAATGACTATTGAAACCTTCGGTTCCGAAAAGTTGTTCGTAACGATGTTGACCCTTGTCAGATTTAAAAATAACGTGTCTTTTTTGTGGGAAGTCTCCTAGTTTATGGTAAATTGGCATAGTCGAATAAGCTTAATGAATTATTTAGTAAGTATTGCTTTAACACGAACTGTTTGGTCCATCTTTAAATTCTGACCATTTACTGTACTCGCATCAATTGTTACTGTTACTCTGAATTTCATTGAAGGTTCAATGATATAGGATTTAATATTTACATCAGCCAAATCTAGTTGTGTTTCACTAACTCCTATAGGAATATTAGATTTGGTTCCAATTAAGGTTTCTCCACTGGTTGACTTAATGTAAATTGAAAGCGATTTTAAGAAATCCAAATTCCCTGTAGCAACAGAAATATTGTATTTCGTAAGCTTAATTTCATTAACTAGCTCACGCGTAGTATTATTTTCTAAAAATTTGTTGGAACTGTTAGTTGAAATATCAGGAGTTGTAAAATCAACCGGAACATTAATAGCCAATGTGTGTGCAGGAACAGTAAGGTTAGTTGTGTAATTAATATCAAATTCAGTTAATTCATCAACCTTTTCTTTGGTTTTTTTGCAGGATAGATTTAGTAAACCAATACTTAATACTAACGTCACAAAAAGTAGTAACGAGATTTTAATTTTGAGTTTTGCTTTCATATCTTATTTGTTTAATTTATTTTAAATCCAATAACACAAACATCATCAATTTGGTCTGAATTATTCTTCCAAGTTAAATATTTTTCTTTTAAATGTTCACCTATCTGGCTTAAATTTTCACTACTTTTTTCCGAAACATAGTTTTTAAAATGTTTAGTAGTAATTTTTTTATTCAACACTCCTCCAAACTGATCAGCGTATCCATCTGAAGAAAGTATAAAAAAAGTGTCTTTTTCATATACTTCACTATGTTGTTCGAAAACTTGTTCGTTTGCAGTATGTCCTGCAATGCCTGCTTTGGTAGCTTTTATTTCTTTTAGTATACCACCTTTATTAAAAACCCAGAGGTTGCGATTTGCGCCGGAATAAATGACCTGATTTGTTATTTTATTGTATTTGCAAAGGCATATATCTAATCCATCTCTAGATGCGTAATCAGACTGAAACTGCAATTGTATTTTTAGTTTAAGATTTAATTCTTTTAAAATTTTATCTGGTGATTGTTGTTTTTCTGTAATTTCATTTAGTAATTGAATGCTTAATGCGCTGAGAATTGCTCCTGGCACACCATGTCCCGTACAATCTGCAACAGCAATTAAAACTTCATGGGATGAAATTTCTTTTATCCAATAAAAGTCTCCGCTTACGATATCTTTAGGTATGTACAAAAGAAAGTAATCCTTTAATGCATTTTTTAAAGTTTGGTTTGATGGAAGTAAGGAATTTTGGATGTTTTTAGCATATTTAATTGAATCGGTAATTTCAATATTTTTTTCTGAGAGTAATTTTTTTTGATGAGAAATTTCAATATTTGCCTTTTCCTTTGATTTATTGGATTTATAGAGGAAGTAGGCAAAAACAAGAATTCCTATTAACACAATCAGCGCTGCGAGAAGTAATACACGTTGCACTTGTAATTTATACTCAGCTGTTTCCTGGCTATGAGTTAGTTCAAGTTGAGCAATTTCCAACTCTTTGGCATTTTTAATTGAATCTTGTTTTTTTTCGTAGCTGTAGGTTAATCGGTTAACATTATTAAACTCAGACTGCAAATCATCATACTTTCGCGTATCGTAGAATTGTTTATATGTTAAAGCTGATTTTTTGTATTCCTTTAGTTTTAAATAAATATCTGCCGCGTAAAGAAGCGTGTTTTTATGATCTTTGTCAACAGCTTCTTCTTTTACGGTAATTTTCTCTGATAACTCTATGTACTTTTTAACCTCATTCATTTTGCCCAATTCCATGTATGTTCTTGCGATGGTCTGTAAAATAAGTTTTTCTGAACCAGAATCCTTGAGTTTTTTAACATGTTCAAGTAACTCTAATTCATATTTGATAGCCTCATTGGGTTTTTTAAGTTCTAGAAGATTTACAATTAAATTAAAAGTTACATCGGCAAAAAATCTATCCTCTTTATTCGTTTTAGTGTATTCATAACCCAGCTTATAAACGCTATCAGCTGCTTTGAAATTCTTTTCGTCCTTATAGATTAAACCTAAATTATTTAATGCAACGGAGTAGCCTTTTCTATCATTTGCAATCTTTATAAATGGTATGGCACGTTGAAGGTAGTTTTTCGCACTGGGAATGTCCCCTATTTCTCTGTATAACAACGAAATGTTTACAAGCAAGCCACCAATATCAGCTTTTTTTCTTTTTAGCATTAAAGCTTCACTTTGTTTATAATTCTTTAATGCTTCAGTATAGTTTTCGATACTGTAACTTATTGCACCTTTATTCATAAAAAATGCAATTAGTGAGCTATCTAATGAATGTAACGTTGCAATTTTTATAGCAGTATCATAATAGGGAATGGCTTCCTTGGCACGATCTGAATAATATAGAAATATGGCTTTTTTATCTAGCAAACTAACATACAATAATTTATCATTATATTTTTTTGTTTGCTCCATCAATTTGACATAGTTGGAATTAAAAAGATTGGAATCCAGAGTCTTTGTGGCCTTAGATAAGGGCTCAAGCGTTTTTATTATATCAGTTGTATTCTTCTGATTCTGAGAAAAAATATTAGTTGAGAAAACAACTGATAAAGTAATTATAAAGAAACACTTAATTGCCTTCACTCGAATGTATGCTTAATGAATTGTCTTTTTTTAAGATTTCGGCTAGGTTTGGACGTAATCTGCTTTTATAAACTGCTAAACATTCAGGGCCATTCTTAACGCGTCCTTTTCTTCTAAGTCGTTGTTCGTCAATTGGCAAACTGGCAATATGTTGACATTCCGGAGTACAACAACCGTTCATTTTTTTTGCACACTCATCACATTGAATGAATAACAAATGGCAATCATCATTTTTACAATTGGTGTGTGTATCGCAAGGCTTACCGCATTGGTGACATTTACTAATAACGTCCTCAGTTATTCTCTCTCCAATGCGCTCGTCAAAAACAAAATTAATGCCTTTAAATTTGCTTTCTAATTGTTGTTCTTTCACTTCTTGCGCATACTGAATGATGCCGCCTTTTAAATGACCAACATCTTTAAAGCCTTTGTGTTTTAGATAGGCGCTGGCTTTTTCACAACGTATACCACCAGTGCAGTACATAATGATTTTTTTGTCTTCCTGGCCCTTTAAGTGCTCAACCACTATAGGCAACTCTTCACGAAACGTATCTGCATCCGGACAAAAAGCATTTTCGAACTTACCCACTTCACTTTCATAATGGTTTCGCATGTCAACAACAATGGTATCTTTTTGTGAAATTGCGTCATTAAACTCTTTGGCATTCAAATACTTTCCGGTATTTGAAGGGTTAAAGGCAGGGTCGTTGATACCATCAGCAACAATTTTGGTTCTAACCTTTACAATGAGCTTATAAAAACTTTTTCCATTGCCATCCACGGCGATTTTAAAAGGCACATCTTTAAAAAAATCAATTGCATAAAGTTCCTTAACAAAGGAGTCCCAACTATCTTCAGGTACACTCATTTGTGCATTTATGCCTTCATTTGCAAGGTACACTCGACCAAAGCAATTAAGTGCTGACCAGTTTATAAAAAGTTGGTCTCTTAAGGAATTAGGATTTTGAATGTTAACGTATCTGTAAAACGATACTGTTTTTCGTACAATGCTTTCTTCTTTTAAGCGTTGCTTTAGAATGTTCTTGTCTATTCTGTTCGATAAATTTGCCATGATAGATATAATTGCAGGTTATACTATTTCTGTACATTTTAATTGAGGTTAAAAGGTTTCTCTTTTAAAATTTCAAATAAAATGTTAGGTTTGTAAAGGTACAAAAATTTACCTAAACTAGCTTATTGAAACTCAACCTATGAAAGAGAAAGTATTAATAATTGGTGCCGGCGGGCAAATAGGGCTTGAACTTACCGAGAATTTATCCAAAATTTATGGTAACGATCAAGTGATACCAAGTGATCTCAAGGCAGAAGGTAATTTTGCCAATAATCCGTATGAGCAACTAGATGCGTTGAATAAGGACGCCTTATTTAAGATTGTTAAAAAACATGGGGTAACACAGGTATATCATTTGGCCGCATTGTTATCAGCAACCGGAGAGCAAAATCCAATGTTTGCATGGAAGTTAAACATGGAAAGTTTGTTTTATGTGTTGGATTTAGCCAAGGAAAAACATATTTCAAAAGTATATTGGCCAAGCAGTATTGCTGTATTTGGACCTACAACACCTCGTGAAAATACGCCACAGTATACAGTAATGGAACCAAGTACTATTTATGGTATCAGTAAGCAGGCAGGCGAGCGCTGGTGTGAATGGTATCATAAAAAATTTGGAGTAGATGTAAGAAGTATACGCTATCCTGGATTAATTGGCTGGAAAAGCGCTCCAGGTGGTGGCACTACGGATTATGCCGTGCATATTTTTCATGAAGCGCTAAAACACAATCGCTATACTTGTTTTTTAAACGAAAACACGGCATTACCAATGATGCACATGGAAGATGCAATAAGAGCAACAATTGAATTAATGCATGCTCCATCGGAAAAAATTAAAATCAGAGGAAGTTATAATTTAAGCGGTTTAAGTTTTACGCCGGCCGAGATTGCCAATGAAATAAAAAAGCATTTGCCTGAGTTTAAAATTGATTATCAACCTGATTTTAGGCAAGCAATTGCAGATAGTTGGCCAAAAAGTATTAATGATCAAGAAGCAAGAGAACACTGGGGCTGGAAAGAGAAATACAATTTGGAGGCCCTTGTAAAAAATATGCTAGATAATATTAAGCTATAGATTTTTTGGTTTCGGAACAATCATACAAGTGAAGCGGGAAACGCAAAGCAGTTCATTAGCTTCATTGTATATTTTGATGTCCCAGATATGAATTTTACCGCCGATTTTTATTGGCTTACATACTGCAGTAACAACTCCTGATGTTGCCGATTTTAAGTGGTTAGCGTTAATTTCAATTCCCACTCCAATAAATAAATCCTGATTCACACAATATAAAGAGGCTACACTTCCTACCGTTTCTGCAAGGGCTACAGAGGCTCCTCCATGCAATAAACCAAAAGGTTGCCTCACTTCATTTCTGATTGGCATTGTTGCAATCAAATGATCAGCACCAATTTCAATAAATTTAATTTCAAAAAATCCGCCTAGCGTAGTTTGGTTCAGTTGATTTAGTTCATCAACTGTAAACGTTTTGCACCAAATAGGTTTTTTATTTGCCTGTACTTCCAAATCCACCTGCTCCACGATTGGTATCATTTAATGTTTCACTTTCTTCCCATGCAATTTGCTCATGCTTGGCTATAACCATTTGGGCAATTCTTTCGCCATCCTTAATAACAAATTCAGTATCACTTAAATTAACAAGCAACACTTTTACTTCGCCCCTGTAATCTGCATCAATTGTACCTGGAGAGTTTAATACTGTAATCCCATGTTTAAAAGCCAATCCGCTTCTTGGACGAATTTGGGCTTCGTAACCAACCGGTAATTGAATAAATAAACCGGTTTCAACTAACAGACGTTGTAATGGTTTTAAAATTATTTCCTGACTAATATTTGCTTTTAAATCTAAACCTGCAGCTTGCGCGGTTTCATAATTAGGCAACTGATGTTTGCTTTTGTTGATTACCTTAACCTGTAACATTGCTTTTAATATTTTTTAAATTAGAGAATTCTAACTTGTAAAATAAAAACAAATACAATAAAACCAGTACATTATTTAATAACAATTTAAGCCATTTATTATCGATATCAGTCCAGGTTAAGGACACAAAATAAAAACCTAAGGCCATTATAAAGAACAAGCCAATAGCACGTAAATTGTAATTTATTGGATAGTGTTTCTTTCCTAATAAGTAGGAAAGAATAGTCATAACTAAATAAGCCGCTAAGGTAGCCCAAGCTGAAGCCATGAAACTGTATTGAGGAATAAACGTAAAATTGATTATTAATGTAATTACGGCACCAACTATGGTTATACTGGCTCCATACTTTGTTTGCCCAGTAAGTTTATACCAAATACTTAAATTATAATAGGCTCCTAAGAATAAGTTGGCTAAAAGTAAAATTGGAACAACATCCAAGCCAACTCTGTACTCTTCGCTCACCATGTATTTTATTATTGGCAAATTCATCATTGTAAATAAAAAAATAAATGAGCAAAAAATCATAAACACCTTCATAACGAATGCATTTACTTTTTTGGAATCTTTGTTTTGTGCATTATTAAAAAAGAATGGTTCGGCTGCATATCTAAATGCTTGAATAAAAACAGTCATTAAAATGGCTATTTTATAACAGGCTCCGTAAACACCTTGTGCCCATTGTCCTTCGCCTTCAGGTAATAAATGTTTTAGAATAATTCTATCAAACGTTTCGTTAATCATTCCGGCTAAACCTAAAATTAATAAAGGCCAAGCGTAATGTATCATCTCCTTCCAAAGAGACTTATCAAATTGAAATTTAAAGCCAAAAAATTCTTTTGCTAAACAAAGTAGCGAAACAACATTGGCTAATAGGTTTGCGAAGAAAGAATAACCTATTCCAATTTCAGGATTGTAGAAGCTTGCTAGACTGCTTGTCGGATTCTCTTCGTAAGCTTGTTTACAAAACACAAAAAAGAAAATATGTAAACCAATATTTACTAAAACATTAGCACCTTTTATTAATGCGAACTTTAAGGATTTGTTTTGTAATCGTAATTGCGCAAACGGTATGGCCATTAAGGCATCAGTTGCCAGGATTAAAACTACCCAAAATACATATTGCACTTTGTTTTCATAATCCATCCAATTGGCGATAGATTGGGAAAAAAGCAAAAGAATAATACTAAAACCAATCGTTGAAATAAAAATGGATGTTAAGGCAGTTTGAAAAACACTTTGTTTATCTTCCCTTTTATTGGAAAAGTTAAAGAAGGCAGTTTCCATACCATAAGTGAATATGACGTTAAAAAAAGCAATGTAGGAGTAGAACTCTGAATTAACACCATAATCAACTGGCTTACTAAAAATATAAGTTAGAAGTGGTGTTAAAAGGTAATTTAAAAAACGTGGTAAAATTGTGCCTAAACCATAAATAAGGGTTTGTCCTGCAAGTTTTTTAATTGGATTTGACACAAGTAATTTTCAATAAAATTATAAAAAGTAAGGGCTTACAAGCTCTTAAAAAAAGATAAATATTAACAGTACTTTGCTATTATCGAAAGTGTTCTGACAACAGTTTAGGACAAAACTTATGTTTATTTCTGAATAGCTTTAATCTGTTCTTCCAATATTTGTATGCCCTCAACGAAGCTATGTGGATTGTAACCCAGATCTTTAATGGCTTTGTCAATAATAAATCCTGTAATTGGGGGTCTTTTAGCCGGTTGCTTAATGTCTGAACTTTTACTTGGTTTAATAAGTGATTTGTCTAATTTATAATAATCAGCCACAAGATAAGCTAATTCTAAAATGCTATAAAAATCTTTACCGCTAATGTTATAAATTCCACTTGCTTTCTTCTCTGCAATTAATATACATCCATCCGCTAAATCTTCCGCCAATGTAGGAGTTCTGAATTGATCGTCTACAACATTAATGTTTTTACCTTGCTCCAAATTTTGTTTTACCCAAAGTACAATGTTGCTTCTACTCATATTATCAACTATGCCGTAAACTAAAACAGTTCTGGCAATAGCCCAATGTAAAGTACTTGCTAGAATAATTTTTTCAGCTGCCAGTTTACTTTCAGCGTAATAACTCAATGGATTTGGGGTTGCTGTTTCATCAAGCGGTCCTTTAGTTCCATCAAAAATAAAATCAGTGCTGAGGTGAATATAATGCGGGCGGTAGTCTTTATTTTTATTTATTAAGGTTGTTAAAGCATTTACTTGGTATTTAACGGCGTCAACATTTAGTTTCCAGCAATTTTCCTTATCAGTTTCGCAGGCATCCACATTGGTCATGGCGGCTGTGTTTATTACAACATCCGGCATGTGCTTTGCGAAAAGTTGATTCACTGCTACCTCATCAGTAATATCCAAGGATTCGTATGTGTAGTTAGATTTATCTACTAGTCTATTTTCACCTCTTGCAGTAGCAATCAAATTTTTGCCAAGTTTGTTTTTTAGTTTGTAAACTAATTTTTGACCTAAAAGTCCGTTGCTACCCGTAATTAAAATTTTCATGATTTATTTTTTTTTAAGTAGAGTTCTGCATTTTGTACTAAAGTTTTGTACCACTTTTCTCCAAATTTTCTGATTAAAGGTTCTTTTAAAAATTTGTAAACCGGTACATCTAATTTTTTGCCGCATTCGCATGCCGGCTTGCAAATATTCCAATGATGGTAATTTAAAGCCGTATAGTTTTTTAGTTGGCTAACCCTAATTGGATATAAATGACAGCTGATTGGTTTTTTCCAATCAATCTTTTTGCCATTGTAAGCTTGTTCTATGGCACATTTAGCAATATTATTTTCATCAAAAATAACAAAGGCGCATTCAGCTCCTTCACTAACCAAGGTGGTTGTATAGTCTCCATCGCCATCAACAACATATGGGCCATTTTTTTTAATGGCTGCAAGTCCTTCTTTTCTCAGGTAGGGTTTTATTTTTGGTAAAATATCATCAATAATTTGCAGTTCTTCTTTTTCTAATGGAGCCCCGCTATCTCCGGCTATGCAACATTCTCCCTTGCAAGCATTTAAATCGCAGACAAATTTTTTTTCAAGAACGTTTTCGCTAATAAGAATATTTTCAACTGCTAGCATAGGTTTGTTCAGTTTTAGGATTCATATCAAATTGTGCAATTTGTTGTGCAAGTTTAAGTTCGTGTAGATCTTTTTTACGTATTACAAATGTATCACTGGCTGAATCATGCCAGCCCAATGTGCCAAAACAAGAAATAGGTTCAAGCGGAATAGCCCTTGAAATGGAACGAATAAAAAACTGTTTGAGTGTTGGTTTATTTCCATACTCGTCAACAACAATTCTTTTAAGAATTAATTTAGCCGGGCTTGCCTGCAATGAAAATTCAAACACAAAATAAAAAATTGGCTGCAGTAAAAAGTAATTAATATAGAGTTCATAACTATCTACAAATTGAATGGCGGATTGAAGGCTTTCCTGAACTAAAAAGCCAAAAATTACACCAACAAAAACATAAAATAAAAAAGCAAAGGCCATAAAGAATAAACGATCCAATAGAAAATGCCCAAATCTTGGCCAACCTGTAACATAGTTTACCCCTTTATATCTCGTAAGTACCTTATCAATTTTTACACGTTCTCCATTAATTTTTTCGTACCCTTGTGCGGTGTATTGCTCTTTAATTTCGGTGATTTTTTGCATAAAATCAGTTCACGGCAAGATTTTGGGTCATGTAACTCCCAACGTATTTTTCTAAAATAACGCGATAGTTTTTAGATGATTTAAATGTGTTAAAAAACTCGTTAAATAGTGCTTTATGTTTACTTCCTTTTGGTAATATGTATGCCAGTTGGTCTTTTGATTGACTTAAGCTTCGCTGCATTTTTAAAAATTTACCTGGATTAGCTTTTAAATAAAACCAAAAATCCACTGCGTCCACGTATCCAAAATTCAAAACATTTTTGGCAACTTCAGCTAATATCTCTTCAGATGTATTTTGATATTTTAGTTTTAAATCAGGTATAAATAATTTCTTTAGTTCAAGGCAGTGTTTTTCAACTACTGTATTTGAAAGTGTAACTGCTGTCATTGCTCCTAAAACTTTTACTATTTCATCTTTGTTTTTAGTTTTGATGTCAGGAGCATTACCATTTGTTATGCAAAATGCTACGTTTTTCATGTACCCTGCAGTAAAATCAACTTCCTTTAGCCTATCTGGTGTATTAGATACTGATCCAAGGCCAATTGTAGGTCGTTTAGTGCTTTTGAGGTCTGAATAGAAACTATTAAAGTTTGAGTAACTTTTATAACTAACAGTAAGGTCTGTGTTTTTGCTTCCTTTTAGCCAAGAAATATATTCCTTTAAAATATCAAACTCAATTCCGGTATAGTTTTCACCTTCTTTAAATGCAAAAGGTTTACTTTCGTAATAATAAACGACTATTGAATCAGCATTTTGGCAAGAAACTCTATTGAATAGGCATAAGTTAAGGAGTATAAAAAGGAAAAATCTCATGTTAAGCTATAAAGATACTTAAATGTTTGCTGCAAACTTGATACCGCAGTTGTTCGTTTTGCGCAAACTTTTGTTAATAAACGGTGGCATAAACTAATCCCTATCAAGTTTGTTTACACAGTGAAGTTTTGAGATCATTCCCAAAAAAACTCAAAACCAACATTTTATTTTGCGATATACCATAAAAAGGGTATATTTGTAGTGAAATTAGAATTAATCTAATTAAGAATAAAGATATAATTAACTAATATACAATAAGTTATGATTACAGTTAGTGAAAATGCAAAAAACCATGCCATTGCATTAATGAAAGAAGAGAATCAGCCGGAAGGCGCTTTTATAAGAGTTGGTGTTGAAGGTGGTGGTTGTTCAGGTCTTTCTTACAAATTAGAATTTGATTCTGTTAAGAAAGAAGGTGATCAGGAATTTGAAGATAAGGGTATCAAGATTGTAGTAGACAGAAAAAGCTTTTTATACCTGGTTGGTACAGAGTTAGAATATACAGGTGGTTTAAACGGAAAAGGTTTTGTGTTTAACAATCCTAACGCAAGTCGCACTTGTGGGTGCGGAGAGAGTTTTTCAGTGTAATAAGAATCAGAACAAATGAGTAACGAATTATTAGAACAACATATTGCGAAAGAATACGAATGGGGTTTTACCACGGATATTGAAAGCGAAACATTTGCGCCAGGTTTAAATGAGGCGGTTGTTGGGGCATTATCTAAAAAGAAAAATGAACCTGCATGGATGTTAGAGTATCGTATTAAGGCTTTCCGTCATTGGCAAACATTGTCTGAACCAAATCATTGGGCTCATATCCCGTATCCTAAAATAGATTTTCAAGCAGTGTCTTATTATTCTGCTCCAAAAAAGAAACCTGAATTAAAGAGTTTAGACGATGTGGATCCTGAATTATTAAAAACCTTTGAAAAATTAGGAATTTCTTTAGAGGAGCAAAAGCGTTTAAGCGGTGTTCAGTCTAATATCGCTGTTGACGCTGTATTTGATAGTGTTTCTGTTAAAACAACTTTCAGAGAAACACTTTTAGAAAAAGGAATTATTTTTTGTTCGTTTAGCGAAGCTGTTCAGGAACACCCTGAACTAGTAAAAAAATATATGGGCATGGTAGTGCCTTATACTGATAATTATTACGCGGCTTTAAATGCAGCAGTTTTTAGCGATGGTTCATTTTGTTACATTCCAAAAGGAGTTCGTTGCCCAATGGAACTATCAACTTACTTCCGAATTAACGCAAGTGGTACAGGGCAATTTGAGCGAACATTAATTGTAGCAGATGAAGATAGTTATGTTAGCTATTTGGAAGGATGTACAGCGCCACAAAGAGATGAAAATCAGTTGCACGCAGCAGTGGTAGAAATTATTGCACACAAAAATGCGGAGGTAAAATATAGCACAGTTCAAAATTGGTATCCAGGAGATAAAGATGGAAAAGGCGGTATTTATAATTTTGTTACTAAACGCGGAATTTGTTTAGAAGACAATTCTAAAATTTCTTGGACACAAGTTGAAACAGGTTCTGCCATTACCTGGAAGTATCCTTCAGTAATCTTAAAAGGAAATAACTCCGTTGGAGAATTTTATTCGGTAGCAGTAACAAACAATAAACAAGAGGCGGATACCGGAACTAAAATGATTCATATTGGAAAAAATTCACGTTCAACAATTATTTCAAAAGGTATAAGCGCTGGTTTTAGTAATAACAGTTACCGAGGTTTAGTTCAAATGCGAAAAGGTGCAACCAACGCTCGTAACTTTAGTCAGTGCGACAGTTTATTAATGGGTGATAAATGTGGCGCACATACTTTTCCTTATATCGAAATAAAAGACAAATCAGCAGTAGTTGAACACGAAGCTACTACTAGTAAAATTGGTGAAGATCAATTATTTTATTGTAAGCAACGAGGTATAGATAATGAAAAAGCTATTGCATTAATTGTAAACGGTTACTGCAAGGAAGTATTAAATAAATTACCAATGGAGTTTGCTGTTGAAGCGCAGAAATTGTTAGCTATAAGTCTGGAAGGAAGCGTTGGATAATTCAATAAAATAAATCAAAAAATTTTAGTCTAATTACAGACAAAACTAAAAAAGAAACGAAATGATAACAATAAAGAACTTGCACGCAAGCGTAGATGGTAAAGAGATTTTGCGTGGTATTAATTTAGAAGTAAAAGCAGGAGAAGTACATGCGATTATGGGACCAAACGGTTCAGGTAAATCAACCTTGTCAAGTGTTTTAGCAGGTAGAGAAGATTATGATGTAACAGAGGGTGAAGTAACCTTTAATGGAAAAGATTTGTTAGAAATGCCTGCAGAGGATAGAGCACGTGAAGGATTGTTTTTAGCTTTTCAATATCCTGTAGAAATTCCTGGTGTTAGTAATATTAACTTTTTAAAGACAGCATTAAATGAAATCAGGGCTTATCATGGCAAAGAAGAAATTCCTGCAAAAGATTTTTTGGCGCTTGTAAAGGAAAAACAAAAATTAGTTGAACTTGACGGCAAATTAGCCAACCGAAGCGTAAACGAAGGTTTTAGCGGTGGAGAGAAAAAGAGAAACGAAATCTTTCAAATGGCTATGTTAGAACCTAAATTAGCTATACTTGATGAAACAGATTCAGGTTTAGATATTGATGCATTAAAAATTGTTGCCAATGGTGTTAATACACTAAAAAGCAAAGATAACGCTTACATTGTAATTACTCACTATCAACGATTACTTGATTATATAGTGCCAGATTTTGTACATATTCTATATAAAGGAAAAATTGTAAAAAGTGGTGGTAAAGAACTAGCCTTGGAATTAGAAGCTAAAGGTTACGATGAGATTAAAAAAGAGTTTCAAATAGCTGAATAGTATGATTGCCGAGAAAACCAATACTTCCCAACAACTTATTGAGAAAATTTCTTCTTCTGCAGGCAAGGTCGATTTTATGAATGATAGCGCTCTTACCAAGGCATTATTCTATTTAGAAGAAAAGGGTATTCCAACAAATAAACATGAGGATTACAAGTACTGTAACGTAGATGCCATATTAAAAAAGGAGTTTAAAAACTTAGGTCAAAAATTTAATACTATTGATAATGTTAAACCTTATAAGTTAGAAGATACAATTACATTAGTTGTAGTGAACGGAAATTATTCTGATTCACTTAGTGATAAAATTATTTTAAAAGGTTTACACATTGAAGCTTTATCTAATTTGAGTGATTCGGGTAAAAAGTTAATTAATTCTATTGCAGATGTTGAAAGTGATTCTTTTATTGCTTTAAACACAGCCTTTTCAGGCAACGGATTTCATTTGCGAATTTCTAAAAACGAAGTATTGCAAATGCCAATCCATATTCTTTACCTTAATAATTCAAATTCTGAAAGCATTGTTAATCCAAGGAATATCATTGAATTGGAAGAAAACGCAGAAGCAACTATTATTGAGCATTACATCAATGTTGGTTCTTCAAAATCTTTTACAAATTTTGTGAGCGAAAAGTTTTTGGCACAAAATTCGAAATTAGAATGCTATACCATACAGGATGAAAGTGTTAATGGCTTTGGTGTTTTTACTAATCAGGTAAAAGTAAACAAACATGCTAATTACTCAAATACAACTATAACTCTTAGTGGTCAATTGGTTCGAAACAACCATAATGTTGTATTAGCTGATAGTAATTGTGAAGCACACCTGAATGGTTTATTTAAAATAGGAAGTAATCAGTTGGTTGATAATCATACATTAATGGATCATCAAATGCCTAATTGCGAAAGTAATGAGCTTTATAAAGGCATTATAGATGACAAAAGCACTGGCGTTTTTAATGGCAAAATATTTGTAAGAAAGGATGCTCAAAAAACAAATGCGTATCAGAGTAGTAAAAATATATTATTAAGTGATGAGGCTACTATAAATACTAAGCCTCAGTTAGAGATTTATGCTGATGATGTAAAGTGCTCGCACGGAACCTCAACAGGTAAAATAGATAACGAAGCCATGTTTTATCTTCATGCGAGAGGCATTGGGAAGGATAGTGCTAAAAAACTCCTCTTAAATGCATTTGCCGGTGAGGTAATTAATAGAATAGAAGTTGAAAGTTTGCAGGAGTTTGTGCAAAGCAAATTAAATTTAGTTTAAGTTTTGTGTCAGATATTCAAAACATAAAATCTCAATTTCCAATACTAAATCAAAAAATTAATGGGAACCCCTTAATTTATTTTGACAATGGTGCTACGGTGCAAAAACCAAAGGCAGTTTTGAAGGCATTAGATGATTATTACACCTATTCTAATGCAAATATCCACCGCGGTGTGCACACATTAAGCAGAAAGGCTTCTGAACTTTATGAAGATTCAAGAAAAACTGTAGCGAACTTCTTTAATGTTTTAGACCCTCAGCAAATCATTTTTACAAGTGGTACAACCGATAGCATCAATATTGTTGCTCAAGGTTTAGCAAAGTCAATTTTAAAAAGTGGAGATGAGATAATTTTATCGCAATATGAGCACCACTCTAATATTTTACCATGGCAATTGTGGGCGCAGGAAAACAACGGCACTTTAAAAGTTATTCCTTTAAATCAAAATCAAGAATTAGATTTAGAAAAGTTTGAAGCCTTAATTACACCAAAAACAAAAATAGTTACAGTTGCGCATGTGAGTAATACATTAGGTGTTATTACAGATATTGAAAAAATAATAAACGTTGCAAAAAAACATAATCTTATTGTACTAGTGGATGGTGCGCAATCAGCACCGCACATGCAAATTGATTTACAAGAATTAGAAGCTGATTTTTTTGTTTGCAGCGCTCATAAAATGTATGGGCCAACAGGGGTTGGAGTTTTGTATATGAATAATTATTGGTTGAACAACTTACCAATAAGTAAAACAGGTGGCGGTACAATTAAAACAGTTTCATTTGAAAAAACTGAATATGCTGAAGGTGCGTTGCGCTTTGAGCCTGGAACACCTAATATTGCAGGAGTAATTGGTTTTGCCGCTGCAATTATTTTTATGAATGAGATTGGCCTTTCAAACATATATAATCATGAATTAGCATTAGTGAATTATACGCATCAAAAATTAAGTGAGATTAACGATGTTATAGTATACGGAGTTTCAGACCACAAGGCCGGGGTTATTTCGTTTAATGTAAAAGGTCAACACCCATTTGATGTTGGCACCTTATTGGATAAATACGGAATCGCAGTGCGTACGGGGCACCATTGTACACAACCTTTAATGCAACATCTGGGAATTCAAGGTACGGTTAGGGTTAGTTTTGCGGTTTACAATACAAAGGAAGAAATAGATTTTTTTGTAGAGAAACTTTTAAAGGTTATAAAAATGTTAAATTAGAAAATTGTCTAAAGTCGGAAGAAATGAGTCATAAGACAATTAAGTTAGGAATAGGTTGAACAATATTAAGTTTATAAAAAATTGAATTAACAATGGGGGCATTTAAAAGTTTTGACGAGATATTGGCTTGGCAAAGGGCAAGAGAGCTAACAAAATTGATATACATAGTTTCTTCGAGTGATAAATTTGACAAGGATTTTAGTTTAAAAGACCAAATCCGGCGTTCATCGGTATCCGTTATGGCTAATATTGCAGAAGGATACGATAGAAGAGGTGACAAAGAATTTGTAAGGTTTTTGAACATAGCAAAAGGATCTTTAGCAGAAGTAAAGTCACACCTCTATGTAGCGTTTGATATTGGTTACGTCAATAAAGAAAAACTTGAAAGTCTGTTTAGTTTGATTGACGAAATTGCAAAGCTAATTAGTGGTTTAATCAAATACCTTAAGACAAACTCTGGGACTAAAAATAAAAAACCACCATCTTCTGACTAACTTCTAACACCTTACATCTAAAGACTAAAAACTAAAGACTAACAACTAAAAACTAATGACCATAAAAGAAATAGAAAAAGAAATTATTGAGGAGTTCGAACTATTTGGTGATGACTGGGAGGGGAAGTATGAACATTTAATTGATCTTGGAAAATCATTGCCTAAAATCAAAGATGAGTTTAAGGTCGATGAAAATATTATCAAAGGTTGTCAAAGCCGCGTATGGCTGCATGCAGAGAATATAAATGATAAAATTGTTTTTACAGCAGACAGCGATGCTATAATTACTAAAGGAATGGTTGCATTAATGATCCGTGTTTTAAGTAATCAACCAGCGCAAGAGATAATACATGCTGATTTAAATTTTATAAAAACAATTGGCTTAATGGAACATTTGAGTCCTACAAGAGCCAATGGTTTAGTTAGCATGATTAAAAAAATGAAGGAAGAGGCCCATAAAGCAAATTAGTACGCTCGTACGTTTTTACCTTCCATATAATTTAAAAAAGACTTGTTTACTACCTTGTTACCACCAGGCGTTGGATAATTGCCGGTGAAGTACCAATCGCCCAAATTTTTCGGACAGGAGTTATGCAAGCCTTCAATACTCTGATAAATGATTTGGAGTTCAGCTTTTAAATTTTTCGGTCTTAGCAACTCTGCAATTTTTTTAGAAATTTCTTCTGCTGTAAAAAAGTCATAAATTTCTTTAACCAGATTTACTTGCTCTTCTTTTGGTTTTTCAACTTCTATTTTTGCTCGCTCATACAAGTCATTCAAAAATTGTTGTTGGCCTCTGTCTTTAACCAATGATACTGCTGCTTCAAAGGCAATAAACTTACCTAAAATGGCCATGTCTATTCCATAACAATCAGGATAACGTATTTGAGGAGCCGAACTTACAACAATAATTTTTTTAGGATTCAACCTGTCTAGTATCTGTAAAATACTTTGTTTTAAAGTTGTACCTCTTACAATACTATCATCCAGCACTACTAAATTATCTGTATTCTTTTTTACTGTTCCGTAAGTAATGTCGTATACCAAATTAACTAAACTATCACGAGTTTCATCTGCTGTAATAAAGGTTCTTTGCTTAGCATCCTTTAATACTACTTTATGGATACGAGGGTGAACAGCAAGAAGATCGTAAATTTCGTTTTCACTTAAATTCTTTTTTTCAAGTAATTGTTTTGTTTTTAAGTGATTGTTGTATTCATCAATACCTTCAACTAAACCACCAAAAGCAACCTCTGCAGTGTTAGGTATATAGCTGAACACTGTATTTTTTAAATCGTAACCAATGCTTCTAAGAACCACGTCAGTTAAATTTTTACCTAAAGCATTTCGTTCTGAATAAATTTCAGCGTCATTTCCTCTACTGAAATAGATGCGTTCAAAACTGCAACTCTTTTTTTCAAGCGCTGGTATAATTTCTGTTTCAGAAAAACTACCATCCTTTTTAATAATTGCTGCATGTCCAGGTAATAGTTCTTTTATTTTTTCAAAGTCTACATTTAATACTGTTTGTATAACCGGACGTTCACTTGCAATTACAATAATCTCCTCATCTTTATAGTAATAAGCTGGTCTAATTCCACTTGGATCTCTTAATACAAATGCATCACCATGACCAATCATACCAGCCATTACATAGCCTCCATCCCAACGTTTACTACTTTCTTTTAAAATATTAGCTATATCTATGTTCTTCTGAATGAGTTTACTTATTTCAAAGTTTTTATCATTCTGCTCCTTGAACTGCTTGAACAATCTGTCATTTTCTTTATCTAAAAAATGACCAATTTTTTCAAGAACAGTAACCGTATCAGCCATTTCTGTAGGATGTTGACCAAGTTCAACTAAATGTCCAAAAAGCTCATCAACATTGGTGAGGTTAAAATTTCCAGCAACAACTAGGTTACGGCTCATCCAATTATTTTGACGACGGAAGGGATGACAACTATGAATACTATTTTTACCAAAAGTGCCATAACGCAAGTGGCCAAGCAATAAATCGCCTAAAAATGGGATGTTATTTTTTTGCCATTTGGCATCTTTGTATTCATTTGGTTTTTTGATTTGGGCATTAACAAACAGATCATTAATTTGATTGAAAATATCCTGAGTGGCCTTGTTTTCAATACTTCTTAAACGATCAATGTAATTTGTCCCAGGTTCAGCGTCAAGCTTAATTGTTGCTATTCCGGCCCCATCCTGCCCGCGATTGATCATTTTTTCCATGATTTGGTAGAGTTTGTGCAATCCGTACCTCGCAGATCCGTATTTTTCTTTGTAGAACTCTACTGGCTTTAGTAATCGAATTAAAACAACTCCGCACTCATGGTGTATATTATCGCTCATATAAAAAGATGGAGTCCAAAGTTAAGATTTAATATTCCTCGATTAACAATTATAATTTAACAAAAAAGCTATTTTTTTTAAAAAATTGCAATGTTTTTTGTATTTTTACAAGATATAATGGTTATGGAAAAAAAGAAGATTTTTTTTACCAAGTTCGCGTATTTGGTTTTATTTAGTTTAATTGGGTTTAATTACTCAGTTAATGCTCAGGCTTTTACTAATCGTGGTGTAGTTGTAAATGAGTATTGTGTGTCAAACGACGGTACTTATATCGATGGCTATGGCAAGGCTGGCGATTGGGTAGAGCTACTAAATGTTCACACACAAACACTTAATTTGGCAAATTGGGGATTAAGTGACGATCGTAACAATTTATTTAAATGGAAATTTCCTAACACGTTTACCTTAGCTGTTAATGGTTTTGGTGTGATTTGGTTAGATGGGAAAAATACTACCTTGAATACTGTAAGTGGTCCGGAGCATCATGCAAATTTTGATATTACGCAATGCAAGGCAGAATGGTTAATTCTTACCCACCAAAATGGTACAATTCGTGATTCCATCGCCATAAAGCGTACTCAATACGGGCATACTCGAATTCGTGAGCTAGGTTCATACAGCCAAATGGGTTTTCATTTATGGCGTGTAAGTACTGTAAACACCTTTAAAATTGCAAATCCTTTAAATACCTTAAGTTATAAGGACTACATGCCAACACCTGTATTCAGCGTATCACCTAATACTCAGTTTGGAATTATTGGTAATGCAGGGGAGGTTCAAATAAAGATTGGAGGCTTTGATGCCGATTCGGCAGGGCAATGTTATGAGGTTCGTTATGAAAATGGAACAAGTTTGTTTCCAAATCAAACCACTTCACCTGTATACACAGGAACCAATAGCCCAATTTTTTTAAATCCTAATACAACAAATATAAGAGCAGTTACTTATCAGCGACCTCAATATACTGGTACAGTTGCAATTGTTGGAGCAGGCTGTTTATTAGATAATTATTTGCCTAGTTTTTCCGAAACAAACACTTATTTCCAGGATGATCAACACAATGCTTTTGACCCCCAGTTTGGATTGTTAGCAATTACAATGAGCTCGGTTGAGGCAGCATCCTTTTTCCCTTCTAACGGAACAGTTCCTCCGCCACCAAACGGTACGGTACATATTGAGTATTTCAATCACAAAAATCAGTGGATAGATGCTTACGGAGTAATTAGCAGGCCAGTTAACGAGTTATGGAAAACCAAACAGAAAGGTTATTACATTACAATAGATGATAGACGTGGAAATGGATGCGAGTGGCAAGGGAAAATATTTAATGTTGCAGGCTTAGGTGCTAGTGACAGATCAAGCTTTCCAACTTTACATTTAAAGGGTGGTGATGTGGAAAGTCATTCTTATCCTAATACCGGACCAATACCAGTTTTACAAGGTACAGGAATAAGAGATGTTTTTGTTCAGTCATTGGCTGCCAAAAATAATTTAAATGTAAGTCCTTTGCACATTAAGCCGGTTGTGGCAATGACAAATGCAACCTACACCGGCGTTTATAACCTAACAGAAGTGTATGATAAGTATTATGAAAATTATTACTACAAACAATCATTGGATAGTTTGGATTTGAATTTCGTAAACAATAGTATCGAAGGAGCTATTTCTTATCCATACATTGATGGAACTACTAGTAGCTTCATGAATAATTGGCCTAGTACTTATACGATGGGTATTAATGGTACAATGTCAAACCTCACACCAACAGCTACTAACGGGTATTTTGCTTTAATGAATCGGATCGATAAGAAAAGTTTAATTGACTACATGGTGCTGAATAGTTACTGTGTTAACAACAATATTTGGACCTACAATGTTGCATTTGCAAAAGGAGGTCAAAATGTTGGTCCTTATGGTAATAAATGGCATTACTATTTATGGAATGTGCCTACTGTGTTTACCTTCACAACAGTTTTAGCTAACCCTCTTGTTTATTCTAATCCTTTAATGAACATTTGTTTACCTCACGTACCATTAACCCCAACAGCTAATATCTTACCTCAGAAATCAAACGGACATGGAAACATTTTCGATAACTTAATTCGTCGTGTACCTTCATTCAAATTGGAGTACTTAAATAGATATCAAGATTTATTGAATGGCCCATTAAGCTGTACAGAAATTATTAAACATTACGATTATATCTATAATCTGTATAGTAAGGAAATGAAATATCATGAAGATCCTGCTACTGCTCCAACGCCTGGAGAATTTTCTACCTTGATGGATGCTTGGGATTCTAACATGGTTGCTTTTAAACGTATTTTACAAAAACGTTGTGAGTACGTAAAAGGCCTTGGTTTTTCAGCTGTAGGAACTTGTACAACTATTTATGGCCCTCAATTAGGACCATTTAATGTTTCGGTTGATGTTGAGCCTGAAGGTGCAGGGGTAGTTAGGTTGAATTCATTAATACTTCCTAACTATAAATGGACTAATTCGTATTATGGTACTACCTTACCAATTAAGGCTATTCCAACTTCTACAGATTATGCTTTCCATCATTGGGAGTTTAAGAATAACCCGCAGGTTAATAACAGTATTGCCGATTCGGTTAATTTTTCTGTAACCAGCCTGGGCGAAGAAATTGTAGCAGTGTTTACAAATAAACTTAACGACTTAACTCAATATGGCGAAAATGCGAATATTCCAAATGCGTTTTCACCTAATGGTGATAATGTAAATGATGAATTCAGACCACTTGGTAGCGCTGAATTTGCAACTAATTACGATTTAAGAATTTATAATCGTTGGGGACAAGAGGTATTTAGATCAACCGATCCAAAAGTTGGTTGGAATGGAATGTTTGGAGGGAAGGAAGCACAAACAGGCGTTTACGCTTATATTGTGAATTATACCAATGCAGCCAATGAGGATAAAATGACAAAAGGCAACGTAACGCTAATTAGGTAATTAAAAATCGTATTTGTAAATTCATGAAACTAACTCGTATGAAGAATAAATTAATCTGTATCTTGGTTTTTGGCTTGTTATGCTTAAACATAATGCAAGCGCAGGATATACATTTTTCACAGGTCAATGAAACGCCATTGTTAATGAGTCCGGCTAATACAGGATTTTTTAATGGGTATACCAGAGCCAGTATTAATTATCGCAACCAATGGACCTCAATGGGAACAAATTTTGGTTCAGCGTTTAATACTGGTGTTGTTGCAGTCGATGGTGGTTTGTTTAAATCAAGACGTCGTAAATCATTTTTAGGAATTGGTTTTACTTGGGCTTATGATAGAGCGGGTAGTGCAAACATTACTAAGAACAATGTTTTATTGCATGTTAGTGGGATTATTAAAGTAGGTAAGAAGGGAGTTTTAAGTGCAGGTATTTCTGGTGGGGTAGATAATGGAAGTGCGAGTTATGGCAATTTACGTTTTGCATCTCAATTCAACGGGAATTATTTGGAAGACAATGCCGCGTTAAATGGTGAGAAGAATTTTAGACAATTCACTACAACAGATATTAATTTTGGGATGGCCTATGAGTGGAGTAAAGTAAAAACAGATCAGGATCATGATGATGTAACTTCTTTCAAAGTATCATATGGCTTATTTCATTTAAACAGAGCCGTTCAGGATTTTATGCCTGGTTCAACTTACAGAATGCCAATGAGACATACTATCATGATTAACGCTGTTCACGATTTTGAGGATACTAAATTTTCACTTGTACCGGTTTTAGTTTTCCATTCACAAGCTAAAGCGTATCAAATGGTAGTAGGTTCTGTTGTGAAATACAGAATGAGTACAGGAACTAAAACTACAGGACAAAAAACACAAAACGCGATTGGAGTTGGTTTATACTACCGCACACGCGATGCCTTTGTACCACAAATCATTTATGATATGGATGATTTATCATTTGTTGCATCTTATGATTTTAACGTTTCCAATTACCGCACTGCATCTCGTTACAGAGGTGGTTTTGAAATTGGTATCCGTTACAATAAACTGGCCAGTTCATTATTTGACGCCAGAAGAGAATTTAAATAAGCAGAATGAAACGTTCTTCACTTGTTTTAATTTCAGTTCTTCTTTTACTCTCGGCTTTAGCCATTTATTTATATAAAACAAAAGCAAAACCAAGCACGGTTACCGATATGGATGACCGTAAGTTTGCTGTAAAGGATACTGCGTCCATTGGTAAAATTTTTATAGCAGATAAGGAAGGTAATTCATCTAACATTGTAAGAACAAAAGATGGTTGGTATGTAAATGAAAAATTTAAATGCCGTGCTGATGCAATTTTAAATCTTTTGGAAATTATCAAAAACGTGGATGTAAAAATGCCGGTTCAGAAATCGGCGCACGAAGAAACAATTAAATTACTGGCAGGCCTTTCTTATAAGGTAGAAATTTACAATAAGGAAAACGAATTAATTAAGCAGTACTATGTTGGTCACGAAACGCAGGATTACGAAGGATCTTACATGTTATTGACGGATATAGAAAAAGGAGAGAATTTTAAAACTCCATACATCTGCCATTTGCCTGGCTTTAAGGGTTATTTAAAACCACGTTACATTTGTAAAGAAAATGATTGGCGCAGTCAGCAAGTGATTGCGTTAGAGCCAACTCAAATGAAACAAATTAAAGTGGAGTATCAAACTTTTAAAGATTCGGGTTTTGTTTTAGATTTGATTGACACCAAAACATTTAAGTTAAGTGATTTAAATGGCAAACCTTTAAATGCAACAGAGGCCAATTTAAAACAGTTTTTGGCATACTTTCAAAATTTAAATTACGAGGGTTTGATTAGCAGTTACAACAAACGTTTTCAAGACTCTTTATTAATGAATCAACCTTTTTGCAAATTAACTTTAGAACAACGACCATTTAAAACAAGTGTGTATAAGTTTTATCGTAAAGAACCGCCTAAACACATGAAAGAAGATAAAAACTCAACATTTAATTTTGACCCGGATCGTTTTTATCTGGTATTTGAAGGCGATAAACAATTTGCCATTGCACAGTATTTTATTTTTGGTAAAGTTTTGGTAACACCGCCTTATTTTGTAAAGGCGAACTAATTATAGTTTTTTATACTGAGCCCAAATCCTGCTTCAGAGATTCTTCAAATTCAAAATTCAAATGGAGCGCAACCTTATGTAATAAACATAGTAAACTGTTTGGGAGAACTGGTTTATTCTCAAAAAATTGATATTAATAATGTAAATACAAGTATTAAGATTTCTGATTTTCCAAAAGGAATTTATTTTGTGAATTTAACAGATACCGAATTAAATACCTGTTTACAAAAATTAATCGTAGAGTAAAGTAATTACATTTAACTTAATTCAAACAAGCCTTATTCCACCAACATTACTTTTTTAACTGTTGTGCCATTTGCTGATTGTACCTTGATGAGGTAAGTACCGCGCGCCCAATTACCAGTTAGGATTTTTGTTTGATTACTTTTTATTACCTGCGTTTCTATTAAAGCTCCTACAACATTATAAACATCAACACGCTCAATGTTTTGGTTACTTTGCAATTGTATGAACTTATTAGCCGGATTTGGCCAAATACTTAAACCTAAATCATTCTTAACTTGTTTAATGCCTACCGGCGGATTAATAACTGGTATGCTGCAAACATTAGGCACGCCCCATCCTATACTATTATTTGGATTAGTACTAAATGTTGCTTTGCTTTTTAAAGTGTCAATTACTTTTACATTTCTGTATACTTTGTGTCCTTGCCAAAAGCAAGTCATAGCACCTGCTAAAATAGGACAACTAAATGAAGTGCCATTAACTGGACCAACACCGCCACTTGTATTAGCGACCCAGGCATTTCCACCTCTTGCACAAAGGTCTGGTTTAATTCTTCCATCGCTCGTTGGACCAATAGAACTAAAAAATGTAACATTTGACAAACTATCAATTGCACCTACAGCACAAATACTGTCAGCATCGGCCGGAATGCCAATTTTTGGCCAACTGCTTCCGTTGCCATTTCCGGCTGAGTTTAAAACTAAAATACCTTTGCGTGCAGCAATGTTTGCTGCAATAGTCATTGGCGCAGTTTTCCCATCCAGTTGACTTATGTTATGACTTTGTGAAGGGTTGTCATAAGTTGTATAACCAAGTGAAGTGGTAATTACATCAACCCCAACACTATCAGCAAATTCAGCAGCTCTTATCCAATTGTATTCTTCGCTAATTGTTTCCGTGCTTACATCTTCTGTTCTAAATAACCAATAATTGGCGAGAGGTGCTGAACCGATAATTGATCCTGGTTTTAAAGCAGCCATACAAGAAAATGCCATGGCGCCGTGCGCATCGTCTTCGTAAACACTGGTTCCGCCGGTAACAAAATCAATAGTGCCTAAAATACCGCCTCGGTTTCTAACACTATCAAAAACAGGATTAATGTTAACGTTTTTAAATCCGGCATCCATCACAGCAATGGTCATATCTTGTCCGCGATAACCTTGGTTGTGCAAGCAATCTAAATTTAATTGTTTAGTTTGATGCAAAGCACCGCCATAATTGTAACCTGATGAACTTTGTTTAGCAAGTTCAAGAGGCGTAGTTGAAATACTTTCATCAACTTTAACCAAATCAATTTTATAGCGGTTAACCTGACCACTGCTTTGCACAAAAGGTAAAGCATTAATTGCAGCAAGTGGTGCTGTGTTTGGAATAGAAATGACGCAACCGTTAAGCCATTTGCTGACGTAAAGGATGGTGACGTTAGTTATTGCATCAACTTGACTTACGTAGCTTGGGTTAACAGGTAAGTCAACTTGGTCAATTGGGATATTATAAAAGGTTCTTCTGAAAATGGCTTTGTTACTTAAGAAAGCAGATGGATTACTTATAATATAAGGTGTTCCAGTTTTGTTCTTAAATTTTACCCAGTATTTGGCTTGGGAAAAACCAGTTAGTGATAGCACAAAAGCACAGACAATTAATAGATATAACTTAGTCTTTTCCATAAGCGATAATTTTTTGTGTGTAAATAACTCCTTTTTCAATTCTGTTTTCAATTGGTACATTAGGTAACACATTATTTGAATAAATGTTGATGAGTTTGCGCTCCACCAAGCCGATATTTTTTGCATATTTTTCGGCAGCGTATTCATAAACAATTAAATTTTTATTGTCCTTTTGTTTTACCTGCAATACCTTTTCGAGGTTAACGCTATTAATTGTTTCTTGTTTGTCGATGTACTCGTAACTGTATATTTGTTCTCCAAGGCTATTAAATGCATTACCATTCCAGGTTGCATACAACTCAACAGGAAAAATTAATTTAGTGTAACGGATATTACGTTCGTTTAATTGAATGTTTTTGTTACTTGCATTCAGCATCCAAACTTCTTTAATGGTATATGGAATGCTGTCGTATGGTTTGGTGCCTTGTTTTATTTTCACATAGCGTTCCACGCGATACGCTACTTTTCCTTCATTATCCGTAAATTGATCTTTAATAATTTCTTTAATGCGGTATTGATGGCTAATCACAGAAACAGGTAAATCATTGTATACAGTGCTATCAATATCGTATTCTATAAACCGACCGGTTTCAACAGGATAATATGCCGTTCCTAATAATTGTTCGTTTTCAGGTATCTTCTTTTTAGCGCAACTTGCTAAAAGACCAATTAATATTAAGGAATAAATCAGGCGATTCATTCTTATAAAGTTACAAAAAATTATTTAATGTTTACGTTAAGCAATTTATTGCCATTTAAGTAGCCTTCAAGTTTATCACCGATTGCAACCGGGCCAACACCCTCGGGTGTACCTGTATAGATCAAATCACCAACTTTTAAGGTTACAAATTTTGATACATAAGCAATTACCTGATTGAAATTAAAAATCAAATCTTTACTATTACCAACTTGTTTAGTTTGTCCGTTGATAGTTAAGGAAAAATTAATGTTGTTTAAATCTAAATCTTGTTTAGTCACAAATCCCCCAAGCGGAGCGCTGTTGTCAAATGCTTTGGCCATTTCCCAGGGTAAACCTTTTGCTTTACAATTTGCCTGCAAATCTCTGGCAGTAAAATCTATACCAAGGCCAATTTCATTATAATACTTATCTGCAAATTCGGGTTGAATGCTTTTACCCACTTTACAAATTTTTAAAACCAATTCAATTTCATGGTGAAGTTCTTTTGTGAAATCAGGAAAATAAAAATCTTCTTCTTTTAGCAAAGCGGTTTCAGGTTTCATAAAAAATACCGGTTCCTTTGGTAATTCCGCTTTCATTTCTTTGGCGTGCTCAGCGTAATTGCGCCCAATGCAGATTATTTTCATTTAAATCACGTTTTAAGAGGCGCTAAGGTAATTTAAATTTTTAAAGTTCAATAAACAATAACCTTGTTAATTATATTAGGTCGTAATAATATTCTAATCTGTTTATTTAGGGATTAATTTGGTATTTTTGTGTCTTTAAAAATGGAACAAAAATACGATGTTATTGTGGTTGGTGGCGGAATTGTAGGTTTAGCAACAGCTTACAAGTTAACACAACAGTTACCAAATCTTAAATTATTAGTTCTTGAAAAAGAAAAGGAAGTTGCCATGCATCAAACATCTCACAACAGTGGGGTAATACATAGTGGCTTATATTACAAACCCGGTTCCTATAAAGCAATCAATTGTGTTAAAGGCAGAAGAGAGTTAGTTCAGTTTGCTAAAGATTATAAAATTGCACACGACATTTGCGGTAAAATTGTTGTGGCAACTGATGAGAGTGAATTGCCTCATATGCAAAAGGTTTACAATAATGGTATTGCAAATGGAGTAGAAGGTGTAGAATTAATTACTAAAGCTCAAATAAAAGAAATTGAACCACATTGCACAGGTATTGCCGGAATTCGTGTGGCCTGTACTGGTATTATAGATTATGGCGATGTTGCTAAAATGTATGCTACCTTAATCAATGCCGGTAATTCGGGCAGTAAAGTTCTTACCGGTCAAAAAGTAATTGGTTTTGAGAAAAGTAGTAACGGCACAACAGTTATTACAGAAAAGGATAAATTTTTCGCCAAATATATCATTACGACCAGTGGTTTACAGGCCGATAGAATTACCAAAAAAGAAGGCACTAAAACCGATAGTGCTATCGTAGGTTTCAGAGGTGATTATTATGATCTAACTGAAAAAGGCTTGAGTAAGGTTAAACATTTGATTTACCCTGTACCAAATCCTAAGTTTCCATTTTTAGGGGTGCACTTTACCCGAATGATCAAAGGAGGAGTGGAATGCGGACCTAATGCAGTATTTGTATTTGACAGGGAAGGATATTCAAGAACAGCCTTTAGTTTAAAAGATACAGCGGAAGCATTCGGATACAAGGGTACCTGGAAATTTTTCGCGAAGCACTGGCGTTTTGGATTAGACGAATACCGCGGTGCTTTTAGCAAACCTTATTTCCTAAAACGTTTACGTAAGTTAATACCTGATTTACAAATGGATGATATTGTTGAGGCAAGATGTGGTATTAGAGCTATGGCATTGGGTCCGGATGGCGAAATGTTAGATGATTTCAAAATCGAAAAAAGTGGCAATGCATTACATGTAATTAATAGCCCAAGTCCTGCCGCTACGGCTAGTTTGGCTTATGGTGGTGAAATAGCACGTATGGCTGTAGAACACTTTAATTTAAAATAAAGGTTGTTTAAAGCCCATCACCCATTATCTTCAACTTTACATTATGTAAGGCATCGTTAATTCTTAATTGACATGATAATCTGGATGTATCTGTAATATTAGGCAAGGTATCCAACATAGCATACTCTTCATCCTGTATTTCATTTAGCTGGTCATAACCATCTAATATTTGAACATGGCAGGTAGCGCAAAGTGCCATCCCGCCGCAGGTTGCTAAAATATCGTAATCGTTACCTTTTAAAAACTCCATCAAACTTAGGCCCATATCGGTTGGTGCTGTTAGTGTTGTAAAGCTTTCGTCGTTGTTTTGTACGTGGATGTTAATGTCATTCATGGACCCAAAGTTCGGCATTTTTTGGGGATTATAAAAAACCAATTAGGGGAGAATTAACAATCGTATGTTATTAATTGTCTGTTAAGCAATAGATTAAGCTCTATGAGTTAAACTATCTTAGCCCTCATGATAAATAACATAATAATTATTTGCAATGTAGTTACATTGTTTTTTTATAGCCTATTTGTAGGTGATGGCAGTGTAAGTGTAACAAATACTTTACCGGCTTCACTTAAGCCAGGACAATCGGTAACAGCCGAATTAAAAGTAGTTAAAGGAAGTTCAGCGGGTTTTGCAAAACTTCAAATGGATATACCGGAAGGATTAACCCTTACCGAAGTTGATAATATGGGAGCAAGCTTTACAATGGTTGATGGAATAGCTAAATGGGTTTGGAGCAGTTTGCCATCTGCTACCGAATTGGTTGTGAAGTTTAATATAGCTGCAGCTGCAAACACAAGTGGCGCCAAAACGTTGGCTGCAAAGTATTCTTATGTAGAAGGTGCTAATAAACAGGTAGTTGAAATGACGCCACATGAACTAATGGTTGGAGATGGCGCTGTTGCCAACACAACCAGCTCAACAAATACCAATACAACAGCAACTACAGAATCTAATCCAAACACTAATACAAGTAGCGGTGGAGCCGCTAATCCAAGTTCAAATTTAGAGCCTAATGCCAAAATTACTGTGGAAAGAACCATAAGCAAAGGAAGTACCGATAATGAACAAATAGTTACCTTAAAGATTAATAAAGGAAATACAAAAGGTTTTGGAAGATACAGTGATGATTTGCCTGCGGGTTATACAGCAAAAGCAGTAACTACTGATGGATCTTCATTTACAACTGCCGATGAGAAAATTAAATTTGTATGGGTAACAGTGCCAGAGAAAGAGGTTCTGTCTATATCATACGCTTTAGTATCTTCAAGCGCTTCAACATTAACTCTTAAAGGCGAGTATGCTTATTTAGAAGAAAATCAAAGTAAAAAGTTTTTAGCAACTGAAGAAAATATTGTTTTTGGGGGATCATCAAATGTTAACGAGAATGTTGCAACCAACACTGCTACTGAAACAAAAACAACCACACCAACTACAACAGAAACGGTGGCAACAAACACTAGTACAGAGAAAACGCCTGAAACAAACACGAATAATACTGGTAACACAAATACTTCAGGTAACGTAAGTACTACTGATAATTCTAATAACAATACTAGTACCACTACTAACTCAAGCAACGAGGCTATTACGAATACAAATGCTTCAACTGAAACCACAACAAAATTGAATAACTCAACTGCTAATGTAGATTATAGAGTACAAATCGGAGCCTTTTCTAACAGTGGCGTTAGTGCTTCAGGCTTAGCTCGTACCTTTAAAATAAGCGAGAAAATTAGTAGCGAAATGCATGGCGGTTTTTCAAAATTCATGATCGGAAATTACCCTGAGTACAAAGCTGCCCGTGACAAGAGAGAGTCTACCGTAAGTAAAGGAGTGAACGGTGCATTTGTGGTAGCCTATAATTCTGGCAAGCGAATAACCGTTCAGGAAGCTTTGATGCTAAGTAATCAAAAGTGGCTTAAATAATTTTTTATTTAGCGAATAATAATTATCTTTACATAGTTTCGAACTATGCGAAAAATAGTTGTTATATGTCTATTATTCCTAACCTTTAAGGGTATTTCGCAGGTTGATACTGCTATCTTAAATAAAATGACTCCGGAGGAGTTATTGCAGTACTATATCAATGAAAAAGAGCCGGAAATTAATAAAGGCCCGTTAACAGTAGGTGACTCTTTATTTGGTATTTTAAATCCTCAGGTTATTCCAACCAAAACAGTTGAAGCTGATCCGCTTTCACGTTCTGCTTTTGATGAAAAGGACTATCAAAACAAATATTTGCTGGATAGTGCTGATAATGCAGAGCAAAAACTAAAGCCAAAAATCTCCCTGGGAACCGGCAGGTTAGGATTTTATGGTGATGTGTATTCAAAGCATTTTCAAAACCCTTTTACAGCAAGGCCAGCCTTCGATTTAGGAATTTCTCAGCGTTTAACCCGTTATTTACAGTTGAATTTCAACATCATCTTCGGTAAGCTTGGTGCTAATGAGTACGGTGTTTCAAGAAATGAAAATTTCCAGTCCGAAATCAGGGCAGGTGGTTTAAATTTAATGTATGATTTTGGTAATTTTATTCCTGATAAACATCGAGTAAGGCCATTTATTAGTTTAGGTGTTTGTGGATTTGAATTCTTAAGTAAAACAGATTTAAAAGATAAAAACGGGAATTTTTATCATTATTGGAGTGATGGCAGTATTCGTAACATGGCCGAAGGTAGCGCCGGAGCCCAAAATGCAATTGAGATTAAACGTGATTATGTTTATGAAACGGATATACGAGAGCGCAATGCAGACGGTTTTGGAAAGTATCAGGAGCGTGCATGGGCCATGCCTGTAGGTGCAGGTTTCGTAATGAAAGTTACTGATCGAGTAGATTTAAAATTAAATTTTCAATACTTCTTTACAACCACGGATTATATTGATGGTTTAACAAGTCAAAGCACAGGCAATAGGGTAGGGACTAAATTCAGAGATAATTACACGTATTCCTCAGTATCTGTTCAATACGATTTAATTGCAAAACCAAAAAAATCAGCAAAAGCGAAGAAAGATACTTTGAACGATGCATTCTGGTTAGCATACGATAAGTGGGATGGAGACAAAGATGGTGTTTCTGATTTTGTAGATGATTGCTTAGGAACTGATGAAGGTGCAAAAGTAAATGCCAAGGGTTGCCCTGAAGATGATGATAAGGATGGCGTTCCAAACCATTTAGATTTTGAACTGGACACACCTCTGGGTTTAACAGTGGATAAACGTGGTGTGGGAAGAAATGATAGTTATTGGCAAAAGTGGTACGATCAGTATATGAACGATAGTACCGGTGTTGATAAGACTACTGAAGTGATAGAAAATATATATGCTCTGAATACAAAAAAGATGGAGCTACCAACGGCATCTAATGTTAAATATACCGTTGAGTTAAAGAGATATCAAGGCAATATTCCAAGTGATGAAATGGCATATTTGCTAAGTATTGGTGACGTAAAAACTACTACTTTAGAAGATGGCACCACAATCGTTTATACTGCTGGTGAGTACAAGAAGGTAAAAAATGCCATTCGTAGAAGAGATGAATTCAGAAAAGATGGTTTATCTACTGCAAGTATCTCTAAACTAGTTGGGAAAAATGTTGTGCAAGTGAATGATGACGAATTAGAAAAATTACTCAAAGAAGAAAAGGAGAAAGAATTATTGTTAGCTACTCAAACCTCCACCGCAGGTACAAATAATGATGGTGGAAACAATAACAACGGCGGAAACAACAATGGCGCGGGTAATAACAATGATGGTGGAAATAACAACTCCGGCGGTAACAATAGTGGTGGCAACAACAATAGTGGCGGTAATAATAACGAAGGCAACGGTGTAGCTAACAATCAAGGAAACAACAAAGGTGGCGGAAATAATAAAGGTGGTGGCAACAATAAAGGCGGTAATAATAACGGAGGAACCAATAAGGGTGGAAATAATTCCGGTGGCAACAATTCTGGTAACAATTCATTTAACGAAACTGAAGATGAAGGATTTACAAAATCCGATGTCTTCTACCGAGTTCAGTTAGGCGCATTTAAACATCCAATTTCAACAAAAGTATTTAATACAAGTACAGGTATCATTGAATTGAAAGCCGGTGACAATTTCTATAAATATGTTACTAAAGGTTACAAAACTATAGAAGAAGCTGCTGCAATTAGAGCTGACTTGGTTATTCAAGGCTATAGTGATGCCTTTGTAACCGCATACAAAGATGGTAAGCGCGTATTGTTAAGTAAAACAAGTGCGAAGGTTGAAAAATCATTTAAAGAGGATTTAAGTGAGGATAAATTATTTAGCTCTGTAGATAAGAAATTGGTGATATTTAAAATTCAATTAGCTATAACTAAAACAGCTACAGCTGAGCGTTTAATGGATGCTCAAGTAAAAGAAATTAGTGATGTAGTGAAACAAGGTACTAATACAGGTGGTATTCGTTTTACAACAGGTAACTTTAATAATTTTGATGAAGCAGATAAAACATTAAAAGAACTTCAAGCTAAAGGCTTCTCTGGTGCCTTTGTTATTCCTACATTTAAAGGTGAAATTATTTCGTTGCAGGAAGCAATGGAATTATTAAAGTAAGCTGTTATGAAAAAGTGCTTAATATGCTTATTCATAATTATTGGCCTTCAATTAAACTCTAAAACACTACTAAAACCAGGTACTTATAGGGGAGTTTTAATTCTTAACGAAGCGGAAGGAATTGAACTACCATTTAATTTTGATGTGATAAAACTAAAAAAGAATTATTCCATTGTTATTAAAAATGCTCAGGAAAAAATTAAAGTAGAGGAGCTTAAATTTAAAGGTGATTCTTTGTTTTTTAAAATGCCAGTATTTGATACTGAATTTAAATGCTTGATTAAAAGCGATACACTTACAGGAATTTGGTTAAATAATTATCGTAAAGAAAAAAATAAAATTAAATTTATAGCCTATCCATCCAATCAACGTTTTCTATTCAAACAAACTTCAGGCAGCGCATTAGTTGAAGGACATTGGGAAACAACTTTTTCCCCAAACACCAAAGACAGCAGTAAGGCCGTCGGTTTATTTAAACATATTGAAAACACCAACTTTATTGAAGGTACCTTTTTAACCGAAACAGGTGACTATCGTTTTTTGGAAGGCATGACGTCAAATCAGCAAATGTATCTTTCGTGTTTCGACGGTAGTCATGCATTTTTGTTTATTGCTACATTGTCTGATAAAAAACTGAAAGGCAAATTTTATAGCGGTGCTCATTGGCAATGCGATTGGGAAGCAATTGAAAACAAAAATTTCAGTTTGAAAAATGCAAATGAAATCACTTTTTTAAAAGACCCAACTACACCAGTTAATTTCTCGTTTAAAGACTTAAATGGAAATCAAGTTAGTATACAAGACCAACAATTTAAAAACAAAGCTGTTTTGGTGCAAGTAATGGGAAGCTGGTGTCCTAATTGCATGGATGAGTCAGCCTATTTATCTGAAGTGTATAAAAAACAAAAAGCAAATGGATTAGAAATTATTGCGCTTGCTTTTGAAAAAACAACGGATTTTAAAATAGCGCAACAACAGGTAAAACGTTTAAAAAATCGATTTGGGATCGAATACACTATCCTGATTACACAGTTAAGCGGAAAAGAAAAGGCAAGTGAAACGCTGTCTGCTTTGAATAAAATAAGCGCTTTTCCTACCTTGTTATTTTTGAATAAATCGCATCAGGTTGTTAGGATTCATACCGGTTTTAGCGGTCCTGCCACTGGCAGTTTATACGACGATTTTAAAAAAGAAACCGAGCAATTAATTAACGAACTTGTTCGTTAAAACGGTTCAATTGTTTGTACTTTAAGTAGATTAATCACTTATTTAGCTAGTAAAATTTAATCCTTTTTTGTATTTTTATGGTTTATGCTCCAAAGAATTATCATTCTGATAGTTATTTCAATTTGCTTTAATCTCAAGGCACAATACACTATACGTGGTAAAGTATATGAACTGGGTAATAAAGAACCAATGCCATTTGTGCCTGTTGTTATTAAAGGAACAAATTGTGTAGCTCAAACAGATTTTGACGGGAATTATGTTATTAAATGTAATAAGTTAACTGACTCAGTAGTAGCATCCTTTGTGGGTTTTAAAAGACTTGCTAAAGCTTTTAATCCTAAATTAGCTGATCAGGAAATTAATTTTCCAATGGATAATGAAGGTAATAATGTGTTAGAGGAAGTTGTTGTTTTAGCAGGTGATAATCCGGCGCACCGTATCATAAGAAATACCGTCAAACAAAAAGAAAAGAACAATCGTTCAAACATTGATGCGTATGAGTACGAAACATATAATAAGCTGGAATTTGATTTAACACGTATTCCAAAAGAAATGCGTGATAAACGAATTTTTAAACCCATAGCTTTTGTATTTGATAATGTTGATAGTGCAAATAGCAGTGAAAAGCCATCCTTGCCTTTTTTTATAATCGAAAATTTATCGCAGTTTTATTACAAACGTAATCCAATACGCAAAAAGGAAGTGGTAATTGCAAGTAAAATTACAGGTATGGAGAATGCCAGTGTTTCGCAAGTTTTGGGCGATATGTATCAAAACATCAACATTTATGATAACAACATATTGGTTTTTGGTAAACAATTACCTAGTCCTGTTAGTGACAATGGCCTTTTCTATTATAAATATTATCTAGAAGATAGTGCTTTTGAGAATAATCAATACATCTATCACATTCGATTTAAGCCTAAACGTGTTCAAGAACTTAGCTTCACAGGTAACTTATGGATTGCTGATACAACATGGGGTATCAAACGTTTGGAAATGAGCATGCCCAAAGATGCCAACTTAAACTTCATTAATAGTGCCAATGTTATTCAGGAGTTTAGTTATGTTGACAGTACCTGGTTTTTAAGTAAAGATCGTTTAGTGATAGATTTTGCTCCTACAAAAAAGGCAATAGGATTTTATGGACGAAAAACAACTTCCTACAAAAAAATTAAACTTAACCAGCCTAAGGATGATAAGTTTTATGAGTTTGGAGATAAGATAGTTGTTGATGAAGGGGCCTTGAAAAAATCGGACGAGTTCTGGAATGAAAACAGGCATGATAGCCTAACAGTTCGTGAGAAGAAAATATTTAAAATGATTGACACCATACAATCTCTACCTGTATATAAAACCTGGGTAGACGTGTTTTATGTATTAGTAGCAGGTTACAAGAAGTTTAATAATTTTGAAATTGGTCCTTACTCTAACTTAATTTCTTACAACAGGGTAGAGGGTTTGCGCGTAAGATTTGGTGGAAGAACAAGTGAATTGTTTAGTAAGTGGTACGAATTAAATGGTTACGTTGCATACGGTACCCTTGACGAGAGATGGAAATATGCTCTAGGATTTAAGAGTTTTATAACTAAAAAACCAATTCGGCAAATTGTTGGGATGAATTACAGAAGTGACTATGAGATTTTAGGACAAAGTACTAACGGTTTCTCCCAGGATAATGCGCTTGCTTCTTTGTTCAGAACCAATCCACTCACAAATTTAACGAGGGTAGATAAAACCGAAGCCTATTATGATCGTGAGTGGTTTCAAGGCTTAAACACGCGGTTAACGTTATCAGGTAGTCGTTTTACACCATTAGGTTCAAATCAGTATTTAGAATTTAAACGTGATGGTTCGATAGGACCAAAAGATGGAATCAATAATACAGAAGTAAGGATTAATACGCGATTTGCATTTAAAGAAAAATTTGTTGGTGAAGGTTTTCAAAGAATTTCTCTAGGAACAAGAAACCCTATTATTCAATTGAATTATGCTAAATCATTACCTAATGCATTTAGGGCTGAGTTTGATTATCATAAACTTGTTCTGAATTTAAATGATAGGATTCGAATTACTCCGATTTTAGGTTATACTGATTACATTGTTGAAGCCGGAAAAATTTGGGGCAAGGTCCCGTACGTGTTAATGGAACTTCATGGAGGGAACGAAACTTATATTTATGATTACATGGCTTTTAACATGATGAATTATTATGAGTTTGCAAGTAATGAGTATGCATCATTATCTGTTTTTCATCATTTTGAAGGATTGTTTTTAAATAAAATCCCATTATTAAGAAAACTAAAATGGCGTGAAGTTGTAACAGCAAAAGCTGTAATTGGCAGAGTGGATGAACAAAATAAAAGAGCGCTTATCTTTCCATCTAGTTTAAGAGTTTTGGAAAATGGGCCTTACGTTGAAAGTAGTATTGGAGTTGAAAATATTTTTAAGGTATTTAGAGTAGATGTGTTTTTTAGAAACACGTATCGCCGCGAAAACCCTGCTGCGAATGTTGGATTAAGATTTGGATTTCAATTAGCATTATAAAAATATGTTTGGTAAACTAGGTGACATGATGGGCAAGCTTAATGAAATGAAAGCTAAGGCCGAAGAAGTAAAACGTAAATTAGACGCCACAATTGTTGAAGCTGAAGGCGCAGGCGGTGATATTAAAATTAAATTAACAGGAAACAGATTAATTAAGGAAATAAGTATTGCCCCATCTTTACAACATTCGGATAATTCGGAACTAACGGAGCAGCTTATTGTTACCTTAAACAAAGCGCTTGAAAAGGCTAATGCTGTGAATGAAAAAGAAATGAAAGAAGTTGCAGGTAGTATGTTGCCCGGTTTAATGTAATGGAAGGTTTTAATCATCGAATAGACATTCAAATCCGATTTAGTGATATAGATCGCCTTAATCATGTTAATAATGCTTGCTATTTAAATTATATCGAATTAGCTCGGGTTAATTATTTTAACTCCGTGTTTTTGGATAAGATTAATTGGGCTAAAGAAGGTTTTGTGATTGCGCGAACAGAACTGGATTACATACAACCGATTTTTTTGACAGATCAATTGCAATGTTATACAAGAATTACCAAGGTGGGAACAAAGAGTGTAACGATAGAAAACGTATTGATAAAAAATAAGGAGCATCTTGCTGCAAATTGCCTGGGGATCTTAGTTGCTATGGATTACGAACTTGGTGAAAGCAAAAAAGTTCCAACCATTTGGTTAGAACTTTTAAATAAGTTTGAAAAACGAAAATTGGAATTATAAATTTTTCAGTTTAAGAACATCTTTTTCAAGTCCAACTAACTTAAACGTTTGAACTAAAGTACCTTTGTCATCAAAAATTTTGATAGTTTGTTTGCGCTTATTAAATTCAAATTTACCGTCAACAATATTCTGTAAATCATTTGGCTCAAGTTTTAACCATTTGCAGCTACCGTCAACGCCAAAGGTAAAGGTTGGTCTGAATCTTGCAATTGGAAATTCTTTGCTTCCCTCTTTTCTGTATGGCACGTAGTCTTTTGTCGCATCAATTTCTTCGTTGGACGCTAACCACTTCACACTATAAAAGTCTGCAGGTAATTTTTTAATTTTTGATTGAGCAACAGCACTTAAGCTAAAAGTTGCAAGTAAAATAAAAAGTAGTTTTTTCATGTTGTGTGTTTTAGTTGATTGATTCAATTTTTGTGCCAAATTACTTAATTTTTTTAGCTGCCACCATCATTTCTTCTCCTATATTGAAAAAAGATAACAAATTATAAAGTAAATTATGGAAAAAAACGAAAATCTTCAGCTGCCATAAAGGCCTGGAAGTGAATTTGTTAAAGTAGTTTTGTCTTTCTGCCGCATTAATTTGAGCGCTAACTTCGTTAACCGTTTTCTTTTGTTTGCCTTTTATTTTTTTAAGAAGTGGAAGAAGTGTGTACATTAAGAACAATTTTATTTCAAAAGAAGGTTTGATTTTTTGGACTTCATAACCTTTACTTTCTAATAGTTGTGTAATTGTTTTTTTGCTAAAATAATTCACGTGATCTAAACCCATCATTTTCCAATCGTCTTTATATTTTTTAGCAAAGTAACTATCAATTTGAGGAACTTGTAAAAACAAATAACCACCCGGTTTAGTTAAAGCATTGCATTTTTCCAGAAATACATCAGCATGATCAATATGCTCAAGTACATCCCACATAGTAATAACATCAAACTGATGTTTGCTTGTATCTAATTCAAAAAAATCAATGTGGTCAACCGGTAGTTTTAGGTCATTTTTACAATATAGATATGGTTGTTCGGCTATCTCTACTCCGTAAATCTCATAACCTAATTCCTTTGCAGCTAACATAAAATGACCCCAACCCGCACCAAGGTCAAAGAGTTTACCGCTTTTAATGAATTTTTGAATAAACTTAAATCTTAGTTTATGTCTTTGTATTTTAACCCAGTTGTTTCCTTGCCTGATGGCTGCAGTTACATCGCTATTTTTGTATTGCGTGTATGTAATTTTTTTTCGGAAGTAATGAGGTATGAAAACATGCCCACATTGATTACAATTAGTAACCGAAAATGTTGGTTTTTCATATAATACTTTAAATTCTTTTGGATTTGTGTTTTTACAAACTGTGCAAAAAATACCTTCAAAAATGGATTCGTTCGTATGCTCTGACATTTCTTATTAAGGTTTCGTTTCAAGTTCAAAGGTGCTTTCGGTAATTACCGTTTCGTCCCTGAAACATGTAATTCCTCCCCAATTAAATATCTTTTTCTGATATACCCAAGCCATTTGGTCTTTAACTACAACACGCTGTATGATAACTACACCTTGTCCACTAATGGTTTCCTCAGTTACGCCCGGAGGATACTTTGCAAGTAATTTAGCAATTCGATCATTCATGGATTGATTTTGATCTGAGTTAATCAGTTTTTCACATTCTACAAGTTTGCTTTTGGCATACATGTCACCACCTTTATGAAGTAGAGCTTCTTCATACAACTTTTTAGCAGCTTTATATGCTTTTGATTTAAACTGTTCGTCTGCATTTTTTATAGCAGTTTTGTATTTTTCTTCGGCAGGATTTCCACCTAGTGTAGGTAATATAGTGCCTTTTGTGTTGTCTTTAATTTCACCTTGTTTAACAACATTTTTTAAATTTGTATCAATCTCTTTTAATTTACTTGTTGCATATGCGTCATTAGGTTTAATTGTCAGAGCTTCATTATAGCCTACTTTTGCATCTGACCAATTTCGTTTATTAAACGCTTCATCACCTTTAGCAATTGCAGCTTTGTATTTATTCTCTTTTTCTTCTATTTTTCTACGTTCTTCCTCTTCTTTCTTTTTAAGTGCTAATGCTTCTTTCTTTTTCGCTTCTTCTGAATCAAATTGTTCTTTAGCTAATTTATCTGCTTCAGCTTTTGCCTTTGCATCTGCAGCGGCTTTTTCTTTGGCTAGTTTATCAGCATCTGCTTTCGCTTTAGCATCTGCTTCCGCTTTAGCTTTAGCATCTGCAGCGGCTTTATCTTTAGCTAGTTTATCAGCTTCGGCTTTCGCTTTAGCATCCGCATCTGCTTTTTCTTTTGCTAGTTTATCAGCATCGGCCTTCGCTTTAGCATCTGCTTCAGCTTTTGCCTTCGCATCAGCATCCGCTCTTTCTTTAGCTAAGCGTTCTGCTTCCGTTTTTGCTTTAGCATCAGCATCAGCCTTTTCTTTTGCCAGTTTATCAGCTTCTGCTTTTGCCTTCGCATCAGCATCAGCTTTTTCTTTTGCTAGTTTATCCGCTTCAGCCTTTGCCTTTGCATCCGCATCAGTTTTTTCTTTTGCCAGCCTATCAGCTTCGGCCTTTGCTTTAGCATCCGCTTCTGCTTTTGCTTTCGCATCTGCAGCGGCTTTATCTTTAGCTAGTTTATCTGCTTCAGCTTTTGCTTTCGCTTCAGCATCTGCTTTTTCTTTAGCTAAACGTTCTGCTTCGGCTTTTGCTTTTGCATCAGCATCTGCTTTTTCTTTAGCTAGGCGTTCTGCTTCTGCTTTTGCTTTGGCATCAGCATCTGCTTTTTCTTTTGCTAAACGCTCTGCTTCGGCTTTTGCTTTGGCATCAGCATCTGCTTTTTCTTTTGCTAAACGCTCTGCTTCGGCTTTTGCTTTCGCATCAGCATCCGCTTTTTCTTTTGCTAAACGTTCTGCTTCGGCTTTTGCTTTTGCATCAGCAGCGGCTTTTTCTTTAGCTAGGCGTTCTGCTTCGGCTTTTGCTTTTGCATCAGCATCCGCTTTTTCTTTAGCTAGGCGTTCTGCTTCGGCTTTTGCTTTTGCATCAGCATCTGCTTTTTCTTTAGCTAGGCGTTCTGCTTCGGCTTTTGCTTTTGCATCAGCATCTGCTTTTTCTTTTGCTAAACGCTCTGCTTCGGCTTTTGCCTTAGCATCTGCTTCAGCCTTGGCTTTAGCTTCAGCCTCCGCTTTGGCTTTAGCTTCTGCATCCGCTTTTTCCTTAGCAAGTCTCTCTGCTTCAGCTTTAGCCTTCGCATCGGATTCTGCTTTAGCTTTCGCATCAGCCTCAGCTATTAATTTATTAATATTGGTAATTTGCTCTTTTGGATAACTTTCTTCCGGTTTAATATTGGAAGCCTCTTGATAACTGGCCAAGGCTAATTGCCATTCCTTTTTTTGGAATTGTTTCTCTCCATTTTTTAAAGCATTTTGATAACTTGCTTCTTTCTCTTTTGCTTTTTGAACGGCTGATCTTTCTAATTCCTTTAACTGCGCAAGCGCTCCTTGTATTTGATTGAAATAGGCCTCATCATAATCCATGTTCTGGGTTCCTGCGTTATAATTAACCTTCAATAATGTTTGATTAAGTACCGAATAGTCTATTCCCTTTTGTAATTCAAACAAACTTATTCCATCTACTTTAAATGCCATCTCTCTTGAATCTTCAGGTATTCCGAGTGTAGATACCTCGAATTTTTTTGTACACAATTGAGGTTTAGAGACAACAATTTGGTAATTGTATCCAAAAGGTAAATCGAGTTTTAATCTACCATCATCTCCGGTTACTACCGTTTTAAAAGGTTTACCATTTTGTAAAACATTCACATTGGCACTTCCTGTTCCTTTACCATCTTTTTCAATCCTAGTTTCAAACCTAACTGTTTTATCCTGAGATGATAACTGGAAATTAAACCATAAAAGTAATACTACCAATATAAGTTTAGGATGTTTCATTAATTTACTGGTTCTTTTACTAAATTAAGTTTTAAATTTACAATAAAAATACCAATTTGTGTATGAAATTGTTATCTTCTGTTAATTATAGTTATTGGGAACTGAAGCATTATTTCGATGAGTTTGACTTCATTGTGATTGGTAGTGGAATTGTTGGATTGAATGTTGCTCTTCAGTTAAAAAAACATAAAAGCAAATCGAAAGTATTAGTTCTAGAAAAGGGCATGTTGCCTAGTGGAGCAAGTACCAAAAACGCTGGATTTGCCTGCTTTGGAAGTAGTTCAGAATTATTAGATGACATCAATAGTTCAGGAGAACAACTGGTATGGGAAACTGTAAAAATGCGTTGGGATGGTTTAAAGCTTTTAAGGGAGAATTTAGGAGATAATAATATTGCTTACAAAGCATATGGAGGAACTGAATGGTTTTCGACGAAATTGGAATTAGATGCATGTATCAATAAATTAGAATTTTTAAATAAGTCTATTAAGGATGTAATTGGTGTTGACTCAACCTTTAAAAAAGACACTAATTATGTGAAATCGAAAATGATTGGGGCTATAAAAAATAAGTATGAGGGCCAGTTAGATACGTCGCTTATGATGCATAGGTTGATTTCTTTAGTAAAAAACCAAGGTGTAGAAATACTCAATAATGTTGAGGTGAAAGAACTTAAATCAAGCGCCTCAGGAGTTGATTTAGAAACTAATGTTGGTGTTTTTAAATGTAAAAAGTGTGTAGTGGCTATTAATGGATTTGCAAGTAGATTATTAAAACGAAAAGACGTGAAGCCTGCCAGGGCTCAAGTATTAATTACTAAGCCAATAAAAAATTTAAAACTAAGAGGTGCATTCCATTATGATAAGGGCTATTATTATTTTAGAAATATCGATAACAGGGTTTTGCTTGGTGGAGCACGAAATTTGGATTTTAAAAAAGAAACAACTGATAAATTTGAATTGAATGCAAAAATCCAAAAACATCTGGATGATTTTTTAAGAACGGCCATTCTGCCAGATACACCTTATGAAATAGATCACAGATGGTGCGGTATCATGGGGGTAGGGAGTGAAAAAAAACCAATTATTGAATTTGTTGATAATCATGTTTTAGCTGCAGTCAGAATGGGTGGAATGGGTGTTGCCATTGGCAGTTTGGTTGGACTAGAAGCAGCAAAAAAAATTATTAGAAGTTAAGATAATAATCACGTGTTAGAGCCTTGTATTCTTCTGTGTAATCAAAATGATGGTCTCTTTCGATAATCAAAGTTGACTCATCAAGAGCAGATTCTTTAAATTGAAATTCCATCAAATGTCTTTTTTCGGTTTCTTTATCAGGTTTGGTTCTAACACGCATTAGTTTAACCAGATATAGATTTTTTTGTTTTGCAATTTTAGCAAATACCTCCGCCTCTTGTTTAGGTAATATCAAACAAAATCTTCCATCCTCATTAAGCAATTCTACTACACCGTCAATCAATTCTTCAAAAGGAAGTGTTTCTGCGTGCCTTGCTAGGCTGCGTGGTTGGTTTAGTATTTTAACAGAGTTTGGATAGAATGGTGGATTGCTTACGATTAAATCAAATTTACTCGGATGTAATTTTACGAATTCTTGAAAGCTAATGTGCAATGTTTGAATATTTGCTTTAAATGGACAAGCGATAATATTTTCAGTTGCTTGTTTAATACTATCCTTATCAATATCAATTGCTAATGTATTAGCGTTTGATTTTTGAGCAAGCATTAAGGCAACTACACCTGTCCCTGTACCAATATCTAAAATACTTAAGGCCGAATCAGGCATTACCCAGGCACCGAGCAATACAGCATCAGTATTGACCTTCATGGTGCATTTATCCTGACGAATTGTAAATTGCTTGAATGCGAATTGATTGCCTTTCATAATTTACCACTGAAATTAAAAAAAACACAATTAAATAACAAACCTTTTGGAATTTAGAATTTACTTCTTAGTCTCGCTTTTGAGCGACGTTGTTTTTTGAAAATATAACCAACGGTTAATTCCAAGCTCAAATACGAATCAAGATTTTTATCTCCTCGTTGAGCTGGATTTCCGGCACCATCTGGGGCTGTGGCTCCAGATATTAAACCCAAGCTTGGATCTGCATATGCAACCGAAGTTGGTCCGTAGGCTTCTGCTAACTTAACAGGGTCGTAATAGGTTTTGCTAACATCATCAATATAATCTGTAAATGTTTTTCTCCATGCAAATTCCAAACCAACGCTCCATTGTTTTTGGATAACTAATTTGTAGTAAATTCCAAATGGAATGGCAACAGCATAGTTGCTATATGGTTTAGGTCCACCTTCTAAACCTTGACCTTCGGTTCTTAAAGGTTTGAGTTTAGTTCCATCTTTTGCCTTTGGATTAAAATAGAAAGCAGAGACTCCTACGAAGCCGAAGAGTGCATGATCGTTGGCCTTCATTCTTCGAGTGAGCGTTTTTTTGATTCCATATCTATTTCCTGCTCTTGAGCTATTGTAGCCAATTTCCAGTCGGCCACCTAATTCAAATAGATTTGTTTTAAAATTAAGATTTCTGTTGTTTCTGAATTGTTCCTGGGTTGCAGCATCATCACCTTTAAGTCTGAGGTAATTAAATCTAACTGTGCCTGCAAACCATCTTTGAAACTTGTATCTGTAACCGGCACCAAAAGCCGTTCGGGTTTGATTAAAGTCAATGTCAACAGGGCTGTTATCAGTTCCCACTCTATCTCTTCCCCCTAAATCACCTAGGAAAGCGGCAGCGCCTGTACTAATGAATACTTCTTTTCGATACTTTTTCCAATCGCCAGGGCGAGAGAAGTTTTGACCTAAAGTAACCACAGGGCACAAAAGAAACACTAAAAGTATTTTTGAGAATGCTTTTATCATTAAATTGCTACTAAGATAAGTAAAAAAACTACATGAACGGTCTAAAACCGGTAAATATTTACTGAAATAGCAGACTTTTTGAGTGTATTTCGACTAATTTGGTTTAGATTAAAAAAATTCTTCATTGAAATTAATGAGGTAAACTTTTTCAGTTGCCCGTGTAATAGCTGTGTATAACCACCTGGTATACTCTTTATTAAGCATTTCTTTGGTTAAATAGCCCTGGTCTATAAATACTACAGGCCATTGGCCACCTTGAGATTTATGACAGGTAACGGCATATGCCGGTTTTACTTGCAAAGAATTAAAAAATGGACTGTTTTTGAGATATCTTACTCTTGTAAACTTATCTGGTTCATCAGCTACATCTTCTAAAATAGCTTCTTGCAATTGATTTTGTTGTTCATTGCTTAGTGATGGCTGATCTGAATATAATGCGTTTAGGTTTAGTTTTACCTCAAGAGGTGGTAATTGATAATCTATCAAACGAATTTCACAATCACAAAACTCAAAGCCATACAAACTTTTTTTGTTTTTGATTTTGGTAATCTCAGCAATATCACCATTTGCAATAAAATTAGTTTCACTATTTGAGGAAGGCAGCCAAAAATAATTGTTTTTTACAATCATAATTTTATCGCCTGTGTTTAGCTCATTCTCAAGGTATTTTATTCTATTACGGTATGTTTGGTTAAATAGTGAAGCTCTTTTGTTACTTCGGGTAATAATAATGAGGTTGTCTTCTCCGTATTTATGTATGGTTTGGTTAAGAGTATCTTCCAACTCCTCACCACTAAGTCTTATAAAATCAGCAGTAGGTTCTAGTTTTGGAGGGATAAACTCATTTTCCATCAAATCAACACGAAGTTTTGTGGCATTGTATAGAATTCCGCTGTCCTCTTTTTGACGAGCAACTTTTTTTAATTCGTAAAAGAAAATATTTAGATCAAAATTCGCTTTTAAATATTCGGGACTTAACGCTGCACTGAAACTACTGCCAACCGGAGGTAATTGTGCATTGTCTCCAACGAACATTAATTTACAATTTAAACCGCTATATACGTACTCAAATAAACTTTCAAGCAAATTCAAATTGGAAGAGCTATCGTCGTTTGATTGAATCATACTTGCTTCGTCAACAATAAAGAGTGTTGTTGTGTGAGTGTTTTCAGCAATACTGAGGTAATTTGAGCTGGAAGTATCAAACGAATAATTGAATATTTTTTTGTGAATGGTGTAGGCTTTTGTTTGCGAATAGCTGCTGATGACTTTTGCTGCTCTGCCAGTTGGAGCTAACAGTACACTTTTCCAGCCAACACTTTTTAATGATTTGGTGATGCCTGATATTAGATTAGTTTTACCTGTACCTGCATAACCTTTTAAAATAAATACACTGTTTGGATAGGAATTAAAAACATACTTACTTATTTTTTTTATGGCCGTATCCTGTTCGTCATTTACCGTGAATGGTAAGTTCTTTTTTATAGTTGATTCAAGTTTTTCAATTTTATTTTTGATGTCATCCATAAAAAAACCACTCAATAATTTGAGTGGTTTAAAAGTAATAAAAATAAGGTTAGTGGTATTTTAATTACGGTAAGGTAATTGTAAATTCTTGTCCTTCAATTGTAACCACTGCACTAAAGTCGCAAGCACCGTTTCCAAAATCAACATAACGCGTAGGGCGATTACCTGGAGTATATTGCATAGTTCCTGAAATAAATGGGTGACGTCTTGGACGTAATGGATCTGGTGCACATGTAAAATCACGAACAAGGTTATTAGCAGTTACACTAAAATTTTCTCCTTTTGCATTTGTTCCATTGGCAGTTCCAGAGATTTCAATACGAGCCTTTGTCCAGTCAATAGGTAATAATTGACCTTTGTAAACATTAGGATCGTTTGTGTTTAAAAGTGTTTTAGTTCTGCTGCAGCTCCAGTTAACTGTACCTTCGTTATTAGGTTTAACAATGGTAACGTTTGAAGTTACTTGCCATGTAAGATTTGTCCCTGGATTGGTTCCAGTAGGAAGACTTAATGGTGTTGTGTTCGTAACAGTTTTTGTTAAAGTGATTGCATTACCATCTACAACATAGTTTTGAGAAGTAACTACCATGTTAAATCCTGGATTTCTGTAAAATTTTGCATTCACATTAGAACCGCTGAAATTGTAAAATAGTTTTCCTGAGCGAGTTCTGCCATCTTTTCCAACACATGAAGTGCCAAAATCTACAGTTGCAGATACAACTGCCGAATTACTAAATGTGGTTGAAACGGTTGCGCAAGAAGCTGATAATAATAAATCAGAACCAGATGTTTTGTAAGTAGTTAAGGTGTAGTTTTCAGAAACCTGACTGCCCATAACGTCAGCGTCACTTGCAGAATTTTCCGCTAAATTATTGTCGTTGATGGTTGTTTGTTCTGTATCTCTTTCTTCTACTTTTTTAGTGTCTCTTTTGCGACAAGCTGTAAATGTTACGCCTGCAATTGCAACAATCATTAGGCTAAGTTTTAAATTTTTCATAATCGTGGGTTATTAATTTAAATCTATGATTATAGAACAGGCAAAAGGTTTAAAGAATATTGAATAAAAAACTCACTTATAAAGCTAACTAATTGAATATCAATTGCTGAAATTGAGAGCAAAGAATAAAAAACTTAGTTAAATTTGCCGGAAGCAATGCTCACTTCTAACTATAAAATTATACGACAGCTTGAGGAAAAGCAAAACAAAGCAGGCGATTTACATTTGAAAGTGTTAATCGCTAATAGTCATATAATTATTGTTCTTAAAAATAAGGAGCAGGTTATTAAGCTTATTGAGCTTTCAATAGAACAACCTGAGACAATGGAGATGGAGAAACATCTGGATGTTATTTTATCTTCTTTCGACCTTAAGCGTGATTTTAAAAATGTAGATATTTATATCTTAACGAATTATTTCATGAATCTTCCTTCGATCTTAAGCACCAAAGAAGGTAATGAAACGTTATTAAAATTTACAACTGAATTACCAGATGGATATGTTGTGAGGGAAGACCGAGTTTTAGATCTTTCGGTATGCTATGGTATTACTTTAGGCTTAAAAAATTATATTGAACGTACTTTTCATAATTCGAAAATAAGTAGCCAAGCCTCCGTTTTTATTGATTGTTTTTTGAATAATACGCAATTTAGCAAAATAAATTTTCTTATCAATTTTATTGGTAAGCAAATGGAGGTAGCCATTAAGAAAGACAATAAATTGCATTTGTATAATTTATTTACCTACAACTCTAATGAGGATGCCTTGTATTTTATTTTGTTTTTAATTGAGCAGTTTCAATTAAACGTCATGCAATCAAAATTCACTATAATTGGGCAGTTAGAAACACAGGATGAACTAATTGTGAATTTTAAAAAATACGTGAAACATCTTAATTATGGAGTGGTGGAAACACCTCCCCAAATCCCTAATCATTTTTACTTTACTCAACTAATCTAACCATGCGAATAATTGGTGGTACTCACAAAGGCAGACTATTAAAGGTTCCGAAGGGTTTGCCTGTTAGGCCTACAACTGATTTTGCGAAAGAAGGATTGTTTAACGTGCTTAGTAATGCACTTTATTTTGATGAAATTAACGTACTTGATTTATTTAGTGGCACAGGCCATATTAGTCTTGAGTTTGGTTCACGAGGAGTTCCGGAAATTATTGCGGTAGATAAACATATTGGATGTGTTAATTTTTTGAGAACTACTGCGTCCGATTTAAACCTTCCAATCAACGCAATTAAACAAGATGTTTTTCATTTTTTAAATGAAAACACAAAACAGTTTGACTTGATTTTTGCTGACCCACCTTACGATTTGCCAAATATTGAGCATATTCATGAATTGGTATTTCAAAAACAATTACTAAAACCAAACGGAATATTAATTATTGAGCACGGACCAACAACAAACCTCAATTTATTACAAGGTTTTCAAAAACACAAAAAGTACGGAAACGTTAATTTTAGTTTCTTTCAGCAGACAAACGAATAATCCACTAAGAAGGCTTATTCATGATAGAATTCTGATGTTTGATACTCTCCTCATGTAACAATTGACAAATTTTTTCAACGTGTTGCCTGTTTAGGCCTAATTTGTCTGCAAGCTTGGCTCTGGTTCTGATAATTTCTTGCCAGCGTTCCAATTGAAAAATGGCGATATTATTAATTTTTTTATAGTTGGCAATTTCTTCAATTACCAAAATTCTTTTCTTAAGCAGATTCAACAAGTCCTCATCAATATCGTCAATCATATTTCTGAGTTCATGCAGTATTGTTTTGTCATAATCGGTTAGTTCAGTTTTTTGACGACAAATTAAACCATCTAAAATTTCGCTTAACTGCAAAGGAGTAACCTGCTGCTGTGCATCACTTAAAGCTTGGGGTGGGTCAAAATGTGTTTCTATCATTAACCCATCAAATCCCAAATCAAGTGCTTTTTGCGCAATGGGAGAGATCAATTCAACGCTTCCGCCAATATGGCTAGGATCGCAAAATAATGGTAATTGAGGTAGTAATGTTCTAAGTTCAATTGGCATTTGCCATATTGGTTTGTTGCGGTATTTTGTTTTACCGTATACATAAAAACCTCTGTGTATTGCAGCTAACTGGGTAATTCCACTATTGGAAATTCTCTCTATGGCCCCTAACCATAATTGAAGGTCTGCATGAATCGGATTTTTAATTAATACAGGTACAGAAACGTTTTTTAAAACATCTGCAATTTCCTGAACACTAAATGGATTCCCTGTTGTTCTAGCTCCAATCCAAAGTGCATCAACACCATACTTTAAAGCAAGTTCAGTATGCTCTGCATTTGCAACCTCAACAATGGTTTTGATTTGATGTTCTTTTTTTAAATCCTGCAGCCATTTTAAAGCTTCTTCGCCCTTCCCCTCAAAACTATTCGGTCTGGTACGGGGTTTCCAAACACCAGCCCTGAAATAACCTGGATGAATGTTGTTTTTGCTTAAATCAGCTATCGTTTTTTCAAGTTGTTCGTAGCTTTCAGCGCCACACGGACCGGCAATTAGCGCTGTTTTGGCGCTAACATTAAACCAACTATGAAGGGGAGCAATGTTCATTAGGACACAAAGTTAAGGGATTAATTAAAAAATACCACTTTTATGGTATTTATAACATCTAATAGGTTTAATAGTTTTGGAGTATGGAACTTGAAACAACAAAAAAACCTAATTTTATTGGCAAAACGGATTGTCTACTTGTTTTTGTTGATTGTTGCAAAAAGAAAAAGGACTGTTGCAAAAATTTTAAAAAGGGTGATCGTTGCAAAAAATGCCCCGGAAGAAAATAATCTAATCTTCCGTTTCTTCCATAACAGTTCCAGTAGTTTGATCTAGTATCTGATAAACCTTATAAGTTTGATAAGCAGCCTTGTTAAGTTGATTACTTAAAACAACAATCGTTAAAGTATCATTTAAACGTCGATGAAAAGCTGATCGATAACCGTGCCACCAACCATTATGAAACACTTCTTTCTTAATAGTGTCATTAAAATTATTCATTCGCCAACCTAAACCATAGTTGCTTGTTTTTTTCTCTTTGCTATACGGTAAGTAGGCCATAGCTTGAGTTTGAGGTGTAATTATTTTATTTTGATACAAAGCCTCACTAAATAAAAACAAATCAAAACAAGTGCTATAAACACTTTTATCTCCTAAAACATAGTCACTCGCGTCTAATTCAACTGGTTTCCATTTTAAATCATAGGGTTTAGCAATATTGTCTTTTTCAAGTTCTAAATCCTTTATCGTTTTCGTGTTTTTCATTCCAAGAGGTAAAAATAATTCGTCTCTTAAAAATTCGTTAAATGGTTTCCCACTAACTTTTTCAACTAATAAAGCTAATAGGGCATAATTCGTATTGCAATAGTTAAATCTGAGGTTTGGTCTTAGATAGGCTTTAGGGCGTTTAGTCAACAAAAAGTCATACATCTCCTTGTTGTTTAGTTTATAGTTGAGTATGCCAATTTCTTCATTTAAGGCATAAATATAATTGGGTAAACCTGAACGATGATTGAGCAATTGTTTTATTGTAACACCCTTATACGGAAAGTCACTAAAATAATCTTTCATTTCCTTTTCTAAATCAAGTTGTGCTCGTTCATACAACATTAAAACTGCTGTAGCGGTAATCACTTTACTTACAGAAGCTAGTTGAAACATGCTACTGTCATTTAGTGTTTCAAAACTGGCTTTATCTCGAACGCCGAAATGTTTTTTGTATAACACAGTACCTGCCTTGCCAACCAATATACTGCCATTAAAGCCACCCTGTTTATTTAAATTATAAAACAAAGTATCTAGTTGAAAAGCAATTTGTTTTTGGTACGCATTTAAATTTAAATTTAAATGAGCTTTGCCTAATTTGGTATATCTCATTAAGCGTTTTTCTTCACTCTCAGAGTTGCCACAACTTAAAACAGTTAGTAGGATTAAAACGATTAAATAATTTCTTTTCACTTTTTTAATTTAGATTTTGTTTTTGAGGGTTTTTCTTCATCCTCATCATTATACTTATCGTAATCTAATTGGTTGCCCCAAAAACTCATTTGTTGTTTAATCCACACTTTTCGTTTTGTTATGTATGTTGATGGCGGATTAGCCATATAATGAAGCGGATTTGGTAAAATAGCTGCAATGGCTGCACTTTCATCTTTATTTAATTTACTGGCTGATTTTTTAAACCAAAAGTTAGCAGCTGCTTCTGCACCATAAACACCATTGCCCATTTCAATGCTGTTTAAGTATACTTCCATAATTCGTTCTTTACTCCAGATAAGTTCTATTAAAAGTGTAAAATAAGCTTCAAATGCCTTTCGGATATAGCTTCTGCCCGGCCACAAGAAAACATTTTTTGCGGTTTGTTGACTAATTGTACTGCCTCCTCTTAATTTTTTTCCTTTTTCATTACTATCCAACGCTTTTTGAATTGCACCCCAGTCAAAACCATAATGTTTTAAATAATTTTGATCCTCGCTGCAAACAACAGCCAGTTGGAGTTTAGGAGAAATTTCATCAAGACTTGCCCAGTCATGTTTCAGTTTCATTTCTTTACCATCGCTTTTCTGCTCAACACATCTAATTAACATAAGTGGCGTAACTGGTATAGGTACCCATCTAAAAATAATAACCGAAACAATTGATAAGCCAAAAAAGCCAATTGCTAGTTTTAGGATCCACTTACCTATTTTTAAAAGAAAAGCCATTTACCTTAATGCAAAAGTATTTGTAAATTTATACCATATATGCCCGAATAATATTTTAATTAAAAATGGCATGTTTAAAAAATGACAAAGAAAATTATCGGAATAGCCTTATTACTTGTGGCTCTGTTGATAGGTATTTATTTTTACAAAAAGTACAATGTACCTCCTTCTATCAATTTTCAGGCGCTCGAATTGTATGACCAAGATACCAATCAGGTAGCGTTTAATGATTTAAAAGGTAAAAAATTAATCGTGAGTTTTGGCGCAAGCTGGTGCCCTAATTGCATTGATGAGTTAAATACTTTAAAGAAAATTAAAACTGAATTATTGCCTGATTTGGAGATTGTTTGTATAAGCGATGAAAGCATGGAAACTATTGCTAACTGGAAGGAACGAAAGCAGTACCCATTTACATTTTTAAAACTCAATGCTTCTTTCAATAGTGTAGGTGTATTCAGCATACCAACTACCTACTTATTTAATCCGAACCTAGAATTAAAATTGCAGGAGGTTGGTTTTATAGATTGGGAAGATCCTGATGTGGCGAAGGAAATGCGAGAATTGATGAAATGAAACTAGCGTGTATGAACATAAATTACTCCGCAGTTAGCTCTTTCCAACCAATTATTTATATTAAAATGTTCAATCCAGTTTGGAAATGTTGAATACACACGTTTGAATTTTTTTCTATCTAGTGTAATTTCAATTGCAGGATTGTAATTGTTTTCAATGTACAAACCTATGGTGTCTGAAACCGGCAATTTATTTAACGAATCAAGGTGAAACGTCCGGACTTTGTTATTTCTAAAATAGTGAAGTGAATTTAAATCATTGTATGGATTATCGGTCTTGTATACGATATAAGTCGGCTTATCTTTTGTTATGTCATAAATGCGGTTTAGCATTAAAAATGTTGAATTGGCAGGTAGGAATGCCAGAATTATTACCGTGATAAGGTTAACCAAAACAAAACTTTTTAAAATGAATATTACATAACTCTTTTTTGATAAACTTAAAAATTCAGGCCAGAGTATAGTTATTATTATTGGTAAAAAATTAAGTAGGGGAAACAGAAACCGTAACTCCTTATGTCCGATAAAAAAATGCGGCAATGCAAATAAAAAGGTTAAAGCAGTGAGCAAGTGGGTTGGTTTTTTAAACCAAAAATAAATTAAACAGCCAATCAGAATTAAGCTAAAGGGCGGAAACAGCATTAATATTGATTCTGAAAAATAAAAGTAAAATGGTTGAACGCCATAATCGGCAGCTTTATGATAAACCACGTTTTGTAACACATAGTTAAATGGACTAAATGTTATTTTATTATACAACCAATAATCCGCTGCGATACCTATTGCCATGCCTGTCACAAACCCAAGAAAAGTATAAATTAAATTTAATGGCTTTTTAGAAATCAGAACGAAGTACCATCCTAAATAAGCTCCAACAAAAAATAAAACATGAAATCTGATGTGTATGGCTAAACCAAATAACAAACCTGCAAGGATAAGTCTTACATAGTTTTTATCTGCCTTCAAGTGAATTAATATGCCAATCATGAAAAGTGCAGTTGAAATATTTTCAGCAGAAAATCGGGCATGAAAGTATGGCAGTGGCCAAAATAACATACACAACAAATAGCCCAAGTTAGCCCATTTTCCAATTTTATCCTTATCAAAAAAATGATTAAGTAGCCCAACAAAGGCAGCATAACTTAATACGGAAGCCAGGAATCTAAATAGTGTAGCAACTTTAAATGGATTAAACAAATCTAGATGAATTAAACAGCGACTTACTTGATAAACAAGCCAAGGCATTAGCCCTGATCTCATTTCTGCTGAATACTCCCAAGGTAATTCATGTAGCTGGTTAAAGCCAAGTTTATACCCTGCAAATTCTGCTATTTGAAATAATTCATCAGAATGATACATGCCGCTACTGAAAAATGCAGTCAGTAAATGAACTATCAAACCAATAAAAATAAGTTGCTTTTTATTTAATGAATTTAAAGTATGAAGCAGGGTATTGATTTGCCAAATGTAACAAATATTAAAACCCTAATTTGTAAGTCAATAGGCAATTTTCTTTCGTATATTTACTCTCTTAAAACACAATAAATTATGCCTATAAGAATGAGTAAAGATGATGACTCTAATGAGGGTTATTCAGGAAGACAAAGTTCCGGTGGCGGATTTGGCGGAGGTGGTGGTTTCCCAGGTGGTAATTTGATTGGATTTTTATTGCCTTTATTGTTCAGGAATCCAAAGTTGCTTATTGTATTGCTGATTTTTGGCGGAGGTTACTTTTTATATACTAAATCCTGTTCTTCTGACCATAGCAACAAACAAGCTCAATCGTACTCTAAAGGTGCAACACTCGATCAGGAGGTTTATGATAAAAATGAAGTTTATGCTGCCTTGGATAACAATGAACCACTTCCTGAAAAAGTTTCATTAGAGCGTTTTACACCTGATGCAAAAGATCAGGGGCAACAAGGTTCTTGTGTAGGGTGGGGAAGTACCTATTATGCACGAACAATTTTAGAGAGTATTAAAACCGGTCAGAATCCGAACATCATCGCATTTAGTCCGGCTTTTACTTATAATCAAATTGGTTTACAAGATTGCCAAGGAACTTATATTACGAAGGCGGTTGATTTATTAACCAATGTTGGAAGTGTTGGTTATAACACGTTTCCATACAACGAAAATTCTTGTGATCAACAACCAACTCAATCTCAAATGCAAGAAGCGGCCTCTTTTAAAATGCGCGGTGGTAACCGTTTAACTTTAAATGGCGATGATTATACAGTTGATGTAAATGCTATCAGACAAAATCTGGCTAATAATGCACCTGTTGTAATTGGTATGATGGTAGGCGGAACATTTATGCAGGAGATGGAAGGCAAAGATGTTTGGTTACCATCTGAACGCGATTACAATAAAAGAAATTTTGGTGGGCATTGTATGTGCATCATTGGTTACGATGATCATTTTTTTGAAGATGATGGTGCCTTTTTAATTCAGAATAGTTGGGGGCAACGTTGGGGCAATAATGGCAAAGCCTGGGTTAGTTATAAAGATTTCGTTCATTTTACAAATGAAGCTTATGGCTTGGATGCGTTACCAAATCAACAAAATGTAAATAAATTAGCCTGTGATTTGGCTTTAATTGATAAGGAAACAAAACAGGAAATACCTTTAGTAAACACTAAACCAAATGTGTATGAAACACAATCCAATTTAAATGTTGGAGATAAATTTAAAATTCGTTTTGCAAATAATGTTGAATGCTTTGTGTACGTGTTTGGAAAAGAAACGGATAACACTGTTTACACCTTATTTCCGTATACACCAAAACACAGCGCCTATTGCGGTATAACCGGAGCACGCGTTTTTCCTAGAGATTACAGCATGGAAGTTGATAAAATTGGTAACAGAGATTTTATTGGGGTTGTTATTAGTAAGCAAAAATTGGATTACAAAACCATTGCATCCGAATTAAGTAAAAATAAATCGATGGATTTTTCTGAAAAATTTAAAAGCTATTTTACTGAACAAACGATTACGGATGTTAATTTTAAAAACCCAAACCGTATTAGCTTTGTGGCTACTACCGGCGAAAAAACTGTTATACCAATACTAATTGAGATTAAAAAATAATCAGCATGTTTCATTTTCTTTTAAGAACTATACCAAGACCAATACTAATTAAGTTGAGTTTAATTTTCAGTAAAATTGCTCCTTTACTTTATTATGGTAATAAGTACGAAGATCCAATCAGCGGCAAAACTTATCGTAAATTTTTACCTTATGGTTATGGTGGCAGAGCTAAACGTGATAATGTGCTTTGTCCCGGTAGTTTGTCTTTGGAGCGTCATCGTTTGTTGTGGTTGTATTTAAAAAATAAAACGGATTTTTTTACAAAGTCTTATAAAATGCTTCACATTGCGCCTGAGCAATGTTTTTATAAATTATTTAAAAGTCAAAAAAATTTAACTTACACTACCGGTGATTATAATAGCCCAATTGCAGACATTCATTTTGATTTGCATAAAGCACCATTTGAAGATAATACCTTTGATGTGATTTTTTGTAACCATGTTTTAGAGCATGTTGAGAATGCAGATGTTTGCATGAAAGAGTTGCACAGAATAATGAGTGTTGGTGGATGGGGTATTTTTCAGGTGCCGTTGGACACAACTAGAGCTACAACATACGAGGATAAATCGATTGTAACGGAAGCAGACCGTGAATTACATTTCTGGCAAAAAGATCATTTACGTTTATTTGGATTAGATTACAAAGATAAATTAGCCAATGCCGGTTTTGAAGTTACCGTAGATGACTACGTAAATACATTATCTCCGGAGTTGGTTGAGCGTTACAGATTGCCAAAAGGTGAAATGATATATTTATGCAAAAAGTTGAAGTAGTTGAGTAGACTGTAAATCACAAAAATCAATGTGGTAAATATCGATCTTAAGATATTTTTCACTCAAATGTTCAATAAAATTACTCTACAATTAGTTTTTGGGAGAAGGTTTTTAAATCTTCATCAATTAATTTGAGAAGGTAAATCCCTTTTGGTAAATCCCCTAATGGTATTTTCCCATTGCCATCTCTGAATTTTATATTTTGCTTAAAAGACAGTTGCCCCAAGTTATTACTAATTTGTATTTGCGCAGTTTTATTGGCAAATAACGGACTGCTTAAATTAACTCTTTGATTGGCAGGTTGAGGGTAAATGCTTACATCGGCAGTTTGATAGCTGTTTTCTTTTATTGAAACTGGCGAGTAATTACAAGCTAAAGTATAGCCCGGTACTTTATACAAGGGAAAATTATTGTCTTGATAACATGATAAAGAACCAAAGTTAGAGCCACAGTCAAGAAAACAGCAATTATAAAAGTAAAATGAATTATGTCCTCCAAATTTTTCAGTATAAAGATTAGATTTTGTCAAAGTATATGTGCTGTTATTTATAAAAGCCACAACTGTACTAGTTACTCCAATTTGTCTTAATTGAACATTATTAATTGTAATTGTGGAAACGGATGTTACTGCTGTAGTTGCTGTTGTAGGTGAACAAGAATTATCTAATAATGTTTTCCACTTAGTACCAACCGTTGCTTTAAAATCACAAAGGGTATCAAAAGTTGGTGGTGTAGAATTTGTACATAAGCTCAAAACATCATTTTTAACTTTTACATAAAAATGGCCTTTGTAAGCATTATAGAGTGGGGGATAAGTTGGTCATGTTGGAATCCCTGTAAACGTTCGAGTTAATTCATAGCAGGTATCTCCGGCTATTATTAAGGAATTAGTTATTGCTATTTTATAATGACCATTACCATTGCTTCCAATAGTGCTTATACTAAAATGGTTTACGTAATAATGCCACTCTGCACCATTTGCAAACCACATTTGAGCCTTTCCATGAAAGGAAAAAAATAAAACACTTAGTATTAAAAGTTTTTTCAAAGTAGAATTAGTTTATACTTAAGTCAATAACTAAGTTACAAAAAATAATTCACTTTTTCTAATTTGATTCTCTAAAATTCAATTTAATTCAAAAAAAAAGACCCGCCAAAGCGGGTCTTTTTTACTTAATTGTTTTTTTATTAATTATACATTTTCAATAACCAAGGCACTGGCGCCACCGCCACCATTGCATATACCTGCTGCACCATATTTTGCATTGTTTTGTTTTAACACATTAATCAACGTAACAATTACACGAGCACCGCTAGCACCTAAAGGATGTCCTAATGAAACTGCACCACCGTTTACATTTACTTTAGCAGGGTCTAAATTCATTAATTTCATATTGGCTAAACCAACCACGCTAAAAGCTTCGTTTAACTCGTAATACTGAATATCGCTCATTTTTAAACCTGCTTTTTCAACTGCTTTTGGTACAGCTAAACTTGGAGCAGTTGTAAACCACTCAGGAGCTTGTTCAGCATCAGCATAACTTTTAATTTTTGCAATTGGTTTAATGCCTAAAGCATCAGCTTTTTCTTTGCTCATTAATACCAAAGCAGCAGCGCCATCATTCATGGTACTTGCATTAGCTGCAGTTACAGTTCCGTCTTTTTGAAATACCGGTTTTAAAGTTGGTATTTTTTCAAAATTTACATTTTTATATTCCTCATCTTCGGCAAAAACTACATCACCTTTTTTGGTTTTTACCGTAACTCCAATAACTTCTTCTTTAAACTTACCCGCGCTCCATGCTGCAGCACTGCGCTTGTATGATTCAATTGCAAAATTATCCTGATCTTCTCTGCTGAATTGATGATCTTTAGCGCATAATTCTGCACAATTTCCCATTGGCACATTGCCATAAACATCGGTTAAACCGTCTTTAGCTAAACCATCAATTAATTGCGCATTACCATATTTAGCTCCCCAACGTGTGCTATCACTATAGAATGGTGCAGAGCTCATGTTTTCCATGCCGCCTGCAACAACAATATCATTATCACCTAAAAGAATACTTTGAGCAGCTAATGCAATTGATTTCATACCACTTGCACAAACTTTATTTACTGTTGTACAATTAACGCTATCCGGTAATCCGGCAAATTTAGCCGCCTGGCGAGCAGGAGCCTGACCAAGATTAGCCTGTAACACACTGCCCATAAAAACTTCCTGAACTAATTTTCCGTCTAAATTAATTTTGGCTAAAGCACCTTTTATGGCTTCGGCACCCAATTTCGTTGCGCTAACTCCTGCTAATGTTCCTCCAAAAGAACCCATTGCGGTGCGCACTGCTGATACGATATATACTTCTTTCATAATTCTAATTTTATTTAATCGCGCTAAATTTAAGGTTTTAATAGAATAACAAACGTTAATGTTAGCAAATAGTTAAAATGTTAACTTTGGCACGATGTTTCAATCAGGTGTTGTTGTTAAATCTACCGGAAGTAATTATTTAGTAAAACTAAATGATGGAATAATTTCATGTAAATTAAAAGGTAAAATCAGATTGGAAGGTCGTAAAACAACCAACCCCATTGCAGTTGGAGATCACGTGGAGGTGGAGGTAATTAACAATGAAGGAAGCATTTTAAAAATACTTCCACGAAAAAATTACATTATACGCAAGTCATTAAACCTTAGCAAACAAGCTCATATTTTAGCAAGTAATTTGGATTTGGCCGTTTTGGTTTGCACCATGGTAGCGCCGCGCACAAGCTTAGGATTCATCGACCGATTTTTAATCACTGCCGAGGCATACCAAATTCCTGCTATTTTAATTTTTAATAAATGCGATTTACTGGATGAGGAATTAAGCGCGATGCAGGACGAGGTGATTCAAATTTATTCGAATATCGGCTACGCCTGTTACAAAAGTAGTTATAAGAATAAGGAGAGTATTGAGTTAATAAAAACATTATTGAAAGATAAAACAACTTTATTTGCAGGACACAGTGGGGCAGGAAAAAGCACACTCATTAATAATTTGGAACCGGGTCTGAATTTAAAAACAGGCGAAATAAGCGCGGCACATCTAAAAGGTACACATACCACAACTTTTGCCGAATTACACACATTAAGCTTTGGCGGATTTGTAATTGATAGTCCGGGTATAAAAGAACTGGGCCTGGTAGAAATGAAGAAAGAAGAAGTTGGACATTATTTCCCGGAAATAAGAGAGCGAATGCAAGATTGTAAGTTTAATAATTGTCTGCACCAAAACGAACCTGGTTGCGCAATTATTAAGGCAGTTGAAAGCGGTGAGATAAATGAAGAGCGTTATTTGAGTTATTTAAAAATTTTAGATGGCGAAGAAATGGATTGGAACGCCTGGGAATTAAAATAGAAAAGATGAATCAGGAAATTGCGAAGACATGGATAAATGCGTTTAATACAAAAGATATTGAAGCGCTGTTGAATTTATATCACACGGAGGCAGTACATTATAGTCCTAAATTAAAAATTGCACAACCGGTAACCAATGGTTTTATTAAAGGGCATGCTGCTCTTCGCGAATGGTGGCAAGGTGCATTTGATCGCTTACCTGAATTGCATTATCACGCAACCAACTTTATTTCAAATGAACAATTTGTTTTTATTGAATACATAAGAAAAGTTCCAGGCGAGGACGATATCAAGGTAGGGGAGGTGTTGGAAATTCAGAATCAAAAAATTATTGCTTCAAGGGTATATCACGGTTAAGCTATTTGCGATAAATCTAATTATCCAATACCTAAATTAAGGAAAGTATTTCTTCTACAATTATTCTTGTGTTGCTTAATCTAGGTACTTTATATTGCCCACCTAATTTATTGTTTTGTTTTAACCAGAGATAAAAGGTTCCATGAGGCAAGGCCTTAACTCTTGGTTGATGAAGTACAAAATTATTATAACGCTTGGCTTCGTAATCACTATTTAGAGTTTTCAGTTCGGTGTCAAGTATATCAACAAAAAACTCAAAGTTTGTCGGCTCTTTTTCAAACTCAATTAACCATTCGTGCGCACCACTTTTTTCATTCATAAAAATTGGCGCAACAGTATAATCTATAATCGTTGCCTTGGTTTTTTCACATGCTGTTTGTATAGCTTTATCTGTGTTGTGCACCATCAGCTCTTCACCAAAAACATTTAAATATTGTTTGGTTCGTCCGCTAATTTTAAATCGATAAGGATTCGTACTGGTAAATCTGATTACATCACCTAATTGATAACGCCATAGGCCGGCGTTGGTAGAAATAACTACGGCGTAATCGCAATCTTTCTTGACATCGTATAAGGCAATGGCATCACCTGTGTTGAACGATTGTTTTTGTGAATCAAACTCAATAAACTCATAAAAAATGCCGTAGTCAAGCATCAATAACATCTCATCCGAATTGGTTTCATCCTGTATACCAAAAAAACCTTCGCTGGCGCTGTACATTTGCATGTAACTTAATTTAGGTAAATTCAAAAGTGAATCAAACTGAGAGCGGTAAGGTGAAAAACTTACACCGCCATGAAAATACACTTCTAAATTCGGCCATATTTCTTTAATATTTGAAGCATTTTTAAGACTGAGGATTTTTTTCAATAACACCAACATCCAACTTGGCACACCTGCTAAACTTACTACATTTTCGTCTTTTAAGCTTTGTGCCATTTTTTCCAATTTATCTTCCCATTCATCCAACAAGGCAATTTCAGCGGCAGGTGCCCTGAAAAAATCGGCCCACATTGGTAAGTTTTGGATAATAATCGCACTTACATCTCCATAATATGAACTGTGTTTTCCGTAAAAGGCTTCTTTAAAACTGCCACCTAATGCCAGGTTTTTTCCCGTGAATAATTGTGTGTCCGGATGGTTATTGCAGTGCAAGGCAATCATATCACGCCCGGCGTTATAATGGCAACCATCTAAACTTTCGCTGCTAACGGGTATAAATTTACTTTTATCAGTAGTGCCACTACTTTTAGCGAACCATTTTATTTCGCTAGGCCAAAGCAAATTCTGTTCTCCTTCGCGCGTTCTGTTAATTAGTTGCTTTAAACTTTCGTAATCATTTAACGGTACGTTATTTTTAAAATCTTCATAATTTTTAACGGAACTAAAGCCATGTTGTTTTCCATAATGCGTGTTAGCTGCTTCAAACATTAATTTGGTAAGCCACTCTTCCTGCACATCAATAGGGTACTTAATAAACAATTCAATTTGATGAATTCGTTTTTTCATGATCCAGCTGGCTATCGAATTTAGAATTGGCATAAATTGAACTTAGTAGTCGAATTATTTAGAAGAAAAATAAGTGCTTAATTCTGCAAGCGTTTTAGTGTTTAAACAATGTTCTTGAGTTAACATTCCTTTACGTGCTACACAAACGCCATAATACATATCCAACAATCCCTCAGTATGATGCGCATCAGGATTAATTGAAATCATTACACCCTTTGATAAGCAATAAGGAATCCATCTCCAGTCAATATCCAAACGATATGGGTGAGCATTTAATTCAATACAAACCTTGTTTGCTGCACAAGCATCAATTACTTTTTTGTGATTGATGGGATAGCCCGGTCTGCTTAATAGTAATCTTCCGGTTGGATGACCTAATATAGTTGTATAAGGATTTTCAATGGCTTTAATTAATCGCTCGGTTGCACGTTCTTCAGTCATTTTAAGGTTTGCGTGAACTGAAGCTACAATGAAATCAAATTGTTTTAAAATCTCTTCAGGGTAATCTAAACTGCCGTCTCCTAAAATATCGCTTTCAATACCTTTAAAAATTTTGAACTGATTATTATATGTTTTATTTAACTCATCTATTTCCTGATGCTGTTTTAATACATGTTCAATGCTGAGTCCATTTGCGTATACAGCCGTTTTGGAGTGATCACATACACCAAAGTATTCGTATCCTTTAGCTATGCAAAAATCGGCCATTTCTTTTAAGGTGTGAACGCCATCACTATAGGTTGTGTGATTGTGCAAAGCACCACGCAGTTGATCGTATTCAATCAAAGCAGGTAATTCATTGTTACGGGCTAATTCTACTTCGCCCAATCCTTCTCTTAATTCAGGTTCAATATAAGGTAACTCTAACAATTCGTATACTTCTTCTTCGCTGTAAAAAGTTGTTTCCGTTAAATCATCAAAACCTATTTGCTGTAGATGTTTACTTGCACTGCTTCTTTGAATTACTTCGTAATAAAACTCGTCTGCTTTGCATTTTGTATAATTAATTTTTAACGGGCATTGTTTTTCAAGTTCAGAATAATCGGCATTTAAATCTCCATCCAACAAAAGTTCAACCTTCGTTATTATTTCACATTTTCTGGCTAACTCTCCAACTGCCTGGATTTGAAGTTCAGGTTGTTTTTCACGAATAACATCCAATAGCTTGTTGATTATAAATTCTACACTCGCAAAATGAAATTTATTTGAATTGGCTAATTTAAATTCAATGGCTTGTTTAACGGCCGATTGTGTTTTTTCACCGAATCCTTTTAAGCCGGTTAGCCTGTTTTCATTACAAGCATAAAGTAATTCGCCAATACTTTCAATTTCCAATTCATGCCAAAGTTGTTTTACTTTTTTTGGTCCTAATCCTTTAATGCTCAGTAAATCAATAACACCAATCGGAGTTTTTTCAAGTAATTCGGTTAATTCTTTACTTTGGCCGGTTTGCAATATGTCAATGATTGTTTTCGCAATTCCTTTACCTATCCCTTCAATGGCATTAATATCACTTTCTGTCTTTCCCTCAAAATTGTACCTCAGTTTATCTAATCTGTATGCAGCATTGCTATAGGCTTTTACCTTAAATGCATTGCCATCGTGCAAATCCAATAATTTCCCTGTTAATTCAAGCGATTCAATAATGTCCATTTCAACAAATTTAGAGCATTAAATATTCGCACCAAATTAATCTTTTTAAAAATTATGATTAATGAATTTAATCAATAAAAAATTTTACGGTTTGCTTTGAATTTGTTAATTTCGTAAGCCTAAAACAAACCTACGTTGTAAGTAGGAAAAAATTATGATTAAAATTACATTACCCGATGGTTCTATTCGCGAATATGAAAAAGGAACCTCCTCTCACCAAATCGCTTTAAGTATTAGCGAAGGTTTAGCAAGAAATGTCTTAGCAGCAAAAGTTAACGGTCAAGTTTGGGACTCATCGAGACCAATCTCGACAGATGCTTCATTACAACTATTAACTTGGAATGATGCTGAAGGCAAAGAAACATTTTGGCATAGTACGGCCCATTTAATGGCCGAAGCACTGGAGTCTTTATACCCAGGTAGTAAATTTGCTATTGGTCCTCCAGTAGAAAATGGTTTTTACTATGATATTGATTTTGGCGACAAAGTATTTTCAATTGATGAGGTAGAAAAAGTTGAGAAGAAAATGATGGAGCTTGCTGCAGGCAAGAGCGAATACATGCGTAAAGAGGTTAGCAAAGCTGACGCTATAAGTTATTTTACAGAAAAAAACGACCCATATAAATTAGAGTTAATTGATGGTTTACAAGATGGTAGCATCACTTTTTATACTCAAGGTAATTTTACCGACTTGTGTCGTGGGCCGCATATTCCTAATACCGGTCATATTAAAGCAGTAAAACTTTTAAGAGTAGCAGGTGCATACTGGCGTGGAGATGAAAAGAACAAACAGTTAACACGTATTTATGGTATTTCGTTTCCAAAAGATAAAGAGTTAAAAGATTATTTAGTTTTATTGGAAGAAGCTAAAAAACGCGATCACCGTAAGTTAGGTAAAGAGTTAGAACTTTTTACGTTTAGCGAAAAAGTAGGGATGGGCTTACCTTTGTGGTTACCAAAAGGTGCTGCGCTTCGTGATAAATTAGAGCAATTTATGCGTAAGGCACAGCAAAAAGCAGGTTATTTACCGGTAGTTACACCGCATATTGCACAAAAAGAACTTTACGTATGCAGCGGACACTATGAGAAATATGGTGCTGATTCGTTTCAGCCAATTAAAACACCGCATGAAGGAGAAGAGTTTTACTTGAAACCAATGAACTGTCCTCACCATTGCGAAATTTATAAAGCATCACCAAAATCTTATAAGGATTTACCGGTGCGTTTGGCAGAATTTGGTACAGTATATCGTTATGAGCAACATGGAGAATTGCATGGATTAACCCGAGTTAGAGGATTCACTCAGGATGATGCTCACTTGTTTTGCAGACCTGATCAGGTTAAAGAAGAATTTTGTAAGGTAATTGATTTGGTGCTTTATGTTTTTAATGCTTTGGGCTTTAAAGATTATACGGCGCAAATCAGTTTACGTGATCCTGAAAACAAATCAAAATACATTGGAACCGATGAAAACTGGCAAATTGCCGAAAATGCTATTATTGAAAGTGCTAAGGAAAAAGGATTAAAAACTGTAACTGAGTTAGGGGAAGCAGCTTTCTATGGTCCAAAACTGGACTTCATGGTTAAGGATGCATTAGGTCGTAAATGGCAATTAGGAACAATTCAGGTTGATTACAATTTGCCTGAACGTTTTCAATTGGAATACACAGGTAGCGATAACCAAAAGCACCGCCCGGTTATGATTCACCGTGCACCTTTTGGAAGTTTAGAGCGCTTTATTGCTGTGTTAATTGAGCATTGCGGCGGTAATTTCCCATTATGGTTAACGCCTGAACAATACGCCATTTTACCTATTAGCGAAAAGTATAATGATTATGCCATTAAGTTAAAAGAGGAATTGGCGCAGCACGATATTCGTGGTTTTGTGGATGATAGAAATGAAAAAATAGGGAAGAAAATCCGCGATAACGAGGTTAAAAAAATACCGCTGATGTTAGTGGTTGGAGAAAAAGAGGAGGCTGAAAATAAAGTTGCCGTTCGCCAACATGGAAAAGGGGATGTGGGTGTATTTGGTATTGATGAATTTATTAAATTTGTCAATGAAACCATACAAAATGATTTCAAAAACAATTAATTAATTATAAACTTAAAAACGGAGGTAACTATCAATCACTTCAAAAAACCGTTCAACGGTCCTAAACCAACCAACACTAACACCGGTCCTGTAAAACCGGGAGAAGAAAAACCTGTATTTAAACAACCAAAAGGTTTAAAGGCCGGCTTTAGACGCCCCGGCGTTAAAGAGGAGCAGCATCGTATTAACGACCGTATTTTTGCAAAACAAGTACGCGTTGTTGGCGAAGGAATTGAACCTGGTGTTTATTCAGTGTCGAAAGCCCTTGAAATGGCTCGTGAACAGGGATTGGATTTAGTTGAGATTGCCCCGAATGTTGATCCACCGGTTTGTAAAATTGTTGATTACGGAAAGTTTTTATACGAGCAAAAGAAAAAAGCTAAAGAGGTAAAAGCTAAAGCAAGTAAAGTTGTTATTAAGGATATTCGATTTGGACCACACACTGATGACCATGATTTTAATTTTAAGAAAAATCATGCGATGAAATTTTTACAAGAAGGATGTAAAGTTAAAGCCTTTGTGTTTTTTAGAGGACGTGAAATTGTATTTAAAGAGCAAGGTGAAATTTTGTTATTGCGTTTTGCAAGTGAGTTAGAGGAATATGGCAAGGCAGAGCAATTACCGGTTTTAGAAGGTAAAAAAATGCAAATGGTTTTAGCTCCACGAAAACCTAAAGGATAATTCAAAAAAGTTTACTGAATAATTTATGAATGCATCGGGAATTAAGCTCGATGCATTTATAGTTTTATGGTGAGGCTAAATATACTGGCATTGCCCGGAAAGGCCATCTTGCTGAATGAATAAGCGAATGCAAAGCGCTTAAAGTTCATGTTGAATCCAAAACTCAAACCGTTTACACCTCTTCGTTCCGGCAAGGTCATTTCTTTTTGTCTTCTGTAATTGTAAGCAATCTGTAAGTTAAAGTTTTTACTAAAAACAATTTCAGTTCCAATAATCGTATGCCTCATTAAACCATCGAAACGATTATTAAAGCGTACTCCAAATTTTTGAAATCCGGTTGAGTCCAGTTTTCTTGAATCAGTAATTAGAACATTCGTTTTACCTGTAGTGTCAATTGAACTGATGTACTTTAAATTGCGATTGTTGAGGTTATCAAACGTAATATAAGGTCTGAAGGGGGCCTTTGGTAATTTGTAGCTTAAGCCTAATTGTAAGTTAGTAGGGAGCTTGTCATTAATGCTGTTTGAAGTATAACTCTTATATACAAAACCAAAATTTTTAACTAATATGCTGGCATTAAAATTGGCTTTCCTGTATACAATTCCAAAATCTAAAGCATTGCCAAAACTCTGGTAAACATCGTAGGTAGAAATTAATGTTTTTAATGTTGCTCCAATATTAAAACTACTGTCTTTAAATGGTTTAGCGTAACTAAAATTAATACTGTAATCGTTTGCTTTAAAGTTGTTTGTTTTTTCGCCAAATTCATCGTAACCATTAAAAGTACCATAATCAAAAAATTGAAGACTGCCTGCAATCACACCTTTTTCTTTTAGTGAATGAGCATATGCAGCATACCCAAAATTTAAATCTCCCACATTATTGCAATAATTCAGGGCTATTTGTTTAGTCATGTACTTGTTTAACAGCGCTGGATTACTGTGTAATGAATGGATGTCGGTATTCCATAAACCCATGTTTGTTCCTCCATTTGCAGCGGCACGCGAAGTCATAGGAATATCCAAAAACTTAAAGGTTCTGGTACCTCCAATTTGAGCATTCAGAAAAAATGATAACGTAATAAAGTATGTTATTAAAAATGACCTCAATGTCTTTTCTTATAACGAATTTGGCTTATAAATATTGCTACAAGCTCATTAAATCTTTTAGTTTGGTAGTTTGCCTGCGACTAACTTCAATTTCTTTACCGTCTTTTAGGCGCATATTCAATCCCCCATTAATCCAGTTTTCAATGCCGGCCACATAATTAAGATTAACAATGTGTTTTCTGCTTACTCTGAAAAACTCTTTTTCGTTTAGTCTGCTTTCTAAACTATTTAAACTTCTTAGAATAAGTGGTTTAAAATTATCAAAGTAAACTCTTACATAGTTCCCTTCACTTTCAAATAGGCGAATATCTTCTAATTTAACTAACCAACATTTATCGCTATCTTTTATAAAAATATGATCTTTGGTCGATAGAGGACTATTGTTCTCCGTTTTTACACTTGATTCTTTAACAGAAAGTTTTTTAATTGTTTCAGCTAAACGTTCAGGATTAACAGGCTTAAGAAGGTAATCAAATGCATTTAATTCAAATGCTTTTATGGCATGTTCGTCATAAGCAGTAACAAACACAACGTCAATCATGCCCGAAATTTCTTCTACCATTTCCAAACCGGTTTTACCGGGCATTTGTATATCGCAAAAAATAACATCAGGTTTTAGCTGATTAATTTTTTCAAGAGCATCAGTTGCATCAGCACTTTCTGCAATAATTTCAATGTCTTTATAGGCTGCAAGTAAATTTCTTAATTCCAGTCTGGCAAGGCGTTCATCATCTACAATAATTGCTTTCATGTTATTTATTTTTAAGGTAAAGGTATATTAATATCTACAACAACCAAATTATTAATTTCAGTAATAAAAATAGTTCCATCCACGCCGTATAATAATTCTAATCGTTGTTTACTGTTTACAAAACCAACGCCGGTTTCGGGTGTTTTATTATTGATTTTACCGGTATTGCTAACTTTTATTTTTAAAAATCCACCTAGTTTAAAGGCTTCAATGGTAATAATACACTTACCTGGTAAAACAGACACACCGTGTTTAATTGCATTTTCAACCTGAGATTGAATGATGAACGGCGGAATTTTAATGTTGTTGACATTATCAGCAACTTTTAGTTCAAATACCAGGCGTTCTTCATATCTGATTTTTTCTAAACTCAGGTAGTCCTTAACCAATTCAATTTCATTGCTAAGATAAATTTCTTTACTCTTATTCATTTGCAAGGTTGTTCTTAAAATACTACTGAGTTTGGTAATCGCTTCTTTTGCCTTCAAAGGTTCAATATCAATTAAAGCCCTAATGCTATTCATGCTGTTAAACATGAAATGAGGGTTTAATTGTGATTTTAAATTACTTAACTCAAATTCACGGCTACTTGCCAAATAGCGGAGTGCATTGATTTCGCTTCGTTTGTAACTTTGGAAATATTTAAAACTAAAATAAATTAAGTTCCAAAAAAGAAAAATAATCCACAGACTCACAATGCTTGTAATAATTTCCTTAAAGTCTGGCCCTACATAATTAATAACAAAGGTACTGGCTAGAAACTTGGTAATTAAAAAAAACAAATTCGCTTTTTGTAAACTAAAAAAGATGATGATAATAATTTGAGCGAGAATTGTTTTTCTTGGAACATCATACCTTAAAACTAAATAACGGTAAAAGTGAGTAATGCCTATACCGATAAAAATGCTTGCTACAAAAATGTAATATTCACGTTGTGTAATTATCCTTCCGGATGAAAAAACAAAAATATTCAGGAGAATAAAACCTGTCCAGCCAACAAATTGACAAATCCAGTATGCTTTTGAATTCCTATTCATTTGGAGATTGGATATGCATTAGATAATCTGACGGAAGCGTTAAGTTTGGCATTGTTTCAAAGATGCCATATACAGCGCTGCCACTTCCGCTCATTGAAGCATACAAGGCCTTTTCCTGGTATAAATAATTTTTTAGTTCTTTAATCTGAGGGTAATTTAAAAAAACTGATTCTTCAAAATCATTACGGATAATATCTTTCCAGTCCTTTGGAGCCAAAGTTTCAATACTGTTTTTTAAATTGTAGTTAGATTTTTTGGGACTAACATTCGAATAGGCTAGTTTGGTATTACTGTGAACGTTAGGGTAAACAAGGCAGATGTAATATTTGTTCAGATCTAAACTTATTTTATCAAAAACGTTCCCAATACCTGTTGCATAAACTGGTGTATTATTGATAAAAAAGGCACAATCTGCTCCTAATTTTGAGGCAAGTTGATATAGTTCTTCCGTATTAATGCCTAATTGATAAGTTGTATTTAAATAATTTATAAAGCAAGCTGCATCTGAGCTACCTCCTCCTAATCCGGCTCCCATTGGTAAAAGTTTATGCAAGTGAACGGATAGCTTAGGTAATGGTTTTAAATCAGATAATAGGTGATAAGCTTTATAAAGAATGTTGTCCTCGGGCTTGCCTTCAATTGTAATGCCACTTTGTTGTATTGAAATGGGAGCGGTTTGGGTTGTTTTTTCAGTTATTTCCAAAATATCCGTCCAATTTATCGGGTAAAAAACGGTTTCCAGGCCATGGTAGCCATTTGGGTACTTTTGAACGATGTTTAGACCGATATTTATCTTACAATTTGGAAATAAGAGCATTTTTTTAACAAATTTTGCCAGTTCAAATATTTGTGCTAAATTGCAACAAATTATTTCAATAATATTAAAGAATATGAAAAAAATTAATTTAGGTATAACTGCTGTTGCTGCTGTTGCCATTATTTTTACAGGCTGTGGAAAAAAGAATACAAGCCCTGAACCAACTGCAGATACCAAGTTTGAATCTACCCTTGATGCAGCTTATGCTAATGCGGTGATTACTGAGGTTGAAGACATTGCAGCTTATTTAGCTGATGATAACACACTTTCTAGTAAATTATTTGCTAATGCAGGTAGTTCTGGAACAATTTCTTATACAACTGTTCCTGGTTCTGCATATGCAATTGCTTATAATGGTACAGTAACTTGTATCGATGGTAAAAAAAGAAGTGGTGTTTTAAGCGTTAATTTTGCTTCTGCCCCTGCTAATTCAAAATCATACAGAAAGCCTGGGTACAAAGCTACAGTAACTTTAACCGGTTATGAGGTTGATGGTGTAAAAATCCGTGTTAATGGACCTTCTGCAGTAAATAGCTTCACTATTTTTAATGCTACTCCAACTGCAAGTTTTAACGCAAGAGCTACTTCATTAGTTTGGGAAATTGATGGTGATTTCACTTTAGCTAGTGCAACTGACTCAATGACTTGGGCTGGTAAATTAACTAAAATGTTAACCAATTCTACTAACTCTTTAGTAATGGCCGGTAACAACTTTACTACCTCTCCAATTTTATGGTCAAAAAACACCAGTACTGCTACACCAGGCGCTTTTGTAACATACAAAGGAACTATCACAGGAAAAGTAAGTAAAAAGACTGAGGATTATAAGTTTGAAATGAGTACTGACCCAACTATGATGATGTCTAGAGATTATAACTGCTCTCCGGATAAAATCATTATCAGATCAGTACCTAGTTTATCTATTATGACTGTTAATTCTGAGTGGCATCCTTATTCAGCCGGTATGGCTACTATTACAGTAGGATCTGAACCAGAGCCAAGAATAGTAGATTTTGCTAACGGAGCTCCAGTAGGTGCCGGTTGCGATAACAGTGTTTTTATTACAGTAAAAAGCACAACTTACCCTGTTAATTTGAAGAAATAAGTTAGCCTACCAATATTAAAAGAAAGGTCACAATTTTGTGGCCTTTTTTTGTGCTTTAAAATCGCTAGATTATCGAAATGTTAATTAATTTAATGTACTGTAATTCAATGCGTTAATTTTCAAATAAAGCCTTAAATCCTGACAAAAAATTAGTATATTTGTAGCCCGATTTTTAAGGCAAATCGGATAATTAAGTTTAACCTCTCAAGCAGCCTTAAGGCTTGATACAATTTAAAAAAGAACATGGCAAATAATGCCCAAGTAGGAAATCCGGATTTCGATTGGAATTCGATTGGAAAAAAACAAGACAATTATTCAACTGAAGAAAAATCGAAGTTAGATGAGTTGTACGGAAAATCGCTTAATACCGTTACCGATTTACAAATTATTGAAGGTAAGGTAGTAGCAAAAAATAACCGCGAGGTTATTGTAAACATTGGTTATAAATCAGATGGCGTTGTAGCTTTATCTGAGTTCAGATATAACCCTGATTTAAAAATTGGTGATACCATTGAAGTATTTGTTGAAAGTGCTGAGAATGCACAAGGACAATTAATGTTATCTCACAAAAAAGCACGTGCTAATAAAAGTTGGGATCGTGTTAACGAAGCACTTAATACTGAAGAAGTTGTTAAAGGTCACGTTAAATGTCGTACTAAAGGCGGCTTAATTGTTGATGTATTCGGTATCGAAGCATTTTTACCTGGTTCGCAAATTGATGTGAAACCAATTCGTGATTACGATATTTACGTTGGTAAAACAATGGAATTTAAAGTAGTTAAAATTAATAACGAATTCAAAAATGTTGTTGTTTCTCACAAAGCTTTAATTGAGGCTGAAATGGAAACTCAAAAACGTGAAATCATTTCTAAATTAGAAAAAGGCCAAGTATTAGAAGGTACAGTTAAAAACATCACTTCTTATGGTGTGTTTATTGACTTAGGTGGTGTTGATGGTTTAATTCACATTACAGATTTATCATGGGGTCGTATTAATCACCCTGAAGAAATCGTTAAGTTGGATGAGAAAATTCAAGTTGTAATTTTAGAGTTTGATGATGATAAAAAACGTATTGCTTTAGGTTTAAAACAATTAACTAAACATCCTTGGGAAGGTTTAAATGCTGAATTAAAAGTTGGTGATAAAGTAAAAGGTAAAGTAGTTGTTATTAATGATTACGGTGCATTTATCGAAATCGCTGCAGGTGTTGAAGGTTTAGTTCACGTTAGTGAAATGAGCTGGAGTCAACATTTACGTAGCGCACAAGAATTCGTTAAAGTTGGTGATGAGGTTGAAGCTTTAGTATTGACTTTAGACAGAGAAGAGCGCAAAATGAGTTTAGGTATGAAGCAATTAACACCTGATCCTTGGGCAATGATTGTAGATAAATATTCTAAAGGAAGTAAACACACCGGAACAGTGCGTAACTTTACAAACTTTGGTGTATTTGTTGAATTAGAAGAAGGTGTTGATGGTTTAGTACACATCAGTGATTTAAGTTGGAGCAAAAAAATCAAGCATCCAAGTGAATTCTGTAAAGTAGGAGATAAATTAGATGTAGCCGTTTTAGAAATTGATGGTGAAAACAGACGTTTATCTTTAGGTCATAAACAATTGGAAGAAAATCCATGGGATGTTTTTGAAACTATTTTCACAATCGATTCAATTCACAAAGGAACTGTAATGAACGTAAATGATAAAGGTGCTACTATTGGTTTACCTTATGGTGTTGAAGGTTTTTGCCCTGCTCGCCATTTGAATAAAGCTGAAGGTGGTAACGCTAAAGCAGAAGAAGTTCTTGATTTTAAAGTGATAGAATTTAGTAAAGATGCTAAGCGTATTGTTGTTTCACATGCTCGTTTGCATGAGGAAGTAAAAGAGGAAGCTAAAAAAGCAGACAAAGCAAGTAAAAAAGCTGAAGCTGAAGATGCAAAGAAAGCTGTGAAGAAAGTGAAAGACAGTGTTGAGAAATCTACATTAGGAGATATCTCTGCATTATCAGATCTAAAAAATAAATTAGACGGTAAATAGTAACCGTTAAAATACTCCCATTACTACGTGTAGTAAAGGGCAACTAAATCCTGCCAAGGTTTTAGTTTTTGAGAGCCAAAGCCCCGCAAAAGCGGGGCTTTTGGTTTTTATACTATTACTATACGGTTATCAATAGTAGAATTAAGACGGTAAAAGATAAATTGGATTACTGATTTCTTTTTAATTCAGTTTGATGAATGAGAGCCATCTGTCATAAAGTATAATTTGCTGTTAATGCACATTTCGAATTGAATTGATGCAGGCAAAGAATAAGTCAAAGATAAATCCTTAACCCTATTTTTTCAGTTTAGCATTTAAAATAAGGCTTCCAATTCCGGCTGCAATAATTAATCCTCCTGCCAAATATTGTTTGGCTAATAGCATAAACAAGCCTCCAAAAATTAACATCGCTGCCGATCCGTAAGCAAGTAGTTGATTTTTCATTCGTCTTAATTTTTGTTGTTAGTTGTTTTGTCTGCTGTTATGTAAATTACTGTTTTCAAATAGCGCAATCGCATTTTAATTAAACTATTTCACAGAGCCGACAAAAATAAATAAAAAAGGCCTTAACCTAAGTTAAAGCCTTTTAATAATTCACTTTAAATTTTATTTAGCAATAATAACTTTTTTCGTTATTTTATCTTTGCCTGCACTTATTTCAACAAAATAAATGCCATTTGGTCTATCAGAAAGATTAACATTAAACAAGTCGTTTTGTATATTCGTTAAACGCTGCTTACCTAAACTCTGTCCAAGTGAGTTATAAATGTTTATCTCAACATTTGCAGATTCTTTAAGTGTAAATACTAAACTAAAGTCTCCATTATTTGGATTAGGCATTATGCTAACATTAGAGTTTAAATTTTGAGAATTTTCTTCAATACCAACAATTGGTCTGCAAGAAACTAATGGTATAATGCCTAACTGTACTTTCGTTTTGCGATATGATCGTAATGTTTTCCAGTTGTTATTAACGTTTAGTAACCATGCACTACTATCATTTATTGTGCCGTATTTTGAGTTAGTGAAAATTCTCACGCTATCACCAGTTGCTCCTGGAGGAACAGATACACTGGCATAGAAACCTGTTGGAGGAAGTGCTAATGGAGAGGCAAAATTAATTTTATATGGAATGATTTTGGTTCCTGTTATAGTGTACGTTTTACTGCCCCAATATGTAATGGAGGTTGTTTTTTGAGCAGCAGCAATCATTGCTAAGTTAACTGATTGTAAACCAATAAAGGACTGCGGCCCATTAGCCATGGTACCACCATAGAGTTTACAGTCTAGCATCGTTCCTGGATTAGTTGCTCTGGTTTTTAAACTATCAAACAATACAATTACACCATGAACTTGAGGATTAGGTGTATCACTGTATGTACCTGAAGAGAAAAATTGTGCAAATTCCTTATCCTGATAACAATTAGTTCCTGCTAAGAATCCGGCAAAGCCTGTTTGGCAGCCAGGTGTATTTGCATCATTAACCGATTTGTAACGCATTAATGTGTCCGTTAAAGTCATTACCCTTGCTGTATCTAAACAAGTTTTACATTTAGCAACATTTAATATCGCAGTTGAGTATGAAGATGTTCCCGCTGTATTAGTTGCAACCAAAGTTAAAACGTAATTACCAGGAGCTGTAAATGTAATTGCCGGAGTGGCAACTGTATTGTTAGGAGAATAAGAGGCTGTAGGTGGCGAGCATGACCAGTTATAGGTTAATGGCATATCACCGGTAGAATTATTAATAGGTGTAAAAGATTGCCCTACACAAGGCGTTGAGCCTACAGAGAAGTTAGCGATAGCAGGACCTGGAGCCGGAGGAGGAGGTGGTGGACCGGTCGTACATAAGCCGTGTGTGCCTAAAAGTGAGCGATAAGTTCCTTGAGTCATTGCAGTGTGCATCCTTGTCTTTTGATCATTGGTAAACAAGTACATACAAGCATCATCGGTATAATCCATAAAATTCATAATCATGGCACCTGGTGCTGTAGTAGCACAGGCATCTAAAAACGGTAAAGCAGGACAACCAAATACAGAATTAGCAGAATTTGGAGTGTCGTTACAAAAGTCATTTCCAGTACAAGCACCGCCATCATCTCCCCAAGTGTGAATTAAACCTAACCAGTGACCCAATTCGTGAGTTGTGGTTCTGCCTTTATTGTATGGCGCCGGAGTGGCTGTACCAATACTTCCAAAAGCAGTATTTAACATAACTACTCCATCGTTCGTAGCATTTCCGCCACCGGCTACACCTGTAAGGCTTGTACCTGCCGGAAAAGTAGCATAGCCTAATAACCCACCACCTAAATTCATTACCCACATGTTACAGTATCTGGTCGGATCCCAAATGGTGTTAGGTTTAATTGTTGCGTTAATATATGCAGTAGCGTAAGGTCCATTAGTCCATCCTTTAACATTTCTGTCAATTCTGTCTATTCCCGGTTCAGGTAAAATGCCACCGGTTGGATCTTTAACGGCTAAACAAAACGTGATTTGGCAATCAGCCTTAACGCCTGCAAATGCAGCAGGAGCGTTACCATTGTTAAAACCCGTTCCTGCAAAATCTGCGTTAAGAATATTAATTTGATCAATAACTTGAGCTTGAGAAATATTATCACCAACTCCTACAGCTTGGCCATTATGCACAATATGCACAATTACAGGTATTACCCATGGAGCCGGTTGTTGAGCTTTGCCTGCTTGTAAATTACTTTTATATTTTTCAACTGATTTATTAAAACCTTTTATCCATTCAGAGCTTGGCGCTTCTGTAGCACAAGTACGTCCTTTGCTAGGATCTAAATTCGGTTGTGCATAGATGGTGCCGCTAATTAATCCAATGATAGCTAATGCGTAAAGTAATTTTCTTTTCATTTTTAAATGTTTACTAGGCTAAAGTATTCATTTTAAGTCTAGCTTCCAAATCGTTTACTCATTAAAACTACCGTTTAAATAAGTTATTTTCTAAATGATTTAGAGCTAATAGAATGGAGTTTTCTAAAAATATTTCTAGATTTGTTTTTTCTATACAATTTATATGTCAAAGTTATCTAACCGTGTTAATGCCATTTCTGAGTCTCAAACAATTGCTATGGCTCGAAAGAGCAGAGAATTAAAAGCTAAAGGTGTTGATATTATTTCCTTAAGTTTAGGAGAACCGGATTTCGCTACCCCTCAAATTATTAAAGATGCGGCTAAAAAAGCAATTGATGATAATTTCAGCTATTATACGCATGTTAGTGGTTATGTTGAATTAAGGGAGGCTATTTGTAAGAAATTTAAGAGAGATAATAATTTGGATTATACCCCAGATGAAATTGTTGTGAGCACGGGTGCAAAACAAAGTATAGCTAATGCAGTTCTTTGTCTGGTTAATGAAGGCGATGAAGTGATTGTGCCTGCACCATACTGGGTAAGTTATCTGGAGATTTTAAAGTTAGCCGGTGGTAAGCCGGTAATCGTTAATACAGAGATCGAAAGTGATTACAAGCTTTCTGCAGAGCAGTTAAAAAAAGCTATTACTCCAAAAACCAGACTAATTATGATTAGCACGCCTTGCAATCCAACAGGTAGCGTATACAGTCAACAGGAACTAAAGGACCTTGCCAAGGTAGTAGCTGATTACCCGGATTTATATATTTTAAGCGACGAGATTTATGAACACATTAACTTCGTTGGTGGGCATCAGAGCTTTGCACAATTTGATTTTATAAAAGACAGAGTGATTACCATTAACGGGGTTAGCAAAGGTTTTGCTATGACGGGCTGGAGAGGCGGAATAATGGCCGCTCCAAAATGGATTGCGCAAGCTTGCGATAAAATGCAAGGGCAATTTACTTCTGCTACTTGCAGTATCACACAAAAAGCCATGCACAAAGCAATGGAATTGGATTACCCAACTTACATTAAACCAATGACAGATGAGTTTTTGAAACGACGAAACGTGGTGTTGGAATTAATGAAAGAAATTAAAGGTTTAAAAACGAATGTGCCTGAAGGTGCATTTTATGTTTATCCTGAGGTAAGTTATTATTTTGGGAAACAGTATAAAGATTTTAAAATTAGCAATGCAACTGATTTGAGCTTGTATCTTTTAGACGAAGCACATGTTGCCTTGGTGCCGGGTGCAGCCTTTGGCGAAGATAACTATATTCGTTTTAGTTATGCTACCAGCGAAAGCGTTCTTAGGGAAGCTCTTAAACGAATGAAAACTGCACTTGATAAATTAGCTTAACGTAAAATGATTAATGAAATTAACGTTGAAGGGATTGAGTTGTATGCCTATCACGGTTGTTTAGAGGAAGAAGCTAAAATTGGGGGAAATTACATTGTTGATGTTAACATGACCGTTGATTTTACACAGTCAGCCATTGACGATGATTTAACTAAGACCATTGATTATTGTTCCGTATTTGAAATCTGTAAAAGTCAAATGGCTATCAGAAGTAAATTGATAGAGCAGGTTTGTTTGAGGATTTATAATCAAATAATGGCTTCGCATCCAAGCATACTTTCATTAAAAGTTAAAGTAACTAAACTTCTACCACCAATGAATGGCAACGTTAAAAAAGTTAGCGTTGAAATTAAAACTTAAGCCCTATTACAAGTATATCGTCCGTTTGAACTTTTTCACCTCTCCAATCTTTAATACTTGATGAGATAACTTTAGCTTGGTCATTAAATGGTAACGTATGGTTGCTGAGTAATAATTTTTTTAATCTCGCACTTGAGTATTTTTTATTCAATTCTCCACCAAATTGATCTTTAATGCCATCACTGTATAAATAAAACGTTCTGTTCGGGCTATAATCTATGTGTGTAGTGGAGAATTGATTAGTTTCATTTTCACCAATGGAAATTCTTTGTGCCTTAATGTCCTGAATTTGATGGTTAACAATGTAAACCAAATCCTGTTTAGCTCCTGAGAACATAACATTTTTATTATTGTTATTTAATACTAATACACTGGCATCCATACCATCTCTGATGTTAGACTCTTTTAAATTTAGCTGTTGATAGAATAAGTAATTTAATCTGGTTAAAATTTCGCCGGGGTCAAGTATAAGTTCTTCATAAACAATTTTATTCAATAAGGAAGTTCCGATTATACTCAACATTGCTCCGGGAACTCCATGCCCGGTACAATCTCCTGCAAAAACTACAATGTGCTCCTTTAATTTACCAATCCAGAAAAAGTCTCCACTGATTTTATCTTTAGGTTTATAGTAAATGAAACTGTTTGGTAATTCATGATTTAATGTTTCTTGTCCAACAAAAATAGCTCGTTGTAAACGCTTGGCGTAATTAATACTATCAAGTAATTCCTCTCTTTGCTCCTGAATTTCAGCAGTTCTTTCTTTAATAATTTTTTCTAAAAGAACTTTATTTTTCTGCAATGACTTATTTCTTAAATAGCCAATTAAGAAAAACGAAAACAATATAAATCCTACAGTTAAATATAAAAACCATTTTGCCTTGTAAAATGGTGGAACTATTTTAATGGTTAAAAAGTAAGAGTCAGCACTCCAGTTTTGGTCTGAATTAGCACCAATTAATTCAAATTTATAGGTTCCTGGTTCTAATGAATTATAAATAACTGTATTTCCTGAAGCAGGTTCTACCCAATCATCATTAAGTGGCGAAAATTTAAATTTGAATTTATTTTTTTCAGGTAGATTGAAATCAAGTAAAGTAAAGTCAATTTTTATACTGTTTTGATTTTCTGTTAATGTAATTTCGGAGCCGTTTTCCGGATTTAAGAATTTAGAATTGTCGTTTAAAACGTTTAAGCAGGTGACATCAACTTTTGGAAGTGTGAAATGTGATGTTTGAAAATCTGGGTTGAAAATTACCATTCCTTGCTGAGTACCAAGAAATAAATAACCGTCTTTTTCACTGATATTAAAAATAACATTGGATGGTAAACCATCTTCAGTATCAAAGATTCTAAGTTCGTTAGTTAAGTAATTCCATTTAATTAGACCAATTGTTGAAGAAATCCAATAAGAGGTTTTATATTTTAAAATATTGTTGCCTTTAGGGAAATATTCCAGATTAGGAGTTAAGACAGTTGTGTTGGTATTTGTAAAAAAATTATGTTTTACGAGTCCAAGGTGTTGCGTAAGCAATAAATAACAACTATCCTGGAATTTAATAATATCGTTAACTGCGCCAGATTTTGGAACTTCAGTTTTTTGAATATTTTGATTTTGAGGATTGATTTGAAGAAAGGCATTTGCGCTTGAAACGATTACTTTTTTATCCAAAACATATCCTTGATAGAAAATTAAATTTTCTAATTCCGGATTGTTTAGTTCAACAATTTTCTCTGTGTGTACATCGTACAAAAAAATCTTCTTTGAACTTATGACGATCAACTGATTTGGATTAATAGGATTTGGAACACAAGATCGAAAGTTAAATGACTGATCAGAAAAGTATTGTTTTATGGATTTAATATTCCCTTCCTGATCAATGGTAACTTTTTGAAAGTTGTACTGACCCATTGCAAAAAATTCAGTTGGGCTGTGCTCATAAAACTGATTTACAAAACGTTCAGAGTTGTAGAAAATTCCGTTAGGTCCTGCATTAATTGATTTTTTTGTTTTTTGATTATAAATTGAGAAGCCTTCACCTTCAATTGCAGTATAGACAAGGTGATTATTAAGTTTACTGGCCGTAGCAACTTTTACTAAGTTATTAGAGAATGAATTTTTTGGATCATCGTAATTTTTTTTAACTACTTGTAAGTCGGGTTTTCTGTTTGTGATTTTTTGAAGGCCAATATCAGTTCCAAGCCATAAAATATCATTGTCATCTTTAAAAATAGCCCAAACCTTGTTACTCATTAAAGAATTGTTGTTGCCCGGTTCATGCGAGTATGTTTTAAATTGTTTTTTGTCAATGTCAAAAGAAGTAATGCCGAAACTCCAATAACACTGCCAAATGGTATTATCCCTAGTTAAATGAAATGTTACACTGGAGAAAAAATTATTAGGTGCTTTGTAAAATGTTTGTTTATTACTGCTTGTATTAATTGAAACAAGGCCGTCATCCACGCTTGCCCATATGTTGCCAAGATAATCTTCAGATATTCCGCTAATATTAGCACTCCCACCGGTATTAGTTATATCAAATCTAATAACCGTATGTTTATTGATGTTGCATTTAAAAACTGCTTCCTCAAGACCGCCGTTGTTATTATTTTTTTTACATCCCGCCCAAATATTTCCTTTACGATCTGTATAAACAGCCATTATCTCCCAGCCTGCTAAAAGAGTTTTTTTACCATGCTTGATGGCCTCAACTCTGTTTTGGATGGCATTAAACTGAAGTAAACCATTTTGGGTAGCCAAAATTTTATTCCCTTCAGGTGAGGTTGTGATGGATTTGATTACTATTTTTTCATCCGTGCTAACAGAACTGCTGTCAATTGGCACCTCACTGAATTTATTAGTTGCGTAATGGTACCAACTTAAGCCATTGCTGGTGCCGATTAAGAAATCACTTTTGTTAAAAGCTGAAAAACAGAGTGCGGTTGGCCAGTGAATACTCCCGCTGTCTCCTGGCACATGGTTGTATTTTTTAAATACATAGCCATCATATCGTGCAATTCCGCTGGAGGTTCCTATCCAAATATAACCTTTTTGGTCCTGAAATACAGATGTAATAAAGGGGTTACCTATACTTTTGGTGTTAACAACATCAATAATGGTTTCTGTTTCAGTTTGGGATCTGAAATGGGGGATGAGGAGCGCTTGGAGTATGATAATACCCCAAATTTTTATGTTTTTTTGAGTGAGCAACACTCAAATATAATTAATTTTATAGAAATCTAAAGTAATTTAGATAAAATGGCTCCAAAACGATATATATCCATAAAATTGTTATATAAAGGAACCGGAGCGCATCTGATAACGTTTGGTTCTCGCCAATCCGGTATAACGCCATGCTTTATAAGTTCATTATAAAGTGGTTTCCCATAACCATGCGCAACAATGCTGATTTGACAGCCTCTTCGTTCTTTAGGAGTGATAATTTCCAGGCAATTATTCTTTTGCATATTGATTTCACCAATAATAAACTCCAAATAACTTGTTAACGTATGACTTTTGTTAACGAGTTGATCCATGCCAACTGCGTCAAAAATTTCTAAACTACTTAAACAAGCTGCCATGCTAAATACAGGAGCATTACTTAACTGCCACTTCTCTGCGCTCTTTATAGGTACAAATGTTTTATCCATTAAAAAGCGGCTGTTTTTATCATGGCCCCACCAACCGGCAAACAATGGTAAATCGTTTTGTTTATGGAAACGTTCATGCACAAATGCGCCTGCTACACTTCCAGGCCCACTGTTTAGATACTTATAACTACACCAGGCTGCAAAATCCACACCCCAATCATGTAAGTTTAATTTTAAATTACCTGCACCATGCGCTAGATCAAAGCCAACAATTGCCCCTGCAGCATGTCCTGCAGCTGTAATGTTTTTCATATCAAAAACCTGGCCTGTAAAATAATTTACGCCTCCTATTAGGATTAAAGCAATGCTGTCCTTATTAACCTCAATGGCTTTATAGATATCTTCATGATTAATACAATATTCACCTTCTCTTGGTTGTATTTCAATTAAGGCTTCATCTGGATTAAATCCATGGAATTTTAACTGGCTTTGAAGTACGTATTGGTCACTAGGAAAGGCCTTGGCTTCGCACAAAATTTTATAACGTTGTTTGGTTGGTCTGTAAAAACTAACCATTAACAAATGTAAATTAACGGTGAGTTGATTCATCATGACTGTTTCAGAAGGCAATGCGCCAACCAGTTTGGCCATTTTTTCAGTCAATAATTCATGATAAGGCATCCAAGGATTTTTTGCTAAAAAGTGTCCTTCAACACCAAATTTTGCCCAATCAGATAGTTCTTGTTCAATAAATTGTTTGGTTTGTTTAGGCTGCAAGCCTAATGAATTACCGGTAAAGTAAACAACTGGTTCATTGTTGTGCTCCGGGAAATAAAATTGTTCTCTGTATGATTTTAGAGGATCTTTGGAGTCTAAATCTTCTGCAAAAGCAGCAGTGTTTTGAAAGGAAGTTGTCATAGCATAGCTGTTACTCATAAGTAACCACACAAAAATAACTAAATTTCAATACACAGGCTTTTCAGCAAATTTTATTTTGATTAAATTTTTGGAATGTGAATACTTTTTTTGGCTCATTATTATCACCTTCAGGTAAAAAAAGTTTGCATTTAATAAAGTAATGGAAACGATTTAAGTTTAAAAAATTTAGAAGTCAAAATTTGACGTCAGGAATTAAAATTCACTCTTTAAATGAAACTCAATATCAGGAAATTTTTCTTGAGCCATTTGTAACAACCAGGCGCTTTCAGCTAAAAAAACCGGCCTCCCTTCTTTATCTAAAGCAATATGTGCATTTCTGTCTTGCATAAAACTGTCAAGTTTCTTTTTATCCTGACAGCTTATCCATAAAGCCTTGTATAGGTTAATTTGATCAAATGTAGCACTAGCGTTATATTCTGCTTTTAAGCGATGTTGAATCACCTCAAATTGTAATGCACCAACTGTTCCAATAATCTTTCTTCCGTCTACTTTTCTTGTAAATAATTGAGCTACTCCTTCGTCAGTTAATTGTTCTAGGCCCTTTTGTAACTGTTTAGTTTTCATCGGATCTGTATTATTAACATATCTGAAAAGCTCAGGTGAAAAGCTTGGGATGCCTTTAAATTGAAAGTTAGCGCCTTCAGTTAAAGTATCGCCAATTTTAAAATTCCCCGCATCATATAAACCAACAACATCTCCTGGATATGCTTCATCAATGATTGACTTTTGCTGCGCCATAAAAGCAGTTGGGTTACTAAAACGCAGTTCCTTTTTCTCTCTTACGTGATGGTAGTATTTATTTCTTTCAAAAGTACCGCTGCAAATCCTTAAAAAGGCAATTCTATCACGGTGTTTTGGGTCGAGGTTAGCATGAATTTTGAAAACAAAACCACTGAATTTTTTATCTGTTGGTTCAATCGTGCCTATATCTGTTTCACGACTTTTCGGTCCTGGGGCAATCTCAACAAAACAATCCAACAATTCATTAATACCAAAATTGTTTACAGCGCTACCAAAAAATACAGGACTGATTTTACCTTCTAAATATTTTTGTGTATCCAATTGGTCATAAACGCCGTCAATTAAATCTACGTCACCTCTCAATTGTGTTGCAAAATCTTCAGTAATAAGTTTATCAATCTGTTTGTCATTAATGTCAGTAAATTTGATTCTCTCTTCAACTGTTGTTTTGCTGTCGCCTTGAAATAGATTTAAGGATTTATCAACTAAATCATAAACCCCCTTAAAGGACTTACCAATTCCAATGGGCCAGGTTAAAGGTCTTACTTTTATTTTTAGTTCTTTTTCAATTTCGTCAAGTAAATCAAATGCGTTTTGTCCTTCTCGATCTAACTTATTAATGAACACGATAACAGGTGTGTTGCGCATCCTGCAGACTTCCAGAAGTTTTCTTGTTTGTGGTTCCACTCCTTTTACACAATCAATAACCATTATTACGCTATCAACTGCACTTAGTGTACGGTATGTATCTTCCGCAAAATCCTCGTGTCCGGGTGTATCAAGAATATTTACTTTATAGTTTTTATAGTCAAAGGCCATTACGGAAGTACTTACGGAAATTCCTCTCTGCTTTTCTATTTCCATAAAGTCAGAGGTGGTAGCCTTTTTTATTTTATTAGATTTAACAGCACCAGCGGTTTGGATAGCTCCCCCGAATAAGAGTAGTTTCTCCGTTAGGGTTGTTTTACCGGCATCAGGATGGGCAATAATTGCAAACGTTCTGCGTCTTTTTATTTCTTCGTCAAATGTCATTTTTAAAGTTTGCAAATATATTGAAAGTTGTTCAGGTAAATCATTCAAAAACAAGTTAAAAACCGCCTATTTAAACAATTACGAAGAATTAGGTAAAAAAACGCCTTTTGACATTTAATTTCAGTAAATTATCTACCAAATTTCATGAAATATCTAAATTAATAATATATTTGTTGTTTATTCATGAAACACTCAACCATGAGAAATTTATTCATTTTTACGCTTGCTGTTATTTCAATTGCTGTTAATGCACAGGTAAAATCAGGCGGAACCTATAAAGAGTATTTCCAGGAAGGCTCTTATTTGTTATTGGAAGATAACTACTTAATGGCTAAGGACAACTTTGAGGCTGCCTATCAGCTTGATTCAACCAGTGCAAACATAAATTATTTGCTTGGTATTTGTTACTTGAAATCGTTAAACGAAAAGTTTAAAGCAGAGTACCACTTAAGTTCAGCTATTAAAAATATTTCTAAAAATTATAAAAACGATCAATATACCGAAAAAGCAGCCCCGCCTCTAGCTCACTTCTATTACGGTGAGGCACTTAATATTAATTATAAGTTTGATGAAGCTATCGTTCAATATAACGAGTTTAAAAAATATGCCGGTGCAGATAAATTTTATGGTAAAAAAATAACACGCGCAATTGCAACTTCAGAGTTTGCAAAAGTACAATATGCAGCCCCTCTAAATGTGCAAATCACTAATCTTGGAGATAGTATCAATAGCCAATATCCTGATTTTAGTCCTGTAATGAGTCCGGATGAACACATGCTCATTTACACAACACGAAGACCAAGCACAACAGGAGGAATGAAAGATGTGTTTGGTTATTATCATGAAGATGTTGTAGTAAGTTACAAAGATTTTAATGGTGTATGGAGTAGTCCGAAATCTTTATCAGAAAATATTAACTCAGGAAATATGGAAGCCTCTGTTAACATAACAGCAGACGGACAAACATTAATAGTTTATAAAGATGATGGTACCGGTACGGGTGGTAATATTTATTACTCAACATACGATGGAAAAGAATGGAGTGCATTAAAAGAATTTGGTTCGGATGTAAATACAAAGTATTGGGAAAGTCACGCTTGTTTAAACAAGGATCAATCTGTTCTTTACTTTTCAAGTAATCGTCCTGGAGGATACGGTGGTAAAGATATTTATCGTTGTATAAAATTGCCTAATGGGAAGTGGAGTAAGGCATACAACATGGGGCCAGTAATTAATACTGAAGCTGACGAAGATGGGGCGTTTATTCATCCTGATGGTACAACTTTCTTTTTTGCTTCTAATGGTCACAAAACAATGGGTGGTTACGATATCATGTTTACAACCATTAGCGAAGAAAACACCTTTGGTGAAATTACAAATATTGGATACCCAATCAACACTACGGATGATGATGTGTTTTATATTTCATCTGTGGATGGTAAACGTGGTTATTTTTCTTCTGCCAAGGATGGTGGTTACGGAGAAAAAGATATTTATATGGTATCTATACCTGAAGCAAAAGAAAAGCCTTTGGCGTTATTTAAAGGTCAGATTATACCAGCACCGGGTGAAACCTTGCCGGAAGACCTTATTGTGGTTGTAAAGGATAAGGAAACAGGTGAAATTGTTGGTACCTATAAACCGAGAAGCGTTAATGGTGTTTTTTCAACTATCTTACCTCCTGGAAGAGAATATAACTTTAGCTACCAAGCCCCTCAAGGAGAAGAATTTTATAATGAAGATGTTTATGTTACAAATGATTTAACTTATAACGAAATTAAACGTGAGGTTAACTTAGAACCTGTAAAATTACTTGGAAAGATTGCGGCTAAAAAGAAAGCTATTTTGTTGAATACAATTGTATTGAACAATTCTAAGCAAAAATCAGCTGTAGCGGATGCTAATATTACCGTTCAGGAATCTGCAGGAACGCCTCAAGAACTAAAATCTGATGCCAATGGTAAATACGAAAATATTGTTTTAGAAGCAGATAAAAAATACACTGTATTCGCTGAAAAAGGTGGTAAGAAATCTGCAATAGCATCTATTTCAACTATGGGTGTTAAGGGTCCTAAAGTTTACAGTCAGATTTTATATATTGACGGTAAGCCTGCAGCATCTCAACAGGAACAATTCTTAAATGTGTTAGTTAAAGATAAGAACACTGGTAAGGCTATACCTTATGCTTCAGTTGTAGTTGAGGATAGTGAAGGTAATAAAAATGAATATCAAACTGATGAAAAGGGTTATGCTAGAGAAATCGGTGTAGCATTAAATACCAAATATAAGTTATCTGCAACTGAAGGTGCAAATGCAAGCGGGCTTTCAAGTTTTACATCGCCTGCAAAAGCAAGCAAGAAAGCAATTGTAAAAACACTTTATATTGGTTCGGAACAAGTGGCAGGATCAAGCGGTGGTCCATTACCTGAAACGGAATATGAATATTTCTTTAAGTACAACAAAAACTTAAATGATGAGACTGAAGATCAATGGAACAAGTTCATTGATAAAATAATTGAGTTATCAGCTAAAAAACGCAGTGTTTATGTTCGTATTAAAGCAAGTGCATCTTATGTGCCAACTCGTTCGTTCAGAAACAATAGACAATTGGCTAGAACTCGTGCTTTAAATCTACAGAAAAAGATAAAAGAGGCTGTTTTAGCTAAAGGTGGAGATGTAAAGAAAATCAGATTCAAGCGTTCGTCTAAAGTAGGTGGTCCTCGTTATAAAGGTGATCATGATCTAGGAAGAAGCAAATATGAACCTTTCCAATTTGTAAAAGCAAAAGCTAAATAAAAAATAGTACATTTGAGTCATGAATTTATTAAACAAACATAGTCATCATCATTGCCAAGTGCATCGCGTAAGCTTTGTTTATAATTAATTATTAATCTAAATTATATTATAAGGGCTTACAATTGTAAGCCCTTTTTATTTAAAATCAATATGGAAAATAAATTAAAAATAGCAATCCAAAAGTCCGGAAGACTAAGTGAAGATTCAATAGATCTTCTTAAATCATGTGGTATTAAAATTAATACCGGTTTAAATAAACTTAAAACTACAGCAGAAAACTTTCCGCTTGAAATATATTTTTTACGTGATGATGATATTCCAAAATATGTTGCAGATGGTGTTGCCGATATAGGTATTGTTGGTGAAAATGTGTTGTTTGAAAAAAACAATCATGTAAAACTGATTAAGAAAACCGGATTTGGCAAATGTCGCTTGTCTATCGCAATTCCAAAAGATAAGGTTTACAAAACAAATAAGTCGTTAAATGGCTTAAAAATAGCAACAACCTATCCTGTTATTTTAAAAAAGTATTTACAGGCGAATCGTATAAAGGCAGACATTCATGAAATAAGCGGAAGTGTTGAAATTGCACCCAGCATTGGTTTAGCAGATGCTATTTGCGATTTGGTAAGTAGCGGTAGCACCTTATTAAGTAATGGTTTGAAGGAAGTAGAAGTGGTTTTAAAATCTGAGGCGGTTATTATTCAAAACAAAGGCTTGCCAAAACAAAAAATGGAACTTTTAAGCCAGTTAATGTTTAGAATAGATTCACTTCAAGCAGCAAAAAACAATAAATACATTCTTTTAAATGCACCGAATGATAAATTAAAAACGATTTGTAATTTATTACCGGGCATGAAAAGCCCAACAATTCTTCCTTTGGCAAAAGAAGGTTGGAGTTCAATACATTCAGTGATTAAAGAAGATGATTTCTGGGAGATAATAATGAAGTTAAAAAACGCTGGAGCGCAAGGAATTTTGGTTGTTCCAATCGAAAAAATGATCATTTAAATGGAAACAATTTACAAGGCGGAATCAACAGATTGGAATGAGTTGGCAAAAAGACCAACTCTGGATTTTTCTGAACTGGAATTGAAGGTTCAGGAAATTATTTCAAAAGTTGCCAAAGGCGGAGATAAGGCGCTAATTGAACTTACTTCTAAATTTGATGGAGTTAATTTAGTTAATTTAAAAGTTAGTGCTCAAGAATTTGAGAAAGCGAAGCTTGACGTTCAGGAAGAATTGAAACAAGCAATCCTTTTGGCAAAAAAGAACATCGAGCTTTTTCATGAAAAGCAATTCTTAACGGAGTCAAAAGTAGAAACTGCTAAAGGTGTCACCTGCTGGCGAAAGTCAGTTCCAATTCAAAATGTTGGTTTTTATATACCGGGTGGCAGCGCGCCACTTTTTTCTACCTTATTAATGTTAGGTGCTCCGGCGATAATTGCAGGTTGTAAATCTATTACAGTATGCACACCGGCGGATAAAGAAGGGAAAATTCATCCTGCAATTTTATATACTGCTGACTTATTAGGAATAAAAAACATCTATAAAATAGGAGGGGCACAGGCTATTGCAGCAATGGCTTTTGGTACTGAATCAATTATAAAATCAGATAAATTGTTTGGGCCAGGTAACCAGTATGTAACTTGTGCAAAACAGTTATTAGCAAATAAACAAGTTGCAATTGATATGCCGGCAGGTCCAAGTGAGTTAGCTGTTATCGCAGACCTTTCTTGTAAACCTTCTTATGTTGCAGCGGATTTGTTGTCACAAGCGGAACATGGTCCTGACTCTCAAGTTGTTCTTATTTCAGATAGTTTGGATGTTATTCAAAATGTTAAAAGGGAATTGGACGAGCAATTAAATCTATTACCAAGAAAAGAAATTGCAAAAAAGGCATTAACAAATAGTAAATTAATTCTAGTGCAAAATTTAAAACAAGCAATTGATTTTAGTAATTATTATGCCCCAGAACATTTGATTTTGGCAACAGAAAATGCTGAAACGCTAATCGATCAAGTTCTTAATGCCGGATCTGTTTTCATCGGTAATTTTAGTTGCGAAAGCGCAGGAGATTATGCTTCGGGTACCAATCACACATTACCAACAAATGGTTATGCCAGAGCATACAGTGGTGTTTCTGTAGATAGTTTTGTGAAAAAGATAACCTTTCAAAATGTAAGCCCTTCTGGTTTGTTAACTATTGGTAATGCCATAGAAGTAATGGCAAAAGCAGAAGGTTTAGATGCACACATGAACGCAGTAACTATTCGTTTAAAAGATATAATGAAAAACAATGGAAATTGAAAAATTGGTACGACCAAACATAGCCGAATTTAGTGCCTATGCCGTTAAACGAGATGACTATTTGAATGACGAGCAGTTTATTTTTTTAGATAATTGTGAAAATAATTTGGGCTCTCCAATTGGTCTGGGTTACGAGCGTTACCCAACATCCAATCATTTAGTTATCAGAAAACAGATTGCATCTCTCGAAAAACTGAATCCGGATAACATTGTTCTTGGAAATGGAAGTGATGAATTAATTGATTTAATTCTACGTTGTTTTTGCGAGCCCCGAAAAGATGAGATATTAATTAATGAGCCTACCTTTGGAATGTTTAAGGTTTATGCTAAACTTAATAACGTAAAAGTGAACTCTATTGCCTTAACAAAAGAGACCTTTGAATATGACATTGCAGGTATGATTGGTCAGTTAACACCTGCTACAAAATGTGTTTTTATTTGTTCGCCAAATAACCCTACCGGTACAATTATTAAAGAATCAGAATTAATTCAATTTTTAAACGCTTTTAAAGGGATTGTAATATTAGACGAGGCATATGTTGATTTTTCTTTAAAAGGATCTTTGGCACATTTGATTAATAGTTACAAAAACTTAATAGTCATAAAAACATTTTCTAAAGCTTGGGGGCTCGCTAAATTGCGTTGTGGATATGCTATCGCTTCCCCAACCATTATTAGTTATTTATCTAAAATAAAGCCTCCTTTTAACGTTAATGGCTTAGCACAGGATTTATTGACTAAAGCAATAAAAGATGTCTCTGTAAAAGATAAATATGTGAGTACTATACTTGAGGAAAAGCAACGGATGCAGGAGGCGCTGAAGAACTATTCTTTTGTAGTGTCTATTTTACCCGGCCATGCTAATTTTTTATTTATAAAGGTATTGGATGCTGATAAACTTTGTTCTTATCTGCTTAGTAATAAAATATTAATAAGTAACAGAAGCAGCTTATTAAATTGTACTAATTATGTGCGAATAAGCATTGGAAATATTGAAGAGAATGATAAATTAATTGTGGCGCTAAATAATTTTAAATCATGAAAAAAGTATTGTTTATTGATAGAGATGGGACATTGATTGTTGAACCAAAAACCGATTTTCAAATAGATAGTTTTGAAAAACTGGCGTTTTTACCACATGTGATAACTAATTTGGCTAAAATTGTTGAACAGCTTAATTATGAGTTAGTCATGGTGACAAATCAGGATGGTTTGGGAACAAAATCCTTTCCTGAAAAAACATTTTGGCCGGTCCAAAATTTTCTAATTGAGACTCTTGAACTGCATGGAATTAAATTCAAAGCCATACACATTGATAAAAGTTTTGAAAAGGATAATAAGCCAACCCGTAAACCCGGAACAGCTATGCTTAAACGTTATTTTTCGGATAAGTATGACTTATCTAATTCTTATGTTATAGGTGATAGATTAACGGATATTAAGCTGGCAGAAAATTTGGGTTGTAAGGGAATTTTGATTTCCGGTAAAAAGCAAAAATTAAACTCTCAGCATACAATTGTAAAGGATTGGAATTCCATTTATCAATTACTCAAAGTTCCTTCCAGAACAGCTTACCATCAGCGTAAAACGAAGGAAACTGATATTGAAATACGTTTAACGCTTGATGGGGAGGGGCGTTCTAAGATAGAAACAGGTCTGGGATTTTTCAATCACATGCTGGATCAGATTGCTAAACATGGCTTAATAAATTTGGAGATTCAATGTAAAGGCGATTTGCATGTTGATGAACATCACACCATTGAAGATGTTGCTATAGCTTTAGGTGAGGTGTTTAATAGAGCGCTTGGAGACAAACTAGGAATTGAACGTTATGGTTTTTGTTTGCCAATGGACGATTGTTTAGCGCAGGTAGCTATTGATTTTGGAGGAAGAAACTGGATCGAATGGCAAGCTGATTTTAAACGTGAAAAAGTAGGAGATATGCCAACTGAGCTATTTTTTCATTTTTTCAAATCCTTTAGTGATGCTGCTAAATGCAATTTAAATATTAAAGCAGAAGGGGTAAATGAACATCATAAAATAGAGGCTATTTTTAAAGCATTTGCAAAGGCAATTAAAATGGCCATTAAACAAGATATTGAAAAAAGAATTTTACCTTCAACCAAAGGGATGTTATAAATTATGAAGGTTGCGATTATAGATTATAATGCAGGTAATATCAAATCTGTTGAATTTGCTCTGAATCGATTAGGTATCCAACCAATGGTAACCAATGATTCGAATGAGTTACATTCTGCAGACAAAATAATTTTTCCTGGCGTAGGTGAGGCTAGCTCCGCTATGAGTTTTCTTAAACAATTGAAGTTAGATGAGTTAATTAAAAATCTGAAACAACCTGTATTAGGCATTTGTTTAGGGATGCAATTAATGTGTTCTCACTCAGAAGAAGGATCAACGGAGTGCTTGGGTATTTTTCCGCAAAAGGTTAAACTTTTTAAATCAACTGAATTTAAAGTACCTCAAATTGGATGGAATGAAATTATAAATCTTAATAGTCCATTGTTTTCAGGATTAACAAATGAAAGCTACGTTTATTATGTACATGGTTATTATGCAGAATTAGGTTCAAATACGATTGCCGAAACCAATTATATTTTAAATTACAGTGCCGCCTTGAACAAAAGTAATTTTTATGGTGTTCAATTTCATCCTGAAAAATCTGGGAGTACGGGAGAAGTTATTTTAAAGAATTTTATTGAAAAGATATAAGTGTAAAAGCAAGATGGAGGTAAACAACAAAATAGAAATTATTCCTGCAATTGATTTAATAGAAGGGAAGTGCGTTAGATTAACTCAAGGAGATTATTCAAAGAAAACAATCTACAATGAAAATCCATTGGAGGTTGCTAAACAATTTGAAGGAATAGGTATCAAACGATTGCATCTTGTTGATCTTGATGGCGCAAAAGCCGGTAAGGTTGTTAATTTTAAAGTACTTGAAACAATAGGTACTAATACCGGTTTAGTGATAGATTTTGGTGGTGGAATTAAAACGACTGAAATGGTTCAGAATGTTTTGGATGCAGGTGCTTCTAAGGCGACCGTTGGAAGTATTGCGGTTAAGAATTCAGAACTGTTTTATTCCTGGATTAAACAATTCGGGCCAAGTCGTGTTTTTTTGGGAGCTGACGTTAAGAATGAATTAATTGCCATATCTGGCTGGCTAGAAACCACAGAACTACACATACTTGATTTTTTAAAAGGTGCTTTAGAGAATGGTTTAACTGAGGCTTTTTGCACTGACGTAAGTAAAGATGGTATGTTGGAAGGACCATCAATCGATCTTTATAAAAAAATTATTGAAGCATTTCCTAATTTAGGATTAGTTGCAAGCGGTGGTGTGGCAAAATTAAGTGATTTGGAAAATCTTAGATTACTTGGTTGTAGCGGTGTTATTGTTGGAAAAGCCATTTATGAAAATAAAATATCAATGCAGGAATTAACAACATATTTAAAGCATGCTAACTAAAAGAATCATACCTTGTTTGGATATTAAAGACGGACGAACTGTTAAAGGCATTAATTTTGAAAACATAAAGGATGCCGGCGATCCTGTTGAGTTAGCTATTAACTATAGCCGAGCAGGAGCTGATGAATTGGTGTTTTTGGATATCACTGCAACTAACGATAAACGGAAAACATTAACGGAGTTGGTAAAGAAAATTGCACTACAGATTAATATTCCATTTACGGTAGGGGGAGGTATTAGTTCAGCTGAAGATGTTAGAGAATTATTGAATTCGGGGGCGGATAAAGTTTCGGTTAATACGGCAGCATTTAAGAATCCGAGTTTAATTACAGATTTAGCTAAACAGTTTGGTTCACAATGCATTGTTTTAGCAATTGATACTAAAAAAGAAGATGGCAATTGGTACGTTTATTTAAACGGAGGAAAAGTGAAAACTACAACAAAGGCTTTGGATTGGGCTATTGAAGGAGTGCAGCGAGGTGCCGGTGAAATTTTATTAACCTCTATGAATAATGACGGAACCAAGGATGGATTTGCAATTGAAATAACAAAAGAAATTTCTCAAGCGGTAAATGTTCCAATTATTGCAAGTGGCGGAGCCGGAACCACCGAACATTTTAAAGAGGTTTTTGAATTGGGATTTGCAGATGCTGCACTTGCTGCAAGTGTTTTTCACTATGGGGAAATTGAAATAAATACATTAAAACAATATTTGAAAAAAAATAAAATACATGTCAGAATTTAATACAACACAACCAGAGTTTAGCAAATACGCAGACGGTTTAATGCCCGCTATAATACAGGATGCCAATACGAAGGTAGTATTAATGTTAGGGTTTATGAACGAAGAATCGTTTCAAAAAACATTGCAAACAAAACTAATCACATTTTTCTCTCGCTCTAAAAATAGATTATGGACTAAAGGCGAGGAAAGTAAAAATTATTTGCTTTTAGTATCCTATCAGATAGACTGTGATAGCGACACTCTGCTTTTTCAAGTCAAGCCGGCTGGTCCGGTTTGTCACACTGGAACGGATACATGTTTTGGTAATGCCAAAGATAATCATGGGTTTATTTATAAGTTAGAGGGAGTGATTGATAACCGCATTGACTTTCCTTCAGAACAATCCTATGTTAATAAGCTTATGTCTAAAGGAATAAATAAGGTGGCTCAAAAGGTTGGTGAGGAAGCTGTTGAATTGGTAATTGAAGCTAAAGACACGAACCGTGACTTGTTTTTGGGTGAAGCAGCGGATTTACTGTTTCATTATTTATTACTATTAAAAGCCAAGGGTTACTCATTAAAGGATGTTGAGGCTGTATTAAGTGAACGCCACAAGTAACAAAGCAACAGCAAGTACTTTTTAAACTGACAACTTTTTCGTATTTTAGAACTTTGATTAATAAGAAGTTCATAGCATATTTATTGGTTGTTCCGTTCGTGATTTTTTCTCAAACGCCTACTTTTAATTTTCATTCATTAGGGGCTGAAGAAGGATTGAACAACAATAATATCTTTAATATTCAGCAACATAAAAACGGCTTAATATATGTAACCACGCAAAACGGTATTTACCAGTATGATGGTTATAATTTCCAAAAGTTAAAGTTAGGTGGCATTAATAGCAACGCATTGCAAAATGCTTTTCTGCAGAATGATGACTTGAATTTATCTGTACGAAATGAGGGTATTTCAACCTTCAACGTCTTATCCGGAAAATTGATACAAAAAGCGGAATTAAAATTTAAAAACAACGCTGATCAAATTTTAATTACAGATAATTACATTTATGCGCTTTTAAGTGGTATAAGATTAACTGTTTTAAAAATAGAAGAAGGAAAGACTATTGAGGTAGGTAATAACAATGACATCACACAAAGAGTTTATTGCATATTTAGAACCAAGGATAGCCGGATATTAATAGGTAAAGATGATGGATTGTATGATGTGACGGATGGTAGTGCGGTAAAAGTTAATCTACCATTTAAAAATCAACCGGTTTATGCCATTGCTGAAAACAATAGTGGAGAGTTAATACTGGGTTCTACGAATAAAATAATTGTTACTAATGGAAACAAGATTATAAAAGAAATTATCCCGACTTACTCAAAAAGCAGTAAAACGTTTTTACTTGGTGGCGAAAAAAGCATTAATAAATTGGTGGTGGACAAGTACAATAGGATTTGGTTTACTTCTTATCCGGATGACAATTTATATGTGCAGTTCGAAAATGCAACTTTTAATGTATTTGATATATTAGATATCCCGTCAAACTTAATTAATTGTATTTACAAGGATAACAGTGAAAATATTTGGGTAGGTACATTTAATGACGGTTTATTTTACATTCAAAATCCTTCGTTTAGTAGTTATAGTTTCAATTTAAATAGTAAGCCGCTTAACATTAATCAGGTTTTGTTTAAAAATAAAGTGCTTGTGGCAGCCACCGGTAATGGTTTGTATGGGATGAATGTACAAACAAATGAAGCAAAGGTATTATCCAAACCGGATGATATTTTCCCCGACCAGATTTTAGGATTAAAAGAAATTAATAGTTCAATTTATTATTTTAAGAAGAGTCAGTTTGTGATGAATAAATCTACGTTTCAAACAAAGACAGATCTTTTAAAATTTGAGCCGGTTATAGCTACCCTGCATTATTCATTGGATGAAAACACGGCTATTGTTGCAGATAGATTTTCAAATTTGCTTTTAACGAACGCAAATGGGTCTAAAACAATTGATACTCTTGTTTCATTTCCAAATTACAGAACTAATATTAATACATTACTTAAATTAAATGATACGCTCTTTATTGGTACAAACGAAGGATTATACATTTATGATTTTAAATCAAGGAACTACAGATTTAGTGATTTGCCAACAACCAATTTTAAAATTAATGATATATCATTGATTAATGGGAAATTATATCTGGCACATGAAGGCGGAATTACAGATTATTCAAGGAATCAACTGAAAGAGCAGTTGGGAACCTATTCATTAAACAGCGTTAAGAAAATAAAATATTTTGGTGAAAGAATTTGGTTGGCAACACAAAACGGTTGTTTGATTTGTGATAAGGATTTAGTTCCAATTCACTTACTAGATAAGGCTTTTGGCTTACAATCTAATAATATCAATGATATTTCATATAGTGAGAATAACATTGTTATCTCAACCAGCAGGGGTGTTGCCTTAATAGATACAAGTAGTTTGGGTATTAATCAGCCTCAATTACAATCCGTAAAAATTTCCTCCATATTGGTAGATGGTTTGCCAATTGCATTGGATTCATCAGCTATTAAATTAAATGCTAATCAAAAAGATATTGCTATTTCTTTTATCAGTCCATATTTTAGTAAACCTAACAAACAGTATTATCGTTACAGAGTTAATGGTGGTGTTTGGAAAAGTATCGATAACTCGGTATGTAATTTGGGTAATTTAGAGGGAGGTACGAGTAAGATTGAAATTCAAAATTCATTAAATAAAATCAAGTGGGCTAATGCAACTACGGTTATTTTCGAAAAGGAGAAAGCTTTGTCAAATGCCAACATCTTATACATAGTTATCATTTGTGTTGGTTTAGCTTTAATTGCTTTTGTGAGTTGGATCATCTTAAAAAGAATAAAAGTTAATGCTTTAAAGCGCTTACAGGATGAACAACAAATGAATTTGTTGAAGCATCAGGCCATGAATTCTTTACTTAGTCCTCACTTTATTTTTAATTCATTAACCTCAATTCAAAATTACATAAACACTAACAATAGTTTAAAGGCTAGTGAGTATTTGGCAAAATTCTCCAGATTAATCAGGATGATTATTGAAAAGGCATCGCAAAGTGAAATTAGTTTAACTGATGAGTTAACCAGGTTGAAATACTACCTTGAATTAGAAAAAGAACGATTTAAGAATAAGTTTGATTATCATATTGAAATAGACTCTAACATAAATCAAGGTGATGTTAAAATTCCTAATATGATTATTCAACCTCATGTTGAAAATTGTATTATCCACGGTATTCTTCCGAAAATGGAACACGGTAATCTATTCATACGTATCAAAAAAATTGATGCCGGTTTAATGCAGATACAAATTGAAGATGATGGTATTGGGTTGATTAAGGCCAAGGAGCATGCTAAAACTGGTCATAAATCACTTGGAACAAGCACTATTAAAAACATTCTTGAAATTAATTCCAAAATAACCGGAAGAAAACAAGAAGTAACTATGATTGATAAATTGACACTGAATACAAATCAAACAGGAACCATTATAACTATTAATCTAGCCCTATAAAGAGTTTTTGGACATATTTATTAGTATGTTTTGCACTTGGATTAAGTGCGCAAAAAAACTTATTGCCCGATACAACAGGTTTTTGTGCAGGTGATACTGCTAAAATAGAACTTAAGGACAAGTTAGATAAAAACGCCAGCATCGAATGGACAACACCATACAGAATTATCTATAACACTAAAAAAATTACAGCTAACACCAACATTGGTAAATACTATGTAAAAGTAACCTCTGGTAAAAATATTTATTTTGATAGTACCTATATCAAGATGTATCCAAAACCAAAACGCTTGTTGACAGATACAACCGTATGCAAAAGTAAAACGGTGGTTTTGGATGCAAAAAATCAAGGAGCCCGCTACTTTTGGAATACAGGAGATATGACTCAGAAAATTAAGGTAGATGCAAGTGGAAAATATTGGGTAAGAATTAACAATGGAGGCTGCGGGGTGATTGACTCGGTGAATGTTAAAATAGTTAATGCGCAAAGTCAGTTTAATTCAGAATATACCTTTTGTTTAAGTGAAAGCAATAAAGTAATTAGCATTAAGCCAACACCTCTCAGTAAAGTGTTATGGAGTAACGGATCAACGGCTAATTCAATAAATGTAGTAAAAGAAGGTGTTTATTGGGTACAAACTGAAAGTAAGCAATGTGGCAAGCAAGTTGATTCTACCAAAGTTAAGTTTAAAGCTTGTGATTGCGAAATGTTGGTTCCTAATAGTTTTACGCCCAATGAAGATAATAAAAATGATTATTTTTTTCCTGTTTTGCAATGTGAGTATAGTTACTATAATTTGGTAATTTCAGATCGATATGGGAATGTAGTTTTTGCAACAAATAACCCAAATGCAAAGTGGGATGGAAGGTATAAGGGTAATTTATGTTCTGAAGATAACTATGTGTACACTATTGAAAGTATTGAAAAGGGTTCAGAGAAGAAGGCAGTAAGGAATGGGTACATTTCCTTGTTCAGATAACAAATATTAAAAATAAATAAAATGGTATTAAAAACATTTGAAACAGACACTTACATTATGAAGGTGCATGATAATGCTCTTGTTGAGTTCTTGATTAAAGAAAATGTAGAATTCAAGGAATCGGACATTTGGTTATCAAAACAACAATGTTATGAATGTTTACCACACGCTAAATTTTATGTTTTGCTAGAAAGCGAGGCAAGGCTAAAAATTAGCGCTGATGCTAAATTAGCTGCAGCTTCTGAAAAGTACGGCGAACACGTGGCAGCTTTGGCATTGTGCAGTTCAAATTTAGAGCATAAAATTTTTGGAAATATTTATTTGAAGTATCACAAGCCATTTGTGCTTACACGTTTTTTTGATGATCGTGAAACAGCTTTGTTCTGGTTGAATTCGAAAATGGGGTAGTTAAACTTATCTATTATTAAATTAGATACGTCATTTAATTCACTTTCCTTTAGTGGTATCAATTTTTACCTTCTCTTTCTTATTGGCAACACTTATTTTATCGGCCTTGCAGTTTTTGCAGGCTTCATAGCCTATCTTCATTGCTTCAGATAATGTTATACCCTTTTTACCGGTTTTAGCTAATTGGCAGTTTTTAGCATGATATTTTTTTCCACTCTCCGTAACATAAACAGTTTGTGAATTTAATTTTACGTAAAAAACAAAAATAATGATAGTTAAAATATACCGCATTTTATTCATAGTTCAGTAAAATTAACCTATTTTTAGGAAGTAATATGCGAAACGCAATAATCTTATTAAGAGGCTTACCAGGAAGCGGAAAATCTACTTTGGCCCAAGTGTTAAAAGATGAACAAAGCGTTACTTTTAGCGTTGATGATTATTTTACAGACAAGGATGGTAACTATAATTTTGACTTTACCGAAAATCATAAAGCGTATGATGCTTGCGTAAAAAACACAGAAGATGCAATTAAAAGGGGAGTGAAAAAAATTCTTATTCACAATACATTTACCATGGAGTGGGAAATGGAACCATATTTTAAGCTTGCATCTGATACTAATTATGCCATTTTTGTTGTTACTGTAGAAAATAGGTTTAAACTTAAAAACACACATGATGTTTCAGATGAGCAGCTAAAAAAGATGGCTGAAAAATATAAGGTCGTATTATTTTAATACATTTGCAGCATGGCACTTAATTTAAAAACCCTGGGAGTAAGAAGCATTAGCGCACTTGTTTTTGTAATTGTGTTAATGAGTGCCGTACTTTATAGCTATTGGTCCTTAACATTGTTTTTTCTCATTATTTCAATAGTAGGTTTAAATGAGTTTTATAACCTGGCAAATAAATTGGGGGCTCAACCACTAAGATTACCGGGGTATTTGCTAGGGATTACTGTTTTTTTAGCCTTTGTAGATTTTACGGCTTTGTTCAACTATTATTTTAAAATTAATTTATTTGTTTACGCTAGCATCCTAATTTTTCTTGCCTTATTAACCATAAGTGTTCTTAAGTTGAGGCAACAACCAATTCTGGATGTTTGTTACACGGTATTCGGAGTTGTTTATGTTAGTATTCCATTTGCTCTGGTTGGTTATTTGGCTAAAACTTGGATATCCCAAAGTGATAGCGGTGAAGGAAGTACTTGGACAATTTTATCAGTGATTTTTTTAATATGGAGTAATGATACCTTTGCTTACCTAGGCGGTAGTTTGTTTGGGAAGCATAAATTAATTGAGCGTGTTTCGCCAGGTAAAACTTGGGAAGGGACAGTTTTTGGAGTATTAGTTACAATCGGAGTAAGTTTTCTTTTACAGACTTACCTTCTCAATTCTGAGGATAGAATGTTATGGTTATTACTTGGAATATTAGTTCCAACTGCAGCAACTGTTGGGGATTTATTTGAAAGTTTGCTTAAAAGGCAAGCGGGAGTTAAGGATAGTGGAAGCTTAATGCCTGGGCATGGCGGTGTGTTAGACCGTTTTGATAGTTTATTATTTGTAGTGCCTGTAACCTTAGTAGTGGTAAAGCTAATGGCTTAAATTTTAATGCTGTGAATGCGGTGAATAGGGATAACTAAGCCTTGTTTTAATATAACACGCTTGTCAGTTACACCCCAAACTGTTGTATTTACCACTTTCTTAGAAGTATCATCTTCAAAATAGATCTTAATTTTTGATCGTTCTAAATTACCTAGGGATAGGGCTCTATCTAACTCACTTTTACGTTCAGTTATCGTATCAGTCGCAGTTAAAACTTCAGATGATGGGAATTTTAGATTTTCAATTCCTTCTTTTTCAATTGTTTCAAATTCTTGTAAATTCATGGTAATTAAAGCTATTAATTTATTAAAACGGTAAATCATTTAAAAGGTTGCATTGTTTTAATTAAAAAGAAATTAACATGTTTTAATTTCCAGATAATCGTTTAAAAGGCAATTATGCCGTTTAATTGGTAATAGTCTATGTTTAGGTCTATGCTTAGCCTCAATAATAAAGGGAATTTTCTTAAATTTGCTCGTCTGAAATTAAAAATTTACATATTTGTATTATTCTGTGTTGTGAGTTCTGTTTTTGCTCAGAATGGGCTAACTGAACACCCTAACTGGCATATAAAATTTGCATATAATCAAGGGATCATATTGGTACATAGAAGTTCAATAACCTCATTGGTTAATGGTTATCCAGCTATTTACGAGGCCAATTTTATAAAACCAACCTTGGGCAATAAAATATGGCAGAAGGAGAATAATTTACCGGAGGTAGGATTAACAGTCCAATTGATAGATTTCAAAAATCCGAAAGATCTTGGTTATGGTATTGTGGCAGCACCATTTATCGAAATTCCATTAAGTAAAATAGAAAGAGCAAGGAGGTTACATATGCGCATATGCTGGGGAATAACCTATCTAACAAAACCCTTTGATGTTCATAAGAATCAAAAGAATTTGGCAATTGGAAGTTCAGTCAACCAATACGTACAGTTTAGATGGTTTTGGAAATTTAAGTTAAGCCCGAATCTATTAGCTGAGCCGGGTATAACTTTTAGTCATGCAAGCAATGCGAGGGCGCAGGTTCCCAACTTAGGATTAAATGTTTTAACATTGCACACTGCCCTTAATTTTAAATTACCTAGTAAAAAAGTAATTCCTCAAGAGTTGAAGCAGGATAGTTCAACTAAAGCAAAAACAAAAAACGAAATAGTGTCATTTGTTTCTTTTGGGTTTAACCAGCGTGAGGTGAATTTAAAAAAGGAAATGTGTTACATGTGGGCTGCTTATTATCAGAGGAATGTTAGAAATACACATAAGTTTGGACTTGGTTTAAATGTTTTTTACGATCAAAATTACTTAACTGATTATGCGAATTCCAATTTAGATTCATCTAAAACTATAGATAAGAGTAGAATGAGCTTAAACTTTGTGTACGCCTATAATATTGGGCGCATTAGTATACCTACAGAAATTGGTTATTATTTTTTAGCGAAAGCAAATGCGGATGGTCCTGTAGTTACGCGCATTTCAGTAAATTACTACGCCAAAAACGGTTTGTTTATACATGGTGGGCTACGAACTCATTTTGCTGTTGCGTATAATTTTGAATATGGTTTAGGTTATAGAATGTATTTATAAAGTGTTTAAAAATTTAACATATTTAGTTTTAATAGTTGTTTTTGTGGCATGTAAGCCTGAAAACCGAAAGGATTGTTTCAAGAGCAACGGTTCAATTACTACAATTACTAGAGAGCTTGGTTCTTTTAATGTTTTAATATTAAATGATCACATCGATTATGAAGTAATTCCTTCTAATCAATATAAAATAGAAATTACAGCTGGTAAGAATTTATTGGAAAACATTACAAGCTCAATAGATAACCACACTTTAACAATAGAGAATAGAAATCGATGCAATTTTGTTAGAGGGTATAAACATCATCCAAGTATAAAAATATTTCTTCCGCAAATAAAACAACTTCATCATCAAGGTTTGGGGAATACTTTTGTAAGCTCAGACTTTAACCAAGATTCAATATACATTGCTGGTGGCAATAGCGGAGATTTATATTTGAGCGGAACTTATAATTTTGTAAAAACCTACGCACATGGCAATACTAACATTCATTTTAATGGAATTGCCAAAAATCTACTTACCTATATGAAGGGAACTAATTTTTTATATTTAGAATCTGCAACAGTGTATGATAATATTGATATAACAACAGTTTCTATAGGAGATGTGTATTTGAAACCATTACAAAGTACAAATTTATATGTGGCTATTTACCGTGATGGGAATGTTTATTACAAGGGCAATCCAAACGCTATTTATGATTATAGTCGTGGAAATCAAAAAGGTAAACTGATTAAAAATGATTAAATTTGTTTCAGTGAAGTTTAGGATAAATATCATTTGTATTCTTTGCATTTTCTTTATAAATGCCAAATTATTCGCCCAAAATGACACAAATGCAATTGCCTTTCATTACGTTACAATTAATTTTGGAGGACACTTACCAAAAGGAGATTTAGAGAAGAGATTTGGTCCAAATTTGAATTTTGGAGGAAGTTATTTTTATAAAACTAAACGTAATTGGCAATTTGGTGTTGAGGGGAATTATTTTTTTGGTCAAAATGTAAAAGAGGATGTACTGGCTAACATGAAAGTTGAATTTGGAAGTTCGGGAACCTCTATAATTGACAATGAAGGATTTCCTGCTGATATCAGAATTACTGAACGTGGTCTTTGCTTTTACGGTGTTGCCGGTAGAATATTCAGATTATTTAAGAACAATTTAAATACTGGCATAGTGTTAAATGTTGGAGTTGGGTATATGCAACACAAAATAAATTTATACGATGCGCAAAATAAAATAGCAGCGTTGAATGGTGAACTAAAATATGGTTATGACCGTTTAAGCAATGGTCTTTCCACAATGCAGTTTTTAGGTTATCAGTTCATTAGCAACAATCGGTTTATAAATTTTTATGGGGGTGTTGAGTTCATTCAGGGTTATACCAAAAGTGTTAGAGGATTTAATTACGATACAGGGCTACTTGATACAGAAAGACGCACAGATTTATTGTTAGGTTTAAGAGTAGGTTGGGTGTTACCATTATATAAACGAAAACCTAAGGAATACTATTACTATTAATGCGAGCGCTCTATAATTTAATTGTAAAATTGTATGGTGTAGTTATTTACATCGCATCATTCAATAAACTAAAAGCCAAACAATGGGTGGAAGGACGCAAAAAATGGCGTAGTACCTTATTGTTTAGATCAAAAGAGTTTAAGCACCCTAAAACAATTTGGTTTCATTGTGCATCTTATGGTGAATTTGAACAAGGCGCACCTTTAATTGAAGCAGTTAAAAAAAAGCACACAGATCATAATATTGTAATTACTTTTTTTTCACCAAGCGGATACACAGCCTTTAAAGATACAAAGTTGGCTGATGCTGTTTTTTATCTTCCTCTGGATACCCCAAATAACGCGAAAGATTTTATTAAGATTCTTAAACCTTCAATCGCCATTTTTGTAAAATATGAGTTTTGGTTAAATTACCTCAAACAACTTCGCTCGCATTCTATTCCAACATATCTTGTATCAGCAACTTTTAAACCACACCACCCATTTTTTAAATGGTATGGATCTATATTTACAGAGTCTCTTTTTACATTCAAAACCATTTACTTACAAGATACTCAATCTCAAAAATTACTATCGAATATTAATGTTAACCATACAAAAGTAACTGGTGATACACGATTTGATCGGGTTTATCAGAATAAAATGCTTAACTATAATAATAGAATTGTACAAAATTTTAAGGGGAATAATCATCTACTAATTGCAGGAAGTACGTGGTCCAATGATGACGATTATATTATAAAAAACATGTTAAATGCTAAAGATTCCGGTTTTAAATATGTTATTGCGCCTCATGAAATAGATGATTCTAATTTGGAGAAACTATATTCAAAATTAAAACAGCAGGAAATTGCCTTTACAACTTATACTAATTTTAAAGAAGGTACAGATGTTTTAGTTTTGAATTGCATGGGTGAATTAAGTAGACTTTATAAATATGCCGATTTCTCATACGTAGGTGGTGGTTTCAACTCTGAAGGAATTCATAATGTGCTGGAGCCAACTGTATTTGGGAAACCAAGTAGTTTTTATGGAACTAATTATTCTAAATTCAATGAAATTGTTGATTTAAAGGCCATCGAGTGTGTTATCAATTTAAATGAAGAGTTGACGCTTACGGACGTTCTACTGAATTATTCAAAAATGGATTTGCTTGAAATTGAGAATAAGTTAACAAAATATTTCAAGCAGCAAAGTGGCAGCACAGAAATAGTAGCCAACGATATTTTTGACACAATTAAGTCGGACTAATTTGCTAAATTTGAGTGTTTATGGACCCAAGGGCAGAATCATTTATACGTTTACTGAAAATAATGGACGAGCTTCGTGAGCAATGTCCATGGGATAAAAAGCAAACTATTGAGAGCATTAGACATCTCACGATTGAAGAGACCTTTGAACTAAGTGATGCAATCTTAAAAAATGACTTAAATGACGTTAAAAAGGAACTGGGCGATTTATTGTTGCATATCGTTTTTTATTCCCGAATTGCATCTGAAACAAACGCGTTTGCTATTAAAGATGTAATAGATAGTCTTTGCGAAAAGTTAATTTATCGTCATCCTCATATCTATGGAGATGTTACCGTGCAGAATGAGGAAGATGTTAAACAAAATTGGGAGCAGTTAAAGCAAAAGGAAAAAGGCGGAAACAAAACGGTTTTAAGTGGTGTTCCTAATAGCATGCCAGCTTTGCTAAAAGCCTACCGAATTCAGGAAAAGGCGCGATCGGTTGGTTTTGATTGGGAGCAACCGGAGCAAGTGTTTGAAAAAGTAAAAGAAGAGTTAACGGAATTCGAAGCAGAAGTAAAAACCAAAAATCATAAAGAAATAGAAAAGGAGTTTGGTGATGTACTTTTTTCTTTAATCAATTACGCTCGGTTTTTGAATATAAACCCTGAAGACGCTTTGGAATTAACTAATAAAAAATTCATTCACCGATTTACATATATGGAACAAAAGGTTAAGGAAAAAGGTAAGCAGATTTCCGACTGCAAATTGGATGAATTAGATCAGTATTGGAATGAGGCCAAGTCAGTGAAGTGAAAAAAATCTTATTAAATAACTGGATTCCTTTAACGTTTTATTTTTTGCTACTTAGCGTAAGCCTTTTTTTTATTGCTAGTTATAATAAAGTAACTATTCATTTATTCATTAATAAATTTGTTGGTGATAGCTTCATAGATAGTTTTTTTAAATATATAACATATATAGGTGATGGTTGGTTTGTGCCACTTTTTATTTTATTAGTCGCTTTTTTTAATGCAAGACTTGCAATTGTTTGCTTAGTAAGTTTTGTCGGCGCTGTGATTATATCTTTATCATTAAAGTATACTATTTTTGATGATGTAGTGAGACCTTGGTTTACTTTTCAATGGGATGTACATGAGAAAGTAAATTACATTGAAGGAGTCCAGCTTTATTTATACAATAGTTTCCCAAGTGGTCATTCCACACAGGCATTTGCGTTGTTTATACCGCTTATGTTATTTGTTAAACAAAATGGTTTTAAGATTGGTATTTTGCTAATAGCGTTACTAGCAGCATTTAGTAGAACGTATCTCTCTATGCACTGGTTCGAGGATGTAGTTGCTGGAACCTTTATCGGTTTTTGTACTTCACTTGTCGTGTATTATTTAATTCCGGCGCGGAATAAGTTGATTAGTTTAAATAATGGTATATTGAATCTTAAATCCAAATCGAGGAATGAGTAAGAATACATTAAATTATTTTATTGTTATATTGGCCTCCTTCTTGCTATTCGTTCCATTTATTGGTAACATGCATTTATTTGACTGGGATGAAATCAATTTTGCAGAGTGTGCAAGGGAGATGGTGATTACCGGTGATTACAGCAAAGTTCAACTTAACTTTAAACCCTTTTGGGAAAAACCCCCACTATTTATTTGGTTTCAGGCTGCATGTATGAATATGTTCGGTGTTAATGAATTTGCAGCACGTTTACCTAACGCAGTATGCGGTATCGTTACCATGTTGGTATTATTTCATTATGGCAAAAAGTATTTTTCGGAATCTGTTGCTGTTTTATGGTGTTTATTATTTGCTGGTAGCATATTGCCTCATATGTATTTTAAATCAGGTTTAATCGACCCTTGGTTTAATCTATTTATGTTTTTATCTGTTATACATGTAATTGTAACAATTAACAATTATAAATCTAAGTCCGTTATGGGCAACGCTAGTTTGGTTGGTGTTTTTTTAGGTTTGGCGGTGCTTACTAAAGGTCCGGCTGCATTGGCAATTGTTGGTATGGTAATTTTAATTACACTTTTTATTAATAAACAATTTCATTTTTTAGCTTCGAAAAACTTTGGCATAATTGTTTTTATAACCATTTTGGTTAGTTTAAGTTGGTTTATGTTAATGTATTTAACTGGACATGTAGATCTTGTTAATGAATTTATTAGTTATCAGGTGAGGCTTTTTGAGACACCTGATGCCGGGCATGACGGCCCATTTTATTATCATGTGATTGTACTGTTGATTGGCTGTTTTCCGGCCTCGTTGTTTTTTCTCCAAGGAATTAAATCTACTAACACACATACTCCTTTTCAATCACAATTTAAGAAAGTGATGTTGGTACTTTTTTTTGTTGTTTTAGTCTTATTTTCAATTGTAAAAACAAAAATTGTGCATTACTCTTCTTTGTGTTATTTTCCTTTAACCTTCATTGGAGCGTTATATCTATCTAATTTTTCTAGCAGAACGCATTTGTTTAAGAGCTGGTTCAAGTTTTTATATGTTTTTATATCAGTGGTGTTAATTTTTGCAATCATTTTAATTTGTTGTATTGATTTACTTAAGCCAATTATTCTGTCGCGTCAATTAACCTCAGATGAGTTTGCTTTGAATAATTTAAAAGCAGAAGTTCTTTGGTCAGGCTGGGAGTGGCTAGTTGTAATCCCTTTGATAATAGTGACAATTATTTTTGTGAGATTTGAAAGATACAATAGTAAACTACGAGTGATTGGCATAGGTATTGGACTTTATGCTCTTTTTATTAATCTTACTTTGAACGTAATTGTTCCTAAAATGGAGTTATATACTCAAAATGCTGCTATAGTATTTTATAAACAATTGGCTAAATATAAGTATGATGTAGATACACATCGTTTTAAAAGTTATGCATGTGTATTTTATGGTGAACGTACGCCTGAAACTTTCGAAGACCCGGAGCAAATAAAGTACATGGAGAATCAGTTGGATGTGTCGGAGAAAGAAGGGCATTCTAGATTTTCTAGTTATTCCACAGCCTATTATATGTGGTTAATGTATGGGAATATTAAAAGGCCGGCCTTTATTGTTGCTAAAATACAAGATGCTAATGAAATCGATGGAGTCCCTGGATTTAAAAGACTTTACGTTAGAAACGGTTTTGTGTTTTTTGTAAGAATGCCTGGAATTCCAAAAGAAGTTGAATAAGTGACTTAATCATTCACCCACATGAATATTTTTTTGTTTTCGTGATAGCGGGTAATGTCTTTATCCAGCAGAATAACACAAAAATCAATAAAGGGCAAAATACCAAATCCACCACCAACTGTTCCAATATAAACTATGGGTACATAAGGAGCAGTGCCTAAGTAAATTCGATGCAATCCAACCATTCCGAATGGGAATGGAAATGCTAGTGCTGCAGCAACAGCTTTTCTGTTTTTAGCTTGCCTTTTCTTGAAAAGTAAAACTAATGGGTTAGGCCGTTTAGAAGTAAATTCAGTTGAAGCAATATTTTGACTATTTATAATCTTTTCAATTTCTTCTGAGTAACCCAAAGTATCCGTTGAAACGATATAAATTACCTCGGTATTCGTAGAGTGAAGTCTACTTGTGTTAACGAAAATCAAAAATAAAACAAGGTATTTCATATCGTATTACAAACATCCATAAATTTGTAATTTGAAAGGGGATTGGAATCAAAAAGAATCAACAATTTTAAACTAAAAACTAAAGAAATCACAATAATTAATTCTTCATTCACTCAGTGAAAAGGTAGTTTCACCCATTATAGATGTATTTTCACTCAGTTTAACAAATTATTTTGTAACTGATAATCAGCGAGTTAATTATAAGTTATGAGTTATTTGAAATTTTGGCGTAACCTTTTATTTCCTTTTGCCTTATAAAAGCAAAATGTCTAATCTTTCAGCACATATGACAATCAACTCACATTATCACCACACCGACGTGCAGCTTAATGAGGAGTTAATTATCATTGAAGCTGCTAAAAAAAATCCTGCTCAATTTGCTCCATTGTATAATAAATATTACAAACAAATCTTCAATTATTTATACCAACGAATGGATTGCAAAGAAACAGCATTTGATATTACAAGTCAGGTTTTTTTAAAAGCGCTTAGTAACATTCAAAGTTATCAGTTTAAAGGCGTGCCTTTTGCAAGTTGGCTTTATAGAATTGCACATAACGAAATGATGTTAGTGTTTAGAAACTTAAAAGACAAAAGAGCAGTTAATGCTGATATTGGAGATTTAAAATTTATCTGTGAAGAAACCAATGAACCGTTTTTTGAAGAATATATTCCAGTAATTAAAAAACTGATTTCTGAATTGGATGAAGAGGATTTAGTGCTTGTTGAAATGCGTTTTTTTGAAAAACGCCCTTTTAAGGAAATCGCTGAAATATTAAATACTACTGAAGGGAATGCCAAAGTGAAAATGTTTAGAGTGATTGATAAGTTGAAAATAAAAATTAAAAAATACAAAGTTTAGATCTTTATGTCTATTAAATTCAATATAAACAGACCTCCGGTTACAGAAGAAGAGATAAAACAAAATCAAAATTTCGACCTACTTTTAAAACAATTTAAAAACGCCAGTATTAAAAAGGCCAGGGAAGACCAAACCTGGTGGAAGAATAAAAAAACAATCTATCGGGCGGTCATTGGAGGAGTTGGAGTTGCTTGCACAATCACATTAATTTCTATTTTAAATTCAAATACTAAAGCTAAACATAATGATAAAATAACTACTAAAAAAGAAACCACTACCACACAAAAATCTACTACATCATTTATTAATGCACCTTCTCCAACTTTAAAACCACAGGCAACAAAATATAAAATTGATGCACAAAAGGGTGGAGAAATTGTAGTAAATAAAAGTAAAATCGTAATTCCTAAAAATGCCTTCGTTAATAAAAAAGGTGTATCTATTACTGGCGAAGTAACAATTGAGTATAATGAATTTCATCATCCGGTAGATATCATGTTAAGTGGTATTCCAATGTTATATGATAGCGCAACTATTAAAAGCAATTTTGAAAGTGCCGGTATGTTTCAAATTAATGGTACTCAAAACGGAGAAAATTTAGCAATTCACCCTGAGAAATCGCTGGAAGTAAAAATGGCTTCTTTTAATAGCGAGGATAAATTCAACCAATATTATTTAGATACTAATTCAAGGAACTGGGTTTATCTGAAGAAAGACATCATAGTTCCTTTGAAAGTTGATGAGCAGAAAACAAGTACGAATAATACAAGCACTTCAAATGAAAAAATAAAGGACTTAAGGAAAAAGATTGAGATTACAATACCTGCAAAGATTGATAGTGTTGCGAAATATTACACTTCAAAATCTAAAGCACTACCATTAGTTCCGCAGCCACTTAAACCAGCTAAGGCAACCGGGCGCCCTACTTTTAAATTGGATGGTAATTATGATGAATTCCCTGAGTTAAAAGCATTTGATAATTTAATATTTGAAGTAGGAGATGAGAATTCTAATTACAATAAGTCTTTTCATGAAATTACATGGAGCGATGTAAAGGTAACAGAGGGTCCTTTAAAGGGGAAGAATTACGTTCTGAATTTGATATATAGAAGCAAACGCGAAAAGTTAATCGTTTATCCGGTATTAAGTGGTAATGATTTAATTAAAGCGGAAAGCATGTATGCTGCTAAAATGAAGGAATATGAAATGCAATTACAAAAACGCACGGATAAGGAGAATAAGTTACTTGCTGAGATGCAGGCTAAACAAGCCGAATACATCGCACAAAAAACAAGTGCCGAATTTGCATTAAAAAAAGAACAAGAAGAACTTCAATTAAGAGCCAGGCAGCGACAGGAATCAAATCTAAATGAAAGTTTTGGTGATCTTGGTGCGCAGCAAAAAGTACAACGTATTTTTCAAATTAAAAATTTCGGTATTTATAATTCGGATTGCCCACACTTAGTAGCACTTGAAAATGCAACGAAACCTATTTTCCTGTTGAATGGTAAACCATTCACTACTCCGAATATTTATGTAATTAATTTTACAGATAACCGTGTTATTCAATTAGACAGAGCTAACGGCTATGCTACCAATTTATTGGAAGGAAAGAACTATGTATTTTGTTTATTCACTTCAAATACACTTTTCTACTGTGATAAAGAAACTGTTTCGCAATCTTTAAGTTCCGCCTCTAATAAATTTGAGGTACTCGAAAGAACGGATGCTTTGAGTAGTCCTACTGATTTGAGAAAGTTAATAGAGGGTTAGTTGTATGTATAAAGGGATATTGATTGGATGTGTTTTGTTTTGCTGTTTATCATTCTATGTCAAACGTTTTAAAAATCCACCAGGAACTGTAAAGATTTACGAAAATCTTTATGCTGACAAAACCGAAATCTCGAATTTTAGTTGGTTAGAATTTGAGTATGACATTAAGCGAAGATATGGTGTGTTTTCAAAGGAGCATTTGGCTGTTATTCCTGATACGTCTGTCTGGCTTTCTTATCCCAACGGAGATTTACATGCAAAGAATTATTACCGCAGAGAGGCGTATTGGAATTATCCGGTTGTGGGCATTAGCTATGAGCAAGCTCTTTTGTTTTGTAAGTGGCGAACATTAAGGGTGAAGCAGTATTATGCGCTTGGTTACAGAAAGGAATTGAAAATAAATTACCGATTACCAAAGGAGACAGAGTGGGAATTTTTAGTTGTTAATCCAAAAGAAAAGAACAGTTATGGAGATATTGTTAAGCAAGATAGTTTAAAAAGATTTCCAATTACTCCTTTGACTATTTATGCTAATAAGTCAAATCTATTTAATATTTATAATTTAATTGGTAACGTATCTGAAATGGTGGAACAAAAAGGTATATCCAAAGGTGGTTCCTATCTAAATACTACAGAGGAATCATTACCGGGGAAACAACACCGTTATCAAAGTCCACAAGCTTGGTTAGGATTCAGATGTGTTTGTGATTATACTACCAGTATGTAACAAAACAGCAAAGTGGCATTATTCTTATATATGCCTGCAAAACTTTTTATTACAATTTTTATTTGTTTATCGCTGATGCTGAAGCCACAATTTTCAGTTAAGCTTTTGAAAAAATCACAAAAGTTAAGCGATCAACTAAAGGATAGCATCAATGCAAACAAAACCGTTTTTAAGCACCTGATTTTATATAGTGATAGCACAACTACTAAGGAATTGTATCTTGATACCCTCAATAATAAAAGTTTACTTGTAATTTCTAATGATACGAAAGGTCAGTATTCTTGGTATTACCTGCATGAATCTTTGCAATTACTCGAATGTAAGGTCAATTCTAAACAAAGTTATTTAGTCTATTTTAAGAATGCCCAACCAATTCTTTTTTACCGTTTCAAAAGAAGAACGGATCTAGTTGACCTTAATAATTATCCTGAACTTCAGCAAGCCATTAATTATGGTACAAAAGCATTATCAGTGTTTTTAAGTCCTCTAGGTATTCAGTAAGTAATGAAATAACTTATTAAATTATCAACGGTTGATGCCTCTTTTATTCATTTCTGCTTGATACGCAGCTGCATACTTTAAATGCTTTTCATATGTTTCCGAAAAGTCTGAGTAACCATTCAAACTCGGTTTGGCACAGAAAAAAATGTATTTATGCTTGGTGTAGTTTAAAACAGCATCAATTGAATTTATATTAACAAGACATATTGGCCCCGGAGGTAAACCTTTATATCTATAGGTATTATACGGAGAATCAATTTCTTTGTCAACATTCAACACCCGTTGAGAATCAAAATTTTTATTGGCAAATTTTAATGTGGGGTCTGCATCTAATTTAATATTTCTCTCCAAGCGATTAATGTATACTCCTGCAATTTTCTGCTGTTCACTATTAATTCCGCTCTCGCATTGAACAATAGAAGCAAGTGTAATGATATCAGGTATTGAGTAGCCTATTTTTTTAGAGAGGCTCTTTCTATTGTTGTTCCAGGTATTATCAAAGTTAGATTTGAACTTGGAGAATAAATCATCGCAATTAATGGCCCAACTAACCTCATAAACCCCCGGCGTAATTAAAGCAAAGGCATTTCCTGGATCTAAGCCAAAGTTCTTATCAAGATAGCCTTCATCCATTACACGTTCTTCTAATTCGTTTTCGTTAAGTTCAAGCTTGTCGGCTGTATACACAATAAAATCTTCAATAGTATGGATTTGCGAGTTATAACTCAATTTGATTTTTTCTTGTTTATTATAGCGGATTAGATTAATTATTTGTCTTTTGTTCATTCCATTGGTAATTCTGTATTTACCGGGGTGTAGTTCTTTATCTAAATCCATTTTTTTTGCGAGCCATGTGAAAGATGCTTCATCTTTTATGATTTCTTCTTTTAATAGCGTGTTTGTTAGATCTTCAAGGTCATCATTACTCTCGATGTATATGAAGGTGTAACTCTTATTTTTTAGGTGTACTTTTTCACCGAAAAATTTAATGTATATAAAATAACCTCCAACTGCTAAAAAAGCAATCAGAATTAAACTTATAAGTGTTTTCGTTTTTCGTTTGGCCATCACATTCTCTTTAAATTACGAATCATTTCTTTAGCAATTGCATTTTGATTATTTATGCTCAACACATGTTCAAAATAGTTTAAGGCTTTTTTTGGTTGTTTCAAATTTACATATAACGCTCCAAGGTTCATTAACAGAGGTATGTTGTCCGGATCAATTTTCTCACCTTGTAAATATAGTTGTTCACTTTTAGAAATATTTCCTTCCACCAAATACAGGTAACCTAAATTAGTATATACAGATACCATTTTAGGATTTTCAGCTATTACAAATTCTAATTCTTCGATAGCATTTTTGACTTTTTTATTTTGCGCTAAGTTGGTAGCGTATTTTATTCTGAAATCTAATTGATAAGGTGCCAATTTTACTGAAGCTTTAAAAAACAATTCCGCACTGGTTAATTGGTTTTTGTTTACGAAGCTTTCTGCTATGCGGTAAAGCGTCCAAGCGTGTGTATTGGAATAGCTTTGCTTGTTCAAAATTGTATTTATTAAGGTTTCTGGCTGTAGTTCAGTTACTAATTGAGTTACTTTTCCATATTCTTGCTGGATAAAATAAAGTTGAACCAGTTCATTAAGATAAGTTTTCTTTGTTTCTTTTAAATGAAGTGGTATTAACTTTAATGCACTATCCAGATAATAGCTGTTCTTTTCAAACTTCTCGTATTGGTTAATATATGCTTTAACTTTCGAGTGGTTGTCCGGATTTTTTTCATTAATAGCTATTAAACCTAAAAACTCTTTAATGGAAGCTTTTTCTTTATTACTGATTGGTTTTTTAATATAATGATCATGAACGCTAACATGCGGGATATCAGTTGACCCTGAATTAGGCATATGACAATTAACGCAATTTGAATTTTGTAGTGAATTATTCTTATAATTTTTAGCAACTGATTTTTCTGTACAAATAACATTTGAATTAACTTGATGACAGTTGATACAAGCTAAGTTAAATTGATTGTTATTGATATTTCTTACACTAACATGTGGATTATGACAGGTAATGCAGGTTAAACCTTCTTTGTATGGCTTTAGTGTAGTTTTTTTAGATAGAATATTTTCACTTGTTTTAATAAAGCATGCACTTTGTTTTAAGCGATCTGCATGAGATGCCATAATGAATTCACTCTTAGAAGTGGTATACTTTGGCAAAAATACAGTCATGATATCACTTAATTTTTGACCCGGTTTAAAATCATAAAAGTTTTTATCTTCTTTCAAAACAGCATTACCCTGTAAATGACATCGCTGGCATATGTCGAATTGTAAATCAATTGGTAGTTTGGATGGATTAACAATAGAATAGTCTATATACTTGGAAGTATCAATTCTTGATCCGCTGCTGCGTTCTTGAACGTGAATACTACCCGGACCATGGCAGCGTTCACAATCAATACCTAAAGGTACACGTGTATACTTGTTTTCGCTTCCTAATACAAAATCAGGATAACCATTATGACAGCTCATACACTCCAAGCCAATTTTTCTTGTAAATCTTGTATTAACACCATTTTCAAAACCAGGAGGAAGGTCCCACTGTTTTTTTTGAGTGAAATATGTCATCGGCATTTGGTGAATATAACCGTTTATATTTTGTAAGTGAGAATTAGTGTGTTGTCCTGATCCAATAATGAAATTGACCTGTTCAATCCGTTTAAAACTAGTGTCTTTTTTATTTAAGCGAAACTCTTTAATGAACAAACTGTCATTCTGCCAGAAAGCTTGGTAATTAAAATTACCGAATTTATCATTAACATTCGCATGCTCAAAGGAGGCTGAACTCTTGTTGCGAGTTGCTTTGTCGAAGGAGTGACCCATTCCGGTTTCAACAAAAGTATTGTATATCCCTTGATGACAAGCTTTGCAGGTATTCATTCCAACATACCTTGCACTGTCAGCATGGTTTTTATATACAAGTGTGTCACTCTTTATTTGAATAGGCCTAGTTGTCTCTTCATGATCACAGGAGATGAAGAGTGCAAAAACAAAAACAAACCAATATGCTATGAGTTGTTTCAAATTAGTCTTTAAAACGTTGTAAAAAACTTACATCCAAAAAATTGTTGGCTTCTCCTTGTATCCATGATTTTAAGACACCATTGCATATAAAGTTGTTTTTCGCAAAAATAGCTAAGCTTGAGTTGTTTGTTATAGGAACATGAGCATAGAGTTGATTCAGATTAAGTACCTTAAAAGAATAATCAATAAGCAATTTTAATGCTTCACTACCATATCCTTTATTTCTCTGGGTTTTGTCAATGAAAATACCTACACCACATTTGCTGTTTTTGAAATCGAAATCAAATAGATCAATACAACCGAGTAAAACCGAATCATTTGAACGAACAATCATGTATCTAAATTGCTTTTGACTATGAATATCCTGATTGGATAGAGTAAAGTCAATTATGGCTTGTTTACTTAAAGGTGTTTGTTGGTTATTTACTATCCAGTTTTCTGAGCAATTTTCCCATTCGTAGATAGAATCAACATCGCTTAGTTCTGTTGCCCTCAAATAAATATGTTCATTTTTTAATTGCATTAGTCTTGATAATAAGGTTGTCGTTCTATTAAAATTAATTCCTGCAGCTCCGTATTAGTGTAGCAAGGAAGTGTGATTGCGTTTGTATTTGATTTGATTGAATTACTTGTAAAGCAGGTAAGAAATTCATTGTCGTTCAATCTGATTAAAAGTTCAAATAATAATTCATCCTTAATAATTTCTAAACCGTAAAATTCATTTAAGAATAATTTTATTGGACTTAGGCATGTAGCGTAATTTTGTTTTACATACTCAAATTGCTGGATATAATGTTGTAAAATATCGAGTTGAAACTGAGTGCTAAACACCGGTTGTTTTTGTAATTGAATAAAGATAGCTTCGATTTTTTTTTGCTTGATCGTTTTTAATAACACCTGAAGGTCAATGTTAGTTTCGTGACCTTTGATTGTTAAGGAATTATAGTTCCCGTTGATCATGAATCCAATGTGCGGAGGAATTCTATTATAATGCAATAGCACTAGCCACGAATGTTTGGATAATGTATTACTATCAAAATTAACCTGATCGAGTTTTATTTTAATTAAGTTCTCAGTCATTGAGAAGGATTGTACCCGAATACACAAAGTTAGCCGGACCAATTAATCGAATGTTGTAAAAGTTTTGTTCAAGTACCTTATCAAAACTAACTTCCAAATTGCCGCCAAGTGTTTTAATTTGGCAATTATTTTTGCTTGTAGATACCCCAGTGATTGCTGCAACCAAAGCAGCTGCAGTCACTCCGGTGCCGCAAGAATAGGTTTCATTCTCCACACCTCTTTCGTAGGTTCTAACAAATAAAGAATTATCTGTTTTTTCAATAAAATTAACGTTGGTTCCTTCTTCCGAAAATCTATCATTATAACGAATAGTTCTACCTTGATTATACACGTCAAAGTCATTTAAATTTTCAACGAATTTTACATAATGTGGTGAACCTGTGTTAAGGTAATAGTAATCATTGCCTGCTTCGATAACCTTAACATCCTGCATCTTTAAGGATACAATGTTATCCTCAGTGATACTCGCTTCATGAGGCCCATCAATAGCCAAAAAAGTGCATTTAGAAACAATTAGATTTAATTTTTTTGCAAAGGCTGTTATGCAGCGCCCACCATTCCCGCACATACTACTGATGTTACCATCGCTGTTGTAGTAAACCATTTTGAAATCAAAGTCAGGTTCGTTTTCAATCAACATTAATCCATCGGCGCCAATCCCTAATCGCCTGTCGCATAGAAATTTCACTTGATCGTGGCTCAATTGAATGTTGCCAGATAGATTATCAATCAAAATAAAATCATTTCCTGTACCTTGATATTTATGAAAATTAAGAAGCATTAATTAATTTTAGCCAGCAAGTCTGCATCAACCACTCTTTCCAATGGTTTAAAATCACTACTGAATTCTAGTTTGTAAACCTGATCGCTACATTTAATGTAGTAACTATTTTCCAATTCATATAAGTCAACATTAATGTAGTCAACAAACCCATAAAGCATTACTTTGTTTTTGGTGAACCTATAACCTTTACTGTTTAAAGGGGTTTTCCAAAATTCTACGAAATATAAATTATTATTGGAAGAAGTTACACCTGCTAGTTTAGAGGATAGGGTGTCGGATGATTTTGCTTCATCGAAGCTAATCAGTTTAACATTTTTAACACTAATAAGCTCTTCCGATGCAATTTTTACATCATCATTAATCAAGCTATCTACTTCTTTGTAGTTAACTTTGTTGTTTTTTCCAAGATTAATTTTAAAACGTTCGTCTTTACTAGTGTAGTTTTTTTGATTGACATCATCAACTTTTTTTTCGGTTATAATTACCTGTTCTTTAGCTGAAGATTTAATAGAGTCAAAAATATCTGTTAGTTTGAATACAAAAAAAGCAACACCTAGCAATAAACCAATTGATAAGCCAAAAATGAAAGAAGGAATTTTGCGTTTAATATTCATGAAACTACCTTAAAATTAGTTATTTTTTTTCTAATTGGGTTAAGGTTTGTTAAAAATAAATACACATTAATAACAAGCGAATTAACTTTGCGTTACAGTAAAAAAATACGTCATGAAAAAGTTAATTTTAAACCTCGCAATTGCTGCTACTGGTGGCTTTATCGCACTTGGTGGCACTTATTTTTATTACTCTGCTATTAAACAAAAACAGCCATTGGCCCAAGCGGAAATTGCTCAACCGAACTATAATTTGGTTGGTAATTTTGCAGCAAGTTCTGGTGCTAATTTTGATTTTATCAATGCAGCCGAAAAATCCGTTAATTCAGTAGTTCATATTAAAACTACAAGCGAACATGTTAATAATTTGAATTATGATCCATTTACAGAATTGTTTTTTGGACCACAAAGCCGTCAGCAAAATTATTTACAACAAGGTAGTGGAAGTGGTGTTATAATTAGTGCAGACGGATATATTGTAACAAACAACCATGTTATTAATGGAGCCGATAAAATTGAGGTGATTTTAAATAACAAAAAAGCGTATGACGCAAAAATTATAGGTACCGACCCTAGTACGGATGTAGCTTTAGTTAAAATAGATGAAACAGCCTTACCGTTTCTATCTTATGGTAACAGCGAGGCAATAAAAGTAGGGGAGTGGGTGCTAGCTGTAGGTAATCCGTTTAATCTTGAAAGTACAGTTACTGCCGGTATTATCAGTGCTAAAGGCAGAAGTAATATTTTAGATAATTCCAAACGTCCTATTGAATCTTTTATTCAAACAGATGCAGCTGTGAATCCAGGTAACAGTGGTGGGGCGCTTGTGAATACAAATGGAGAATTAGTTGGCATCAATACGGCTATTGCAAGTAATAACGGAGCTTATCAGGGTTATTCGTTTGCTGTGCCTGTAAACATTGTAAAGAAAGTGGTAAGTGATTTAATTGAATTTGGAACCGTTCAAAGAGCTTACATTGGAGTTAGTATAAGAGATATTGATAGTAAATTTGCAAAGGAAAAAGGAATAAATCAATTAAACGGTATTTACATTAATGGCATAGCCGATGGAGGCAGTGCACATGATGCAGGAATGCAGGAAGGTGATGTGATTACAAAAATTCAAAATATCAACGTTGGATCTATCAGTGCAATGCAGGAGCAGTTGAGTAAATACAGACCAGGTGATAAAATTAATGTAACTGTTTTAAGAGATAATCGCGAAAAGGAACTTAACGTTGTACTTAAAACACTAAATAATACTACAAAACTAGTTAAGAAGAGCGAATTAGTAAAATCTACAATAAATGCGTTAGGCGCTGATTTTGTAAGCGCGGATGACGAAGTGCTTAAACGGTTAAGATTAAATAATGGAGTGAAGGTTGAAAAATTGTACAATGGTAAATTAGCTCAGGTTGGCATTAAGGAAGGTTTTATCATAACAAGCATTGATAGAAAAAAAGTTAGTCAGCCAAAAGACATCGAACAAATTTTAAGTGATAAAACAGGTGTTATTAGTCTTCAGGGTTATTATCCAAATGGTTTAGGAATCACTTATGAGTTCGATTTGAAATAAGAGACTGATTATTTTTAAGTAAATTGCAAGAAAAAAGAAAAGGTTTAATTCATTTGAATTAAACCTTTTCTTTTAGTATTCTACAAAAACGTAGTTTAGGTTCGTAATTGCTTTAAAGTTTTCGCCAGCCTCCTTAAGTTCGTAATCGTCTTTATCATGTTTCCATTCAATAGTCAGATTATCTCTTACAGAAGGGGTTTTGGCAAGAGTTAAAAAAAAGTCTAATAAGCATTTTGAACTGCTGGAATTGTAATAATTCAATTCAAACACCAGCTTTGGAATGTTTTTAGTATTAATTAATTGTACTAATTCCGGAATAAAACTGTCAAAGAATTCAACAGCATCTTCAGGTGTACAGTCCCCTTCAAATAAAACAAAATTTGAACTCAAATCATGTAAAATATTTGGCGTATTTCTTGTTTTATTTTTAATGGAGTTAATCATTTTTTATCTGGTTTTATTATTACCTTCTTCGCAATTAAGCCAAACGGTCAATAATTATTGCAAATTTAAACAATCTTAACTAAATACTTGATTCTAATTCTTCAATTAATTAAAATAATTTTTTGCTCCATTGATTATACCAATAACTTTACTTTGAAACGTGGTATTTAGATAAGGTGAATTATCTGATAAGGAAAGATTATATTTTTTATCAAATGTAAATGGCTCATTTTGACTGAAAACGGTTAAATTGGCTTCTTCATTGATTTCAATTTTAGGAATATTGAGATTTAAGATTTTCCTTGGATTAACTGTAATAGCCTCAATTAATTGACTCAAATCTTTTTCGGAATACTTTTCCAATACACTTGGCAATGCAGTTTGAAGGTTAATTGCACCAAATTCCGCCAAATCAAATTCCAAGTCCTTGCTTTCAACATCATGTGGGCAATGGTCGCTGGTAACAACGTCAATTACACCAGATTCCAGAGCACTGCGAAGAGCAACAATATCTTTTTTAGTTCTTAAAGGAGGGTCTAGCTTAAAATGACTTTCAAACTCCATTAAACTTGTATCATCTAAAACCAAATTAAAAGCACTTACACCACAGGTTACATTTAAGTCTTTACTTTTTGCTTTTTTAATCAAATCAACACTTCCTTTTGAACTGATAGAGTTGATGTGTAGTTTACCTCCGGTTTCTTCAAGAATCGAAAGATTACGTTCTAGGTTGATTTCTTCAGCAAATGCAGGCATTCCTTTTAAACCTAATCTCGTAGATACTTCACCTTCATTCATCTGACCGCCATTACTCAAACTCTCATCATTGCAGTGCACCATTACCAAGCTGTTGATGTTATTGGAGTATTGAAGCGCTCTGAACAGTGTTCCTGCGTCTTTAATCGGATGTTTGTAATCACTGAAACCATTAGATCCGCTTTGTTGAAGATCATACATTTCAGATAGTTCTTTTCCTTTTCCATCAATCGTTATAGTTCCTAAGGGGTAAACATCCACAACTTTGTTTTTTGTGTTAGAAAGGATGTATTCAATTTGTGATTTATGATTGAAATGTGGTTGGTTGTTGCTGTGAACTGCAATTCCGGTGAAGCCACCTGATGCCGCACTTTTTACAAGTGAATTTAGTGTTTCCTTATGCTCAAAGCCCGGTTCACCAGAAGTGGTTTGCAAATCAAACCAGCCTATCGAAACAAGAAGTTGATCTCCTTGAATAACTTTTCCGGTAGACTTTTCTGCAATATTCTTTTTGATGTCGGTTATTTTGCCGGCTTCAATTAGGATATCCACCACCTTGTTGTGATATTCTGAACCGGGACTGATAACTTTTACTTGTTTTAATAAAACACTCATTTTAAAAACCTGATAATTAATGATTCAATTAAAATAAAAAATAAACTTAAAATTAAAAATATTTTCCAAAGTTTTAAAGATCCTGCATTTTGTATCGTTTCATTCACCTGTTCGTTCTCTTCCAGGTCAAGTAAATGAAGGTTTTTTTGATTTAAAACGGTAATTTTTTCTTTCAGCTCAGTTTTATGAAAAAACTCCAGATTACTCTCTAATTTATCAAAATTAAAGGCTATTCCGGCAATAACACTATCAGCTTTTTGAATGTTGTAGTAACCGGGACTAAGTTCGGTGCCCCTGATAAAGAGATGTTTTTTGTTTTCAATTACCTTAAATTCCGGTATTAGTTCAAATTTTGAGTCAAGTTGTTTAATAACTGGTGGAACCTCCGTTTCTGTAAAGTCATAGTTTGAATGAATAAAGAGATTTTTACCACTTACATAAAATAAAGGTTGAGGCTGAATACTGTTAAAACACATTTTATAAAAAATAGGAACAAATAACGCGTGTTTTACAAAATTGCTTGATTGAACATTTAAGGGTGAATTGAAAAAATAGTTATCACTTAAGCTATTTTTAGATCGACTTAAGATCGCTTCACCATTTATTGAAGTTAAAAGTTTTTCGAAGTTTGAACGCATATTTTCCTTAAAAATGTAGCGGCCTTTAAAGTTTGGTAAATTTAAATTACTATTTATTTTTTCGAACACACCGTCAAAAAAGCCGGTACCGATTTCAATTTTATCTGTTTTAACAGTTGCAGTATCAAATTGATTGAGGTTAGGTAATTGGCATTGCGTTAACAGTTGGTTATAGCTAGCCAAATCAATTTGTTTATTCGGAATAATAATTAAACTGCCTTTCTTCTTTTGAAAATTGATGATCTCGTTAAGTAAACCACTGGAAAAGCTTCCTAGTTCATTTAATATTAAAATATTACCTTTTTTAATGGTGCCATAGTTCACGTTTTTTTCATTAAAGGCAACATAATTAAAAAGACTATCAGTGTTAAACAGTTTTGAAAAAGCATCTGCATTCGAATTATCATTCGTGTTAATTTGAACAACATTAATGCGAGGTGATGCATTAAAAGTAAAGTACAAATCATCATCAAAATTAATAGGATAATCTTCAATGCTTATTTTCCCGTTGTTAACACCGTTTCTTTTACATTCAAACGTAAAAACATTTTCAGTTTTATTGTTGGCTTGGATACTGTAATTGCTTATGGCTAATTGTACCTTATTTAAATACAATTTAGCTGTTCCATTTTCAATAAACTGATCGCCTGCGTTTTTTATGATGACATGCAGTTTTTGAATGAATCCTTTTTGTTGAATCGGTGTTTCAAACCAGCATGTGTCAATGTACACGTTATTTGTTTTTTGTGGTGTTAACGGTACAAAGTTGATTGTGATTGCGCTATCACTTTTTAAAGAAGTTAAATCAGTTACACTTTTTTGAAAATCACTCAAATAATATATTTGATTGTTGGCAGATGTAGAAGAATTTAATAGGTCCGTTTGCCTTTTAATCACATCACTTAATTTCTTGGACGAAGCACTAATTTTTAAACCATCAATTAACTGAATAGCGTCTTCTTTTGTATTAAAGCGCTGATGCTTACCTTCAAAGTCATTGGTGATGATTTGAATTTTATCGTTTGAATTTAATGCGTTAACTATTTCACGAGCTTTGTTTTTAGCTATCTCAAAAATAGGGCCTTGCTTGTTAATGTTATTAGTACTAAAAGAATTATCAATAAAAATACTTACTTGTTTAATGCCAACTTTGTTGTTTGAATCGCCTTTTGGTATAAATGGCTGACTGAATGCTAAGGTTAATGCGATAATAGTGAGACATCTGAAAACTAGAATTAATATTTCTTTTAAACGGGATTTTGATTTACTTTGATAATGGACATCTTTAAGCAATTTTACATTGGTAAAATATACTTTTTTGTATTTCCTGAAATTAAATAAATGTATAATTATTGGAAGACTAATTGCTAATAAGCCCCACAAAAACCAAGGATATAAGAATTGCATCGAGTTTAAATTTACTAACTATATAAGGATTGCAAAAGACTGTGCCTGAATACATTTAAACAAATTATCATAAAAATGGTTAATAGTAAAAAAAAGGATAAATTTGTCTATGAATTCAGCCCTTGCTACTGTGGGTAAAACTGTCAATCTTTTAATTGTTTTAGTCATAACACTGCTCAATTATTTTTACGGATGGTTTAATTTTAAAACCATTTTATTGATTCAGTTATTATTTGGTTCATTATATATATTCTTTTATTGCAGAGAGTACCTTAATGCATCTGTTAAAGCCAGCTTACCTGTTGAACGATTTTCCTATTTCACAGCGTCTTTTTACATGTTCAAAATCTTAAAAGCTGGCATTTTTCTAATGTTTGGTGCAATGTTATTAACTGCGGGCGGAAGAGTAAGTTATCTGGCACCAATTTGCTTTATTATTTCTGTTACTGAATTAGTCGTAATGCTTTTAATGAAACGGAAGCAACTTTGTTATGTGAGTTTTTTTGCAAATTATTTAATCATTTCAGGGGTAAAGTTTAATAAATTGTTTTGTCATCAGATAAAGCAAACAGAATTCAGACATGATATTTTTCACTTTGTAAATAATGATAATTCTGTTCTTCAAATCAATATGGAATATATTGAAGAGAAGGATAAATTCATGAAGCTTATGATGGATTGGATTAAAAAGAATAGGGTCAATATTAGCGAAGAATCTGAGGCGAAACTCTTTAAATAAACAATTCCAAAACGCGTGAACTAAGCAAATAAAGCGCGATTCCGCCAATTGCTATTGCCACCAACTTTTTAATCGATTCAAAATTTAAGCTAATTACTCTGGTTAAAACAACCAATAGGATTAAAACAAAGGCAACAATAACTAGTTGACCTGCTTCCAAACCCAGATTAAAGTATAACAGAGGTAATGTAATGTTCTCTTCTTTACCTAGCATGTTTCTTAAAAGGTACGAGAATCCTAAGCCATGGATCAGGCCAAAGAATGAAGTTAAAGTGAAAATATACTTAAATTGTTTTGAGGCCTTTTCAGTATTGAATAAATGAAAAATCGCAGTTAGTAAGATACTCAAGCTTATCAAAAATTCTATAAATGGTTGTGGTAAGTCAACAATATTAAGCGCAGATAGGGCCAATGTTACAGAATGACCAATTGTAAAAGCTGTTATTAGCCAGATTAATTTCTTGTAGTGTTCTAAAGAAAAACTAAGCGCTAATAAGCTTACAAAAAGAATATGATCGTAACCATTAAGGTCAAGTATATGTGTAAATCCTGTGCTAAACCAGAGTTGAAAATCTGTCATTATCGAACAAAGTTAAGAATTCTTATTTTGTTCTATAATGATGTTCTTATCTTTAATTAAACTTAAGAGATTAGCAATAAAAGCCTTAAATTTGTTGATATGCACCATGTTAACATGAAAAGTGTTTTAAATAACAGTAAAGCAAAATTAAACCAGTTGTGGAAAAGATGTCTTGTTAAAATTGTAACTGTAATCTTAACTACTGGTATTTTTTTCGCCTTTTCTGTAGAAAAAAAGCACCCCTTTTATTTCAGCTTTGCTGAATTTGAATACAATTCTTCTGATAAATCACTTCAAGGTAGTATCAAAATATTCATCAACGACCTTGAGCAGTCGCTAAAAAAAACATCGCAACAGAAAATAGATCTGCTTCATGTCAAGGATACAGCTGCTGTGAACTCTACTTTACACCGTTATTTGAATTCCAATTTTAGTATAGATGTAAATGGTACAATATTAAAATCAACTTTTGTTGGGTTTGAAAATGAAGGCGATGTAGTTTATTTGCATGTCGAATTTCTTAATTGTGCCGAACCAAAACTAATTAGCTTAGTCAATACTATTTTATACGACTTCAGTGAAGCACAAACCAATTTTACAACGGTTAAAATTGGAAATCAGAAAAAAACAGTAAAGCTTTCTAATCCTGATAAATTCGGACAATTAGCATTTTAAAGTAAAAAGTGTTCAAAGATGGTTGGCAAAATACCTGTTGAATAGACAGTTTTCTACTAAAACCAGATTGGTGATTTTTAATTGCAAAGCACGATACGCAATTCAGAAATGCCTAAAAGTTTAATAAAGCAATTACACTGTTTTTTCAGTAAATGATTTATTAGCTTTACTTAAAAACTATCCTTATTTTTAGCATTCAAAAATTGCCATTTAATATGAACAATAAAATTATTCTCGCATTAACAGTAGTTGCAAATGTTTCGGTATTTGCTCAAAAGAAAGATGTCAAGAGCCCGGCTCCAGAAAAGCCTTTTCTTCAAAAATCAGAATCCTTTTCATCTTTAAAATTCAGAAATATTGGCCCTGCAGTTACTTCCGGGCGAGTAATTGATATTGCCGTAAACCCAAAAAATACCAATGAATGGTACATTGCTGCTGCAGCTGGAGGTGTATTCAAAACAAAAAATGCAGGTGTTACATTTGAGCCTATATTTGATAATGCCGGTGCATATTCTATTGGTTGTGTGGCTATTGATCCTTCAAATCCCAGCATAGTTTGGGTTGGTTCTGGGGAAAATAATAACCAACGTGCTGTTGGTTATGGCGATGGTATTTATAAAAGTGAGGACGGTGGAAAATCATTTAAAAATGTGGGCTTACCAAAATCTGAGCATATAGGTAAAATAGCTATCGATCCAAAGAACAGTGAAGTTGTTTATGTTGCAGCTTACGGCCCGGTTTGGAATTCAGGAGGTGATCGAGGTGTTTATAAAACAACCGATGGAGGTAAAACTTGGAAGCAAGTTTTAAATGTAAGTGAAAACACAGGATTTAATGAAGTGCATATCAATCCTTCTAACCCTAATATTTTATACGCTTGTGCGCATCAACGTCGTAGACATGAGTGGACATACATTAGTGGTGGACCGGAAAGTGGTATTTATAAAAGTACAAATGCTGGTGAAACCTGGACTAAATTAACCAATGGTTTACCATCGGGTGATGTAGGTCGAATTACAATAACAATTCCTCCAAGAAATCCAGAGATAATCTACGCTATGTGCGAAGGAAGAGATAATAAAGGGCTTTATAAAAGTTCAGACTATGGGGCAAGTTTTGATAAACAAAGTTCTAAAGCAACTGATGGGAATTATTATCAGGAGATTTTTTCGGATCCAAAGAATAGTGATATAATATATGTGATGGACACCTATGCAACTATTTCAACTGATGGAGGTAAATCATTTAAAGGTCTTGGAGAAAAAAATAAACATGTGGATAACCATGCTATTTGGGTGAATCCAAAAAATACAAAACACATGTTAGTTGGTTGTGATGGCGGCTTGTACGAGTCTTTTGATGGAGCAGTAACATGGCGTTATTTTACAAATTTGCCAATAACGCAGTTTTACAGAGTTTGTGTTGATAATGCAAAACCGTTTTATAATATTTATGGTGGTACACAAGATAATAATACATTAGGTGGCCCATCTCAAACTAAAAGTGCAAGCGGAATTATTAATACTGATTGGTTTGTAACAACAGGAGGTGATGGTTTTCAACCACGTGTAGATCCTAAGGAACCAAATATTGTTTATAGCGAAAGTCAATATGGCGGTTTAGTAAGATTTGATAGAAAAACCGGCGAAAATGTAAGCATTAGACCATCTGAAAAGGAAGGTGAGCCAGCATATAGATTCAACTGGGATGCTCCTTTAATTATAAGTAATTTTGATAATAAGCGTGTTTATTTTGCAGGAAGCAAAGTGTTTAAATCTAATAACCGTGGTGATAGCTGGGAAGTGATTAGCCCTGAATTATCGAGAGGTTTGGATAGAAATAAATTTCCGGTGATGGGTAAGGTGTGGAGTATGGATGCTGTTGCTAAAAATCAAAGCACCAGTATTTTCGGAAATATTACGGCTTTAGCAGAATCACCAAAAAATCAGGATTTACTTTATGCCGGTACTGATGATGGTTTAATTCAGGTAACAAGTGACGGCGGAAAAAACTGGACCAAGGTAGATAACATTCCGGGTGTACCTCAAATAACAGCCGGAGCATTTAAAATGCAACCGTTGGTTAATTTTATGTTAGCTTCTCAACACAACGAAAACAAAGTATTTGCTGTATTTAACAACCATCGTCAAGGAGATTTTAAACCTTATTTAATGATGAGTTCCGATAAGGGCAAAACATGGACAAACATTGCTAATAATCTTCCTGAAAGAGGTTCTGTTTATAGTTTTGCGGAGGACACAAAAAATGAGAACCTTTATTTTTGCGGAACCGAATTTGGATTTTATTTTAGCTTAGATGCAGGAAAAAACTGGGTTGAACTAACTGCCGGATTGCCTGAGAGTATTTGTATAAAGGATATCGCTATTCAAAAGGACGAGGATGATATTGTTTTAGCAACCTTCGGTAGAGGATTTTTTGTATTGGATAACTATAGTTTACTTCAAACTATAAAAGCAGATGATTTAACTAAAGATGCTAACATTTTCCCAATCAAGAAGGGCCTTATGTATTTTGAATCTACTCCATTTGGACATACCGGTAAATCCTTTCAAGGCGCTTCGTTTTACAATGCACCAAACGCTGAAATTGGCACTACCATTTATTATCATGTAAAAAATGAATATAAATCTATAAAGGATAAACGTAAAGAAATTGAAAAAGAAAAAATCAAGAAAGGTGAAAACGTTTTTTATCCTTCAGCTGATAGTCTTAGATTGGAAGATAATGAGCCAGCTACACTTGGTTTCATGATTATTACAGATGAGAAGGGAAATGAAGTTAGAAAATTAAAGGCCTCTGTTTCGAAAGGAATTAATCGTTTAGTTTGGGATGGACACCATGAGTTAAGTGTGCCTATCAATTTTAATACACCTGACACAGAAAATCCTTATTATTCTCCTGATAGAGGTATGCCGGCTATTCCCGGAAAATACTTTGCTCAGTTAGTTATTATTCAAAATGGGAAGCCAAGTAATTTAACAGATAAAATTGCTTTTGAGATTGAAGCGTTAAATTTAAACACGCTGCCAATTAAAGATGCAAAAGCAACTAATGATTACAATAAACAATTAAGTGATTTTAGAAGAATTGTTTTAGGAACACATGATTACGTTGGTGGAATTAAAGAAAAAGTAAAATACATCAAGCAAGGAATCAGCACTGGTAATGTAAATGCTTTTGGCTTGTTAGACGATGTTACGAATTTGGATAATAAATTTAAAGCTTATGATTTAAAAATGACAGGAGACGCTTCATTAGCAAGGAGAGAGTTTGAAACACTTGAAGGTTTATTGAATGGTGTTGAAGAAGTAGTTTATTGGAGTTGGAACCAGAGTTATGGAGCTACTGATGCACATCAGGAAAGATTGAACAGATTGAAAAAAGAATTTACAACAATATATGCCAGTGTATTGGAAATGAAAGCCGGTATTGAAGCAATTGAGCAAAAAGCAGAGAATATCAAACTTCCAGCAACATTAGGTAGGTTACCTAAACTGGATTAGTTATTTTTATGATGGCATTTGTCATTTATGGAGATGATTAATCTCACTTTCTATGCTTAATTTGAAATGATTAAATGTTATATCTTTAGTTCGGATTTATGATGCCAAAAGCCTTTAATGCGTTTTTTGATGAATTAGGGATGATCTCCTATTTTGGTTGGAGATTTTTCAAAGAAGGTATTAAGCCTCGTTATGAATTCAGGGAAATGATCCGGCAATGTTATTTTGTTGGATATAAATCATTGGGTTTGGTTGCCCTAACTGCTTTTATCATGGGCTTGGTTATCACAATTCAATCACGGCCAACCCTGGTTGAATTCGGTGCTGAAGACTGGCTTCCGAAAATGGTATCCGTTTCGCTGGTTCGTGAAATTGCACCGGTAATTACCGCATTAATTTGTGCGGGTAAAGTAGGCTCGGGTATGAGCGCTGAATTAGGTGCCATGAAGGTTACAGAGCAAATTGATGCAATGGATGTTTCAGGAACAAATCCATTTAAGTATTTAGTTGTAACCCGTGTTTTTGCTACAACGTTTATGGTTCCAATACTGGTTATCCTAGCCGATGCAATTTCATTATATGGGGGTTATTTAGGATGTAATATTCGTGGAGTTGTAAGTTGGCAATTATATTGGAATCAGGTTTACGAAACCTTAAGTTATGGCGACTTGTTACCTTCGATTATAAAGACCTTCTTTTTTGGATATGCTATTGGCGTTATTGGTTGTTTTAAAGGTTATTATACTGCTAAAGGTACAGAAGGGGTTGGAAAGGCTGCAAATGCTGCTGTTGTGTTATCATCTGTAATGGTTTTTATTATTGATTTAATTGCAGTTCAAATTATTGATATTCTAAATTTAACTTAATTGGCATCTATCAATAAAATATCTTTTTCTGAATTGGTGAACGAAAAGAGTGTTCAACAAAATGATATTGCAATTTCAATCAAAAATTTATATAAATCATTTGGCAGCAATCATGTACTTAAAGATTTTACGTTAGATGTAAAAAAAGGGGAAAGTGTTGCGGTGATTGGAAAGTCGGGTTCAGGAAAGTCTGTTCTAATTAAGTGTATCATAGGTTTGATTAAATTTGAACAAGGACAGATACATGTGCTAGGAAATAACGTTTCTAAATTAAACAGCGTGGAATTGGATGAACTTAGGGTTAAAGTTGCTTTTTTATTTCAAAGTAACGCACTTTATGATTCAATGACAGTTCGAGAAAACCTGGAGTTCCCGTTAAGGCGACACTGGGTTGAGACCAAAAAAGAGGATGTTGATGCTTTAGTATTAGAAGCATTAACGAATGTTGGTTTGGCCCATACAGTTGATATGATGCCATCTGAATTATCAGGAGGTATGCGTAAGCGGGTGGCCCTGGCGCGTACATTAATTATGAAACCTGAAATTATTTTGTACGATGAACCAACAACCGGATTAGATCCCATTACGGCAAAAGAAATAAGTAATTTAATGGTGGAGATTCAAAAAAAATATAACACATCATCTATTATTATTTCGCACGACTTAAGTTGCGTAAAAATTACAGCTGATAAAGTGGTAATGTTGATTGATGGAAAAAATTATGCAGAAGGGAAATTTGAAGACTTAAGCAAAAGTAGTGATGACAAAATAAAAAATTTTTATATTTAACATGTAATGGATAATCTATCAAGAAATATTAAGTTAGGAATTTTTGTTTTCGCAGGAACCTTGTTTTTTATTGTACTACTTTATTTTATTGGCAGTAAACGTAATTTATTCAGCTCAACGATTGATGTTTACGCCCGTTTTTATGATGCAGAAGGTTTAATGAAGGGGAACAGTGTTAGATATTCAGGTATTAATATTGGTACTGTAAAAAATGTAACTATTGAGAATGATTCAACCATTTTGGTTACAATGGTCATTCAAAAGCAGGTAATTAAACATATTAAAAAGAATTCTTTGGCAAGTATTGGCACCGATGGTTTAATGGGCAATAAACTGGTTAACCTGAGTAATGTTAACGAAGCAGCCGAAATGATTGATGAAGGCGACGAGTTTAAAACCTTAAAAGCAATTAGTACAACTGAAATGTTGAATACATTGAGCGCAACCAATGAAAACGTGCGTTTAATTACTGAGGATTTGAAAAAAATATCTTCCAAAATAAACAACAACAATTCTCTTTGGAATTTTTTATCTGATACCGTTTTAGGAAATAATTTAAAACAAGCAATTGTAAGTATAAAACTTACAGGTGACCGCACAGCCTATATAGCAGGTGATTTTAGTAAAATGATGAATGAAGTGAAAAATGGCAAAGGTGTTTTGGGTGCGTTATTAGTTGACACTTCTCTATCTGGTAAACTAAATCAATCTATTGTTTCCATAAAAATGATTTCAAATGATTTAGCTGAAGTATCTGGTGATTTAAGTTACATCACTAAAAAAGTTAAAGGTGGTGAGGGTGCAGTTGGAACGCTTTTAACCGATACCGCTTTTGTGCACAACATGAACAAGAGCATGGCTAATTTAAATAGTGGCACCCAGGGCTTTTCAGAAAACATGGAAGCATTAAAGCAAAGTGTTTTTCTTCGCAAATATTTTAAGAAGAAGCAAAAAGAGAAAAAAACTGGTAAATAAGATATCAGCTGCGCTTAATTTTTCTTGCTAACCATTTTAAGAAGGTGTTTTTCTAAATTATAATCCCAAAAAAGTTTTTTTATTTAGCATTAATTAGAGAAGTGTGGTCTCGACGAGAATCGAACTCATATCAAAAGTTTAGGAAACTTCTATTCTATCCATTGAACTACGAGACCAGTTTTACTTTTTCCTTGCCAAAATTAATGTTTAAATCATGTAAATCAAAAACTGAACTTCAACAACCTGCCACAAGTCATTTGAAGTATCTTTGATTGATAGCCTTAAGATTTTACAATCAATAATAGCCACCCATAGAGATAGGTTAGCCGCAAGAAATCAATAAAAAAAGACTAATTAATGCTATCAATCTTTAATTTCAAGATAAAATAGCTTAAGAATGACGTCTATACATGAAAATTGAGAAGTTTTAACTCAGGCTAAATAACATTTTAAAAATCAGGCTCATATAAAATATTTTAGTATATTAGCGTCTTATTAAATATATGAAAAAGTTAATTTTCTGTTTGTTCTTGTTTGTTTCTGCCAATATTGTTTATTCGCAAGAAACTCAAACTCAATCATGGACCAATGAAGATCGTTCAGTTTTTGAATCTGCCAACAAGCTTTTTAATAAACGCTATTATCCACAAGCATATGAGAAATATAAATCCCTTTTCCCGGCTCATAGCGGAGATATGTTTTTACGCTTTGTAACTGGAGTGTGTGCTGTTTACATGGATGACAAACATGATGAGGCTCAGACACTTTTAACAGACGTAAAGGCTAAGGACAAGAAAAATAAAGATGTTGATTATTATTTGGCCTTGCTTTTTCATAAAACCTACCAATTTGATAAATCATTGGAATATGCAAATTCGTTATTAGCTAATCCAAAAGTAACACCTGAAGATAAAGCTCAGTTGGAACGTTTAGCCTTTTTTAGTAAAAATGGTATTGAGATTTATAAGACACCTGTTCAAGCAAAAATTGATAATCTTGGATCTGCAATTAACACCGAAGGTGCTGAGTATGCTCCTGTAATTGAGCCAAATGAAGAAAACATTATTTTCACATACAGAGGTAAGCGCAGTATGGGCGGACTTGTAGATGAAAACAATAAGCCAAATCCAAAAGGAGACTACAATGAAGATATTTTTATTTCCAAAAAAAGTAATAACGAATGGCAATCACCGGAGTTATTGCCTGAACTCAACTCCATTGATAATGATGGAGCTATAGCCCTTTCGCCAGATGGTAATTTATTGTTCCTTTTTAAATATATTAAGGATAACGGAAATGGCGATATTTATGTTAGTAAGCGTGAGAAAGGCAAGTATGGTGCAGCAGAAAAATTACAAGGTGAGGTAAATACAAATTCATGGGAAGGTAGTATTACTATGACAACCGACCAAAAGTTTATTTACTTTTCGAGTGATCGTCCAGGTGGATTTGGTGGAAGAGATTTATATGTTGCTTCAAAAAACGCAGATGGAACTTGGGGTAATGTGAAGAATTTAGGGGATAAAATCAATACAAAATACGATGAAGATGCACCTTTCATTTCGCCTGATAGCAGAACCTTGGTTTTCAGTTCTGAAGGTCATACCTCAATAGGTGATTTCGATTTATTTACTTGTGATTGGCAGAAAAAAGACAGTGCATGGGAAGCGCCAAAAAACCTTGGTTATCCTATTAACACTACAGCAGATGACCTGTTTTATGTTTTATCTGCTGATGGTAAACGTGGTTATTTTTCAAGCGCAAGAAAAGGCGGTAAAGGTGATCAGGATTTATATATGATTGAACCTGCAATTGCCGCTAAGAAAACTGTTATAACGATTGTAAAGGGTCAAGTAACACAAAACATGTTACCTTATGAAACAGATATTTATGTAGCTGTTGAAGGGGAATCAACTTATTATGGAACATATCGTTCTAATCCGGAAAGTGGAAATTATGTGGTAAACTTACCTTCAGGTAAAAAATATAAAATAACGTTTTATCATGAGATTATTGGAGATAAAACCATAAACGTAAGTACTGAACAAGCTGAGGAAGATTATTCTGAGAAGATTGTTAATGTTAATTTTGGTGATAGTGTTCCTAATAAAGGTTCAGATAATATTAACGATGCAAATTATCAGGGTAAATATGGTTCAATGAAAGTGCCTGGTTTAAAATTCTATGTACAGGTTTCGGCAACCGCAAATCCGGATGGATTTAATAAAAATGTTGTTAGCAAACTTGGTAAAGTTAAAGATGGTGGTGTATTAAACAACAACATCAAATTGCTTATCATGGATAAAGAATTTGAAACTTTAAATGACGCAAACGATTTCTTAAAAAAGGTTAGAGCTGCGGGGGTGACGGATGCATTTACTACAGCTGTATTTAACGGTACGCGTCATTATATTTCTGATTTGGTTAAAATGAAAGTTTGGGATACAAAGTAAAATCGTATCCTGATCATTCGTTTAAATTATTCTCAACTTCTTTTTAGCATAAGGACTTCTCTATTTAAATAGTTGAAATATTGGTGATATTATCTGAGTCGTTGAAGACTTATAAATTACTATATTTGGCGCAATTATTATGCAACTCATAGACGGAAAAAAAATTTCAGCATTAATTCAGGAGCAAATTGCAGATGAAGTGAAATTACTTTTAGCTGAAGGTAAAAAGCAGCCTCATTTAGCTGCCGTGCTTGTTGGAAATGATGGTGGTAGTGAAACTTACGTTGCAAATAAGATAAAAACCTGTGAGCGTGTTGGGTTTAAATCTACATTAATTCGTTACCCTGAATATGTAACAGAAGATAAACTGCTTCAAACAGTAGCTGATCTCAATAACAATCCGGACATTGATGGTTTCATTGTTCAGTTGCCATTACCTCGCCACATTAATGAACAAAAAGTTTTGGAAAGTATTTTACCAAGTAAAGATGTGGATGGATTTCATCCTATTAACGTTGGTAGAATGGTTTTGAATTTACCTTGTTATGTTAGCGCAACACCTTATGGTATTGTACAGTTATTGGAAAAATACAACATTCAAACTTGTGGTAAAAACTGTGTTGTAATTGGACGAAGTCATATAGTAGGTTCTCCAATGAGTATCCTTTTGGCAAAAAATACATCGCTTGGTAATTGTACAGTTACCTTATGTCATAGTAAAACAGAAAATTTAATTAGTCATACCTTAAAAGCAGATATTATTATATGTGCGCTCGGAAGCCCTGAGTTTTTAAAGGCCAACATGGTTAAGGAAGGTGCTGTGGTCATAGATGTTGGTACCACGCGTGTTGAATCTCCAACCGCTAAAAGTGGTTTTGTATTAAAGGGTGATGTTAAGTTTGATGAGGTAGCGCCTAAATGTAGTTATATCACGCCAGTTCCCGGTGGAGTGGGACCAATGACTATTGCAAGTTTGCTGAAAAACACCTTGCTTGCAGCAAAAAAAGAGATTTACAAATAACATTTCTAAAAACGTTTAAATAAAAATGCCGTTTCAAACGAAACGGCATTTTCAAACAACACTTAATTAGGACTATTAACAAATTGTGTTTATTTTACAACTTTGAACGTTGCTTTTTCAGCTCCGTTGTTTACCGTAATGAAATATACACCTGTTGTTAATTCATTTAAATCCATTGAAATTGAAATTTCGTTAGATCGAATACTTCTGATTAATTTACCAGTTAAATCACTTACTTCAATAGCTAAACTTAATTCTGATTGATTAGCAATTGTTACCTTTTCACTGAATGGATTTGGATACACTGATAATTTGTTTTGTAATTCTGTTTTACTTCCAATTGCAGTTATTACAACTGATGGTAATGGAATTAAGCTTCCACCTGTTGCAGCAGCAGCCCATAAACCAAATGCAGGACCATTAGAATTATTAGCAGGAGTTAAAAATCCGCTAGCTAAGACAGTAATTGCAGCACCATTTAAACCTAATGTTTGTAGAGGAGCACCGTAACTAGCAACTGTTGTGGCTCCGCTATTTACGTTAACTGTATAATTTGCTGTTGGTAAAGCGTTGTAACCTGCAGCATTATAAGTACCATAAGCTAATCCACTAGCTAAAGTTGTACTTGGAGGCGATACAATGTTAACTACAGGAGCATCTGTTGCACCATGATAAATTAATAAATCAGTGTTCGTAGAAACTAAAGCCCTTTCTCTAACATTCGCGTTAGCAACTAGATTGAATGGTGTTACAGTTGAACTTGGAGAGTAACCTAATGGAGTTAGAATTCCACTAGCGATTAGTTGATATTTTGAAGTTGGAGCTAAATTATAAGTAAAGTTTGCCAAAGCTGATGCCACAGAAGTACTAGTTGGAGGAGCGATTGATAAAGTTACTACCTGAGCGGTAGGAACATCAATAAAAGGAGACGCGGTTCGGAAAGCAAAATTGTCTAATAACAATACAGCGGCAGTACCTGTTGTCGCTGAACGGAACCAAACATCTACGCTAGCTGCAGCAGCATCAGCGCAGTTGTGAATTGCCTGTAAACGAGTAGAGGTAATAGTTGATGTCGGTAATGCAATTAAACTTCCACCTGCAGCAGTAGCTACCCAAAGACCAAATGCCGGCCCCGAACTGTTAACAGCAGGATTTAAAAAACCACTTGCAATCACCGATATACGTTGACCACCTAAACCCAGTGTGGTTAATGGAGCTGAATATTCTGCAACAACATCTTCAGAGAATTGGTTTCTAACTTGTAATTTGTAGTTGGCAGTTGTTAGATTTAACCAACCCGAAAAATTTGTATAAGCAGCATTGTTTACCAACACATTCGGGAACACCGGGTTAGTGCCAGTAAAAGGTGCAACTACGTCAACAACAGGAGCATCAGTACTTCCGTGGTTAACTAAAACTTGTGTTACACTTGAAGATGGAGCAGCGGCATTTGAAGTAAATGTAGAAAGTGTAAATGGAGCCATCATCGCAGATGGGCTATAACCTGAAGTGCTAACAATTCCATTTGCAACAATTTTATAATCAACTCCAGTAGCAAAAGTTACTGTAAATTGTGCTATTGATTGTGCTTGAGAAGTAGCAGAAGGCGCTGAAACACCAATTGTGTAAGTTCCAGCTGTTATAGTGCCTGTCGGTGTTGCGGTTCTAAAAGCAACATTAGAAAATGTTGCGCTACCATTAACCCAAATTTTAACATTTGCAGCAGCAGCATCTGCACTGTTGTGAATAATCTGAAACGTTGGCGCTTGAGCTTGCATGTTTCCCGCAAGTGCAACTGCTAAGATGGCACTGCTAATAAATGATAATCGTTTTTTCATATTTTTTTTGTTTGATATTTGATGGTATAACATTCTTTTTTTTACTTTGTTTAAGTTTTATCGAAAAAGATTAAACAAAATATGTTAAAATTTGAAATTTTTAGAATTAATCAGGAACTCTTTAATGGTTATTTTTAACTTTTAAATCAACAAAGTATTGAATATCAATGTGTTATTTTTTATTTGAATTATTGGTCTTTTTTTAATTAATAAATTAATAATCGCCTAATCCGGTCTTAACAAATAGTTCAAGTTATATTTACGATTATAAAGCCCTAAAAATGCGAAATTGATAAAATGGAAATTTCAGTTTCAATTAATAAAAATTTAACTCTAATTTTAGCCAAATGAAGAAAATATTAAACTTTCTATTCTTGTTTGCTTGTTTACTTAATACATACAGTCAAACTACTTTTCCTACCAATGGAGCACCTTATACGCCGCACACAACTTTTGCTTTCACTAATGCTCAATTGGTTATCGATTATGAAACCACAATCAATAATGCCGTTTTAATTGTTAAAGACGGAAAAGTGATAGCGTCAGGAAATGATGTTTCAATTCCTAAACATGCTGTAATTATTGATTTGAAAGGTAAATTTATTTACCCATCCTTTATAGACATTTATAATGACTACGGATTAAACGAAACTAAAGCAACCAGGGGTTCCGGCAACGGTCCTCAAACTGTTTCAAATGTGAAAGGGGCCTTCGGTTGGAATCAGGCTATAAGGGCTGATGTGGAAGCGCATAAGATTTTTCAACACAACAAGGATAAAGCACAGGATCTTATTAAAAATGGAATTGGAGCTGTATTATCTTCAAGTAAAGATGGTATCGTGAGAGGGAGCGGGGTATTAGCTATGTTGAATCATGATGTGAAAGAGAATGAAAGTGTTTTGACTGATAAATCCGCAGCATTTTATTCTTTTAATAAGGGAAGCTCGACCCAGGATTATCCGAGTTCACTTACTGGAGCTATTGCGTTGATAAGACAAACTTATTACGATGCAATCTGGTACAAAGGAAATACTGCTAAAACAGAATTTAATATTAGTCTTGATGGGTTTAATCAATTACAATCCTTGCCTTCCGTTTTCGAAGCAAACGATAAATTCAACGCCATTCGTGCAGCTAAAATTGCAAAGGAGTTTAATACAAAATACATCATTAAAGGCGGGGGAAATGAATACCAGAGAATAGAAGACATTGCACAAACAGGTTCATCATTTATTTTACCACTTAATTTTCCGGAACCATACGATGTAGAAGATCCTTTTGAAGCAGAAAGTATTTCTTTAGCTGACCTAAAACATTGGGAACTTGCACCATCTAATCCTGCGTTTTTAGAAAAAAACAATGTTAATTTTTGTTTCACGTCACATGATTTAAAAGATAAGTCAAGCTTCCTTCCCAATATTAGAAAAGCAGTTAGGCATGGGCTCTCCGAAAAAATGGCCCTCAAAGCAATCACAGCAAATCCCGCACTATTTATTAATGCATACACAAAAATTGGAGCTTTAAAACCCGGCTTTATGGCAAACTTTATTATAACCAATAAATCTATTTTTGATGATGAATGTGAAATTCTTCAACATTGGATTAATGGTAATGCTTATTTGTCTAAGGAGTTGGACCCGATCGATTTTACAGGAAATTATCAACTTTCATTCGATTCAAAAAATTATCAGGTTCAAATAAGAACTAATAAGACAAAGAATCTTATTTTTATTGATACACTAAAAAAACCATTCAACTATAACCTGAATGGTCAGTTGGTTCAGTTCTCATTTAAAATTGATAGTTTAACGGCTTACAGAGCTATTGGTAATTACAATGCTGATTCAAAAACAGTTCTTGGAAAAATTCAAAATAGCCAGGGAGTATATACTGAGTTTAAATTAGTATTTACTGAAAAAGCTCCTGAAGAAAAAAAATCCGCTGCTACAGTAAAAACAATTCCTCTTGATCCGGGTAAAATTATATATCCATTTATGGCTTATGGTTCATCTTTAGAGTCTACTGCTAGCAATACATTATCAGCTAATAATCAATTAAAGAAAAGGAATAATACTTATTTATTTAAAAATGCAACTGTTTGGACAAATGAATCAGATAGTGTTTTAAAAAATACGGATGTAATTGTTGTTGCAGGAAAAATTGTAAAAGTTGGAAAGAATTTAGAGTTACCCAAAGGCACACAAGGTAAAGTTGTTGATGCAACAGGTAAGCACTTAACACCAGGTATAATTGATGAGCATAGTCATATTGCACTTACATGGGGTGTAAACGAAGGCACTCAAGCAAGCAGTGCTGAAGTTAGAATGGGCGATGTTATTAACCCGGAGGATGTAAATATATACCGACAGCTAGCCGGTGGTGTTACCTGTGCTCAGCTTTTACATGGTTCTGCAAATCCTATTGGTGGCCAAAGCGCAATTGTTAAATTACGTTGGGGACTTAATGCAGAGGACATGAAAGTGGATAAGGCAGATGGTTTTATTAAGTTTGCTTTAGGAGAGAATGTTAAGCAAAGTTGGGTAGCAGATTACGCAAATATGCGTTTCCCACAAACCAGGATGGGAGTGGAGCAGGTGTATAACGATTATTTTACACGAGCAAAAGAATACGATGCATCATGGAAAAGTTATACTGCATCAAAAGAAAAAAATAAACTTGTACCACGTCGTGATATTGAAATGGAAGCATTGGCAGAGATTGTCAACAAAAAAAGATTTATAAGTTGCCACAGTTATGTGCAAAGTGAGATTAATATGTTAATGCATGTTGCTGATAGTTTTGGATTTAAAGTAAACACCTTCACTCACATTTTAGAAGGTTACAAGGTAGCTGATAAGATGAAAAATCATGGAGTGAGTGCAAGTACCTTTGCTGATTGGTGGGCTTATAAAAACGAGGTAATGGATGCCATACCATATAATGCTGCTTTGTTAACCAAAGTAGGTGTAAATACTTCCGTTAATAGCGATGATGCAGAAATGGCAAGAAGATTAAATCAAGAGGCTGCAAAAGCAATTAAATATGGTAATTTAAGTCAAGTTGAAGCATTAAAATTAGTAACCTTAAATCCTGCAAAAATGCTTCACCTGGATAATGAAGTAGGTAGTATTAAGGCTGGAAAATCTGCCGACTTGGTGCTTTGGAATAATCATCCCTTAAGTGTTTATGCTAAAAGTGATATGACACTTATTGATGGTATTGCGTATTTTGATAGAGCTGAAAATCAAAAATTGAACGATTATATTAAATCTGAGCGAGCCAGAATTATTGCTAAACTATTAACGGCAAAACAATCCGGTGCTAAAACACAAAAGTTTACATCCAAGGAGCAACGCTTATATCACTGCAACACCCTTAACGGAGTATCAGAAGAAATTACAGGTGAACGCTAAAAAATAATTTAAAATGAAACGAATAATAGGAATAATAATTGTGCTACTTTGCTTACAACTGAGCGCACAAAAAACGTACACTAATATTGCCATCTTTGGTGGTTATGCACATTTAGGAAATGGTAAGGTAATAGAAAGTAGTTTAATACAAATAAAAGGTAACAAATTCGAAAGCATACAAAGTACAGTTGGTATTAAGGTTAATCCAAAGGCTTACGATACAATCATTTATTTAGAAGGAAAACATGTTTATCCGGCATTTATTAACGTAAACAACGTACTTGGTTTACATGATGCTGAGGCTGTAAAAGCAACCAGAGATTTTTATGAGGTTGGTCACTTTAATCCACATATTCGCAGTTGCATAGCCTACAACACAGATAATTATATTGTGCCAACGGTGAAAACAAATGGCGTTTTATATACGCAGGTTACCCCAAGAGGTGGTGCTATTTCTGGTTCATCAAGTATTATGACGCTTGAAGGATGGAACTGGGAAGATGCATTACTTAAAGCTGATGATGGCATTCATTTAAATTTTCCAAAATTAATTGAGAAACGCTGGAGCGAGGATGAGGTTGTTACTAATGCAACAAATAAAAGATACACAGAAGAAATGGCGGCCTTGAATAAGTTTTTTACAGAAGCTTACGCTTATTATAATGAAGCAAATCCTGCTGAAAAAAATATTCGCTTTGAAGCGATGAAACCTGTTTTCAGCGGTTCAGCCAATTTGTATGTACATACTGATAAAGCAAAAGATATTTTGATTGCCTTAAACTTTTCAAAAAAACACAAGGTTGGTAAGTTAGTTATTGTTGGTGGCAAAGAAGCTTATAAAGTTACAAATGATTTAAAACAGAATAAAGTTCCGGTGATTTTAAACCGTGTTAATGATTTACCGGACTCACCAGATGAAGACATCGATTTAGTAAATCAATTGGCTTCAAAATTAACAAAGGACTCAATATTATTTTGTTTTCAAATGGAAGGCGACATGGAAGCTATGCAAAGTCGTAATTTGCCTTTTAATGCAGGTGTTGCAGTCGCTAATGGGCTAGATAAAGAAATTGCAGTTAGCGCTGTAAGTTTAAATACTGCAAAAATTCTTGGAATTGATAAATTAGTTGGAAGTTTGGAAGCTGGAAAATTAGCTTCGTTCTTTGTTAGTGATGGAGATGCACTTGATATTAAATCACACAACATTGTAACAGCATACATTGCTGGCAAACCGGTTAATTTAATTAACAGGCAATTTGAATTGTACCAGAAATACAAAAATAAATACGGAATTAAATAGCTCAATTCTTTATTTTATAAATATAAGCTGTTTGGTTGTCATTTAATGGATTAAGCCAAAATAAAGTTTTGTCTAGTAAACTCGGTTCAATCGTGGCTTCATACTTCATATCAGGAAATTTGTTTTTCATGGCTGCAACACGCGCATCAATATTTTCGGCTTGCATGAAAATTACGTAATTAGGCCTGACTGAAGGACTTAATTGATTATAATACTCTAAAGCATTTTCAGGTGTATAATTTTTATGAATGCCAGCAACACTAAACCATTTTCCAAAATAAAATAATGGTGGCATTAATATGTCATTTTCTTTATTGCTATCTTCAACAAAAAAAGTGGTGCAATCGGATTTTTTACTCAAGTAATAAACGCTTTCTACTCGGTGCCGTTTTCCGTATGAAGGAGAAAGGAACAGCAACAAAATAGTATTAAGAACAATCACGAACCATTTACTGAATCGAATTAATTTATGAGGAAATCTGGATTGATACCTTTCATATAGTTCAAACGCTCCAATAGTGCCGCTAATAATTAATAATGGAAAAATTGTGAGTACAAATCGTTCTTGTTTATTAGGGAAATAGGTGTGAAATGCAAGATAGATTGTTACACTCCAAAATATTATTATGGTTCTTTTGTAGGAATAAAAGAAACCAATAAATAATGCGATGCTTAAAGGAGGTATAAGTAGACCTAAAATTAAATCAAAATACATATGCCAATTATTGACTCCATATGCATTGGCATTATCTATGTTATATTGAATATAACTTAAAAATTCCGCGAATGGTTTTTTCCAGAGCACATAATCAACCAAACCGCAGGTTAAAAGAGTAATTAACAAAAATCCGGCAACGATATAAAGCAGTTGTTTAAATGGCGTTTTTAGAATTAGTAATGAAATACCAAGCCCCGCTAACATGAAAGCGATTTGGAAACGAATACTAAATGCAATACCGAATAAAATACCGGCAAGTAAATAATTTCTGTAGTTTTTTTCTTTAAGTATCAACCATATCCCCCATATAAATGTTGGTATACAAACTATTTCAGCAAGATTTCTGACACTTATGAATGGCATAAACCAAAATAAACCTAAAAAAACACCTACATAATTAGCAACCTTTCTATTACTTAATTTTTCAGTAATTAAATAGCCATATTTAATTATCAATAAACTCCACAAGGCATGAAAAAGCCTGATAAATAGCATTTTCGTCTGTGGGTCATTAATACTTAATAGTTTAAAAATGGAAAAAACAATGTATTGAATACCTACATAAAACAATGGATGGCCAGAAGGTTGGCGATTTGGATCTGAAGAACTAGGAAGCCAATTATTATAATCATAATTATCTACCCAACTTTGTGATGATTCAATAATTAAAAAGTGATCGTCATGAAAGCCAAAGCCCTTACTAAATACAACTGAAATTAATCTTACAAGTAAAGACAATATTAAAATTTGTTGAAGATTACTATAGTTGTGTTTAAAATAGTCAATAATATTTTTCATTTTATTTTTGTGCTTTGGTATAAAAGTAAAAGGCAATTAACGAAAAAATTAGGTTAGGTATCCAAACAGCAATTAAAGGCGGCGCAAAACCAGTTTTAGCAATTGTAGTAAACACATACATTAACATAATGTAAATGCTACTTAAAAATAATCCTAATGCAATCTGAATTCCTACACCCCCTCTTACTTTTTTTGACGAAACACAGACACCTATCATTGTCAAAATAAAAGTAGCAAATGGGAAAGAGGTGCGTCTGTATGATTCAACTTCATACACTTCAACCATATCCGAACCTTTCATTTTTTCTTTTAGTATGTAGTCCTTAAGTTCCCAATAATTCATTGTTTCTATTTTGCTTTCATATCGCCACATTTCTTCTGGAGTAAATGGAATGCTTAATGTTTTTGTTGGCGTAAATTCTGCAGTTTGTCTGTATATAGGTTTTTGATTTTTTAAGGTGTCAAGGTTGTTCTGAACAATTAATCTTCTTTCGTAAACATTGGTTAGTATCCAGTTTCTGTTGATGCTATCCCATACCATGTTGTTACAACTTAAATAATAAATTTGCTTATTATTAATTATTTCCTCAATACTAACCTTGTAGGCTGTGTTAATACGGTTATCATAACTTTCTAAATACAATAATTTATTGGTGCCAATTTTTTTGTGAATGTTTTGGGCTTCGCTACTATAACCATTATTGATGTATTTGTCTTCGAATCCAATTTTTATTTCAAAAGCCTTTGGAATTACAAAGTGATTTAGGGCTAAGGATGTAATTCCAATAAGCATAGCACCAACAACATAAGGACGTAGTATTCTATTGAAACTTGTTCCGCTTGATAAAATGGCTATGAACTCACTTTGATGTGCCATTTTTGAAGTGAAGAATACAACAGAGATGAATGTGAACATTGGACTGAAGTAGTTTCCATAATAAGGCACAAACATTAAATAATAGTCAAAAATAATTTCACTAAGTGGAATTTGCTTTGTGGTAAACGTGCTAAGTTTATCTTTAATGTCAAATACTATAAAAATTAGGAGTATAAGTGAAATTGAAAAAACGAATGTTTTAATGAATTTTCCTAGAATATATCTGTCAAGTATTTTAAGCATGTATTCTAAAGTCGTTCAACTAATTTTTTTACCATTTTATCTTTCCATTCAATAAAAGTCCCTTCAATAATTTTTTCTCTTGCAGTGTTTACTAACCAAAGATAAAATGCCAGATTATGAATACTGGCTATTTGAGCAGCAAGCAGTTCGTTGCAAGTGATTAAATGTCTTAGGTAAGCCTTAGTATAAGCTTTATCAACGATACTTGTTCCATTAGGGTCCAACTCAGAAAAATCGTTTTTCCATTTTTCATTTTTGATATTGATAATTCCTTCAGATGTAAAAAGAAGACCATGTCTTGCATTGCGGGTAGGCATCACACAATCAAACATATCAATACCCAAAGCTATACACTCAAGAATATTCACAGGAGTTCCAACGCCCATTAAATATCTTGGTTTATCAGTAGGCAAAATGTCTGTAACAATACTTGTCATTTCATACATTTCCTCTGCGGGTTCACCTACACTTAATCCTCCAATGGCATTACCAATTCTGTTTTTAGATGCAATATACTCTGCACTTTTAATCCTCAAATCTTTATACGTGCTTCCTTGCACAATTGGAAATAAGGCTTGATTGTAACCATATTTAAATGGAGTTGAATCAAATCTGGCGATGCATCTGTCTAACCAACGATGGGTTAAATCTAAACTGTTTTTTGCATAATTGTAGTCACAGGGATAAGGCGTACATTCATCAAACGCCATTATTATATCGGCACCAATACTTTTTTGAATGTCCATTACAATTTCCGGACTAAAAAAATGTTTGCTACCATCGATATGGCTTTTAAATATAGCACCTTCTTCTGTTAGCTTACGCTGATGTGATAGAGAAAATATTTGATACCCGCCACTATCGGTTAGTATTGGGTAGTCCCAACCATTAAACTTATGCAAACCACCTGCATTTTCGATGGTTTGAATTCCGGGTCTTAAATAGAGGTGATAGGTATTACCAAGAATGATTTGTGCTTTAATCTCATTTTTAAGTTCGTGTTGATGAACTCCTTTTACGGTTCCTGCTGTTCCAACAGGCATAAAAATTGGTGTTTGAATAACGCCGTGGTCGGTATGTAATTCTCCAACTCTTGCTTTGGACTTAGAATCAGTATGTAGAAGATTAAAATTCACGATGGTAAAGATAGTGCTATGTCTTAGAGTAGTTTATTAAAATTATTTAAATTCTTGTTGTTTATAAATTTGATTCTAAGTATGTCTGCAATTCATGCATGGTTTTCACTTTTTGTTCAGCAAGGCTCCATTGCAGTTTACTGTAATTCACTTCGTCTGGAATAGCAATAACCTTCATGCCTGCAGCCATTCCTGAGATCAGGCCATTAACAGAATCTTCAATAACCAAACAACGAGATGGAAGGCAACCTAGCCCTTCAGCACAAGCCAAGTAAACTTCCGGATGAGGTTTTCCATGCTTTAAATGCTGTGCGGATTTTACAGAATGAAAATAAGGTGCTATACCTAAAAAATTAAGGATAAAATTCATTAGTTTTTCATTGGACGAGGTGGCTAGGCCTATTTTTATTTGTTCCTTCCTCAAAAGGCTTAATACGTCCAAAACGCCGTTAATAGCCTTTCCTTTAATTCGGATTAATTCTATTAAGTCTTCAATTACCTGTTGTTCAAATAAGATAGGGTCGGTTTTTGTCTCATTAAAATGATCAAACCATATTTTAATCACTACATCAAATCGTTTGCCCGTAGTTTTTACGCAATCCTCTTCGGTAAAGGGGTAGCCAAGTTTGGTAAAAGCATTAATCATGGCTTCTCTCCAAAGCGGCTCACTATCAATCAAAACACCATCCATGTCAAAAATAACCGCGTCAAACTTACGTTTCATTGTTAATTAGTTTGTTAAGTATTTACAAATATATTCTTAAATCACATTTGTTGTAGGTTTAACTTTACAAAATGTACTTCCCCCAATTTCATACAATTGGTTTGCCCGAAATATTTACCATTTTGGCAGGTATTGGATTGGTTATAATTACAATTCATTATTTTCGAAATTTCGGTGTTTTTTCATTTTATAAGAAGAATCATATAGAGGAAAATTCTGATAACAAGCCAATCAGTGTTATTATTTGTGCAAGAAATGAGGACGAAAACCTCACGGAATTTTTACCAAAGGTATTAACACAAAACTATCCAAATTTTGAAGTAATTGTGGTAAACGATTGCAGTTATGATAACACAGATACAGTGATTGAGGAGTTTTCAAAGATATTCCCTAATCTTAAAAAAGCAACAATTAAAGAGGATGATTATTACAAACATGGAAAAAAATTCGCCATGCTTGTTGGAATCAAAAAAGCTTCTTACGATAATTTAGTTTTTACAGATGCAGATTGCTATCCGGCAAGTGAAAACTGGCTGGCAGAAATGGCTAAAGGATTTACCACTTCAAAAAAAGTAGTGTTAGGTTATGGTGCTTATCAAAAGCAAAGTGGTTTTTTGAATAGACTTATTCGTTATGATAGTTTCATCATTGCCGTTCAATACTTAAGTGCTGCTTTAAAAAACAAACCTTACATGGGTGTTGGAAGAAATTTAGCCTACAGTAAAGAACTTTTCTTTCAAATGAAGGGGTTCTCTACCCACTATCACATTAATTCCGGTGACGATGATTTATTTGTGAATACTGCCTCAACTAACTCAAATACTAACATTTCAACAAATATTGATTCGATTACTTATTCTAAACCAAAAACAAATTTTAAAGAATGGAGTTTGCAAAAAGCTCGACATTTAACGACCGCACCTCATTATACCGCCGAGTCTAAATCCAGATTGTTTTATGTTTTTTTTGCGCAATATTTTTTCTATGTAAGTCTTATCCCATTGTTATTCCATTTAAACACGTTGATAGTATTCGGCATAGTCTTTTTCGTAAAAACTATTTTATTTTTAATATGTCTCAATAAAGCAACCAAAAAATTAGGAGAAACAGATTTGTTAATAAGGGGTATATTACTTGAGTTGCTAATGTTGTTTATTTATCCTATATTTCAATTAGCTAAACTAAGATACAAGCCGGCAAAGTGGACGAATTAAATGATCTAAATAATAATCTCTCAACCAAAGCAGTTTATGATTATAATCTGGTTAAGCAGGCTATTTCCGGTAATCAAAAGGCTTATGCGGAATTATTGAATCGTTACAGAGAAAGCGTTTACTTTATGATGGTTAAAATGTGTAACAATAAAGATGACGCTGAAGATTTAACCATTGAAGCATTTGGTAGAGCTTTTAAAAAGCTGGAGCAGTATAGCCCTGATTATGCTTTTAGTACTTGGTTGTTTAAAATTGCAAGTAACAATGCTATTGATTTTATTAGGAAGAAAAAACAAGCAATGTTGTTTAGCCTGGATAATAAAACAAACATCCATGATAACGAATCTGAAAATCATTCAGCAAATCTAAAGGCAAGCGGGCTGGATCCTGAAGAGCATTATATAAGGAAACAGAAGATTGATACAGTTCGATTAATTGTGGATAAAATGAAACCAAAATACAAGGAAATGGTGGAGTTGTTTTATTTTCAGGAAATGAGTCATGAAGAGATTTCTAAGAAGTTGGATTTACCAATTGGAACAATTAAAGCACAATTATTCAGAGCAAGAGATTTATTGTTTGCTGCGTTAAAAGAGAAAGGCACAAATTTATAATTGGAAATTATCTTAAAATACTTTCAGAATTTTACAACACTTCAATTACAGCAATTCGCTCAACTGCAAGCATTATATCAAACATGGAATGAGCAGATCAATGTCATTTCCAGAAAAGACATTGATTTGTTATACGAGCGGCATGTGCTTCATTCATTAGGAATTTCAAAAGTTATTCAATTTGAAAATGGCACAGAAATACTTGATGTTGGCACTGGTGGTGGTTTTCCGGGTATACCTCTGGCAATCGCTTTCCCCGAATGTCAATTTGTTTTAGTTGATAGTATCGGAAAAAAAATTAAAGTGGTTAATGAAGTTGCAAAAGCATTAGGCTTAAAAAATGTTACAGCAATTCATTGTAGAGCAGAAGATGTTAAGCAGAAGTTTGATTTCATCGTAAGTAGAGCTGTAACTGAATTTCCGGTTTTTTATAATTGGGTAAAAGGGAAGACCAAAAAAGAAAACAGAAATTCCCTTGGAAATGGTATTTTATATCTTAAGGGGGGAGACCTTGAAGAAGAGTTCGGTCATTTTTTTGCAAAATCGGTATTCTTTAATCTGTCAGATTATTTTCAAGAAGACTTTTTTCAAACAAAAAAAGTAGTGTACTTCAGATTAAATAGCGGAAATTAAGACCCAAATACTTTTTTCAATAAATCACTTACCCTTGCCATTGGATTTTTGCGAATGTTTACTTCTTCATCAGCAATTAAAATCATTAAACCATTAATTGCTCTTCTAGTTACATAGTCATCCAGATCAGGATTTTGTTTCTTCACGCCGGGTAACTTATTGTAAGTAGTAGCAAGTGGGTTCCAGTAACTTGTAACCTTAACTGAATTAACTGCATCTTTAACTATTGGTAAAAATTTGTCGTATAAAGGTTGACTTGTAGTTTTTCTTAAAAAACTTGTCGCTGAGGTATCAGCTCCTTTTAAAATAGCAAAACCATCTGCTACACTCATATTGGTAATGGCATCAATAAAAACTGGAGCTGCTTTAAGTGCTGCCTGCTCAGCAGCTCGGTTCAAGCTAGTTTCAAACTCATTAATCTTCTTGGCAAAACCCATGGTAATCAGTTTAGCTTTCATGTCTTTTGCTTCTTCCGGCCAGGGAATAAACAAACGCGTATTTTTTAAAAAACCATCTGTTTTTCCGGCAAGTGAGGAAGCACTATTAGTACCAACACTTAAAGCTTCTTTTAAACCTTTTATTACCTCTTCATTGGTAAGTTTGGGAGCACCATTGTTAGAACCGGCGTTTAATTTTTCTTTCGCTGCTTTTTCTAAACTATCTTTTTTCTTCTGCAATTTATCTTTAAAAGATTGTGCCTGTCCACTGAACATTGCGGCAACTAAGAGTGTTATTAAAATGTTTTTCATAATTTTCTTACACAAAACTAATCTTTATTTAAAAACTAATCCATTACTTTAAACTTTTTTAAAATTATTTATGAAGGCTGAAATTTTAACCATAGGCGACGAAATATTAATCGGACAAATTGTAAATACCAATGCCGTATGGATAGCCCAAGAACTTAACAAACTTGGTATTCAGGTTACTCACATGGCAAGCGTTTCAGATAACGAATCAGCTATTTTAGAGGCCTTTAATTCGGCATCCAAAAGGGCTAATTTTGTTTTTATTACTGGAGGTTTAGGCCCTACAAAGGATGATATAACTAAAAAAGTATTGGCAGATTACTTCAACACAAAACTAGTGTTGGATGAAACAGTTTTAAGTGATGTAACTAAATTTTTCGCTATACGAAACAAAACGGTAACAGAAATAAATAGAAATCAAGCGCTTGTGCCCATAGGTTGCAAGGTAATAAGAAATTTAAATGGAACAGCACCCGCAATGTGGCTTGAGAAAAACGGTTGTGTTTACATTAGCATGCCTGGTGTTCCCTATGAAATGAAAGCCTTAATGACCGATGAGATTTTACCTGAGATAAAGTCAAAATATAAACTCCCGTTTATTTATCATAAAACAGTTTTAACTCAAGGTATCGGTGAAAGTTATCTCGCAGAAAAAATAGAAGCGTGGGAGGATCAGCTCACACCAAAGGGAATTAAACTGGCTTATTTACCACAACCAGGGATTGTGCGATTACGCTTGTCACTTAGCGGAGAAGATGAAAAACTCATTAAGGAATCTGTTGAATCTGAGATTAACGGTTTAAATATCATAATTTCTGAGTATGTGTTTGGTTATGAGGAGTTTGGACAAGAAACCCCTTCGATTGCGTCAATTGTTGCCGATATTCTTCAGAAAATAAACAAAACAGTTTGTTTAGCAGAGAGTTGCACAGGTGGTCAAGTCGCGGCCCTTTTAACTGCAATACCTGGTGTGAGTTCAGTTTTTGCAGGTGGCTTAGTTCCTTATTCAAATCAGGCCAAACAAAATCTACTGAACGTTCCCATTGAAATTTTTGAGCAGTTTGGTGCAGTTAGCAAGGAATGCGTGTTATCTATGGCAACTAATGTGTTACAAAAATTCAATGCAGATTATAGTATTTCAATAAGTGGTGTAGCCGGCCCATCTGGCGGTACTCCTGAAAAACCTGTTGGTTTTGTTTGGATAGCCATTGCATCAAAAAGTGGAGCAGAAGCATTTTATTTCCAATTTGGAGATAATCGCCATAGAAATATCAGCATGACAGCTACGACAGCTTTAAATTTATTGCGGAAAAAGCTCATTTTTGACCACCCGTCCATAAGCAAAAAATCTTCCTAAATCATTTTAATACAGTATTTTAAGTTAAAATTCATTGTCGAATCGATAATTTTTTTATTTTCGCTCAAAATTAAGACAATGAAGAAAATCTATTTTTTACTTTTTTCGTGTATCTCTTCACATTTTTTAACGGCTCAAGAATCAAAGGTCGCTGTGCAAAGCAGTCCTGCTCGTTCAGAGGTTATTGATCAGTTTAAAAAAGACCAAGCTGAAAAAAACTTTTACTATCAAATGAATGACGAACTTAAAAGTTATTTTGCTGATAATCAGATTCATTTAAAATGTCCAAAAGGTCAAAATTACACATCAAAAAGTGAATTTGTAGATGCTGTTAATAATTGGCTAAGACTTAACCAACAGCTGGTAATTGATTCAAAAAAAGGAATTTATCTAACTAAATAACCAACCATTTATGTTTAAAAAATTATCGACTTTAATTATAATTTATGTTTTCCTCTTTGGAAATACTGCAAAGGGGCAATATGGTTGTTTAACTTCGAGTTTAGGTGTTTACAACGCATCAACAGGTGCACCTCAATCAGCGGTGATGTCATGTTCTACTACAAACGCTATTCTTATCACACCTACAACTGCATTTTCTGGTTCCCAAGCAGTCCTTCCTTGTCTAAGTATTGTAATAGGAACCACCAATCTTAATTCTCAAACAAACAATTCGTTAACAATTTACGAGGGCGTTACTGCTTATTCATCTTTGTGTAATACGTTTCCTGTTCCTTGTTATACTTTTATACCAAATAGTACAAGTTATTCATTTGCTTTGGCAGGATTAGCACCTGGATTACCACATAGTTATAGTTTGTGTAATACAGCAGTTTCGACGCCTATGAGTTACACTGTAAAAAGTTGCTATGGTCCTACGAATTTTACAACAGGAATTTGGTCTAACGCAAGTCCTAACAATTGTCAAAGTGTAATCATTCCTGCTGGTACTTCTATTGGAGTATCTTCTTGGACGATATCTCCTGCAGTTCTGCCAGCAGCTATCCTCTCTTCCACAAATAATCTTCAGGCAGGTAACTTGTTTTTAGATACTTATTTTATGACGCCTGGTATCTATACAATTACCATGGGTTTTGATAGTCAAGTAGGTTGTACCTCTGTTACATCAAGAACTATTCAAATCCTTCCGGCATTTAACGCTAACTGGACAGCCATTGCTAATCAATGTTCTCAGGCAAACTGTATAAATTTAAACCCACAAATTACTGGTAATACCGGAGGTACTTTTTCCGGTACAGGTGTTACTTCCAATTCATTTTGCCCCACTAGCGTAGGTGCAGGAACATATGCGGTTACCTACACAGTTGGTCTAACACCACAATGTCGAGCAACCTTCTCTAACCAGGTAACAGTAATACCTAATCCTACATTGTCAGCTTCTAATGTAAGTTTTACTTGTTTGAATCCTACAACTGTTCAATTAGTTGCCACTGGTGCAGCCGGTGGTAGTTATATTTGGTCTGGCGGATCAATACTTTCTCAATCTAACGGAAGTGCCACTGTATTTGGTACCGGTAATTACACTGTTAACGCAACAGGGGCTAATGGTTGTCCCGCGAGTCCTTTAGTTGCAAGTGTTGGAACTAATACAACTCCTCCTTCAGTTTCAGGAGGTAGCTCAAGCCAATTAATTACTTGTAACACACTATCTACAACCGTCTCAATTAGTAATACTGTTGGTTTAAACTATTCTTGGACAGGTCCGGGTATTGTTGGCGCAAGTAATGTTTCAGCAATCACCGCTACAGCTGGAGGTAATTATGTTGTAACTGTTACTAACCCTTCTAATGGTTGTTCATCAAACGCAACTGTTGTGGCTTCACAAAATAAAACAGTAACCAACACCCCAAGCACCGGCGGTGTTATAACTTGTTTAAATTCTGCCATTACGTTATCTACAACAGCTTCTTCACCAGTGTACAATATTACATGGACAGGTCCAGGCGGATCCAGCATTAGCTCACCAAATACTGCTTCTACGGGTGCAACAAGTACCAGT